>Ga0209624_10000531_pt1 | contig 33483 bp, 22 predicted proteins | sample JacPinW_OM2H0_O1_FD_188565 | JGI IMG/M metagenome (GOLD analysis project Ga0209624, IMG submission 188565) | Forest soil microbial communities from Algoma, Ontario, Canada - Jack Pine, Ontario site 1_JW_OM2H0_O1 (SPAdes) (version 2) | ecosystem: Environmental > Terrestrial > Soil > Boreal...
GAAGATAGGCCACGATCAGACCACCGGCGATCGGCCCAAGCATCGGAGCGATCAGCGCAGGAATCGAAACAAAGCTCATCGCGCGAAGCAGGTCCGACTTCGCGAATGTCCGCACTAGGGTCATCCTTCCCACAGGCACCATCATCGACCCGCCCATGCCCTGCAAAATACGGCACGCCACCAGCGCATCAATATTGCTGGAAATTCCGCAAAGAAATGACCCAAGCGTAAACAACCCAATTGCAGTGGCAAAAACTCGGCGCGTTCCAAATCGATCCGCCACCCACCCGCTGATAGGAATAAAGACCGCGAGGCTCAACGTATAGCTCGCCAGCACCGCCTTCATGCTGAGAGGAGTCACATGAAGAGCCGTAGAGATCGCCGGAACGGCCGTGTTGAGAATGGTCGTATCCAGCGACTCCATAAAAAACGCGACCGCCACCAGCCAAGGCAGCAGACGCTTGCTGGCATCCGATGGCACCTGGATACCAGAAGCAACAGCAGACCGATTCGAAGAATTCATAACTAACTAAAATATGATTGCATGCCCGCGGAGTCGGCGCATCTTCCCAATTAATTCACCTTTCTACCAGACAAAAGTCCCAACCGACCCCGCATTCAGCGACGCCGTAAATACCTTCGCCCCGTCGCGAACATCAAACTTCTGCGTCGAATCGCTCACGTTCGCCACAATCAGCACTCTCCGGCCATCCGGCGTCTTGAATGCAACGTTAGGCAGCGGATCAAGATTGTTCGAGTCAATCCGAACCGACCCCGGCCGCGCAAATTTCGACGCATGAGCAACCGTGTAGTACGCAATGTTGCGAGTCACCGTATCGCTGTCGATCGTAAGAGCCCCGAAGCAACCGCTGCATCCTCCCTCGTTGGTGTGTGGCCCTGCATTCGGGTCGGCCGCAAGATTCCAGAGCAAAATGTTCTTGCTCCAATTGCGGCTCACACCGATCATGATTCGCGAAACCGGCCGGCTCAGGTTCATCGTCGTTGCGCCGCCACGGCGATCGGTAACCGACTGCTCCGTAAAATAAATGTTTTTCTTCGGAAATTCGTTATGCACCTGGGTCATCGCATCGACCGTGCCGCCGTACAAATGAAAGCCAGTCCCATCGATATACTTGTTCGCCGCAGGATCTCTCAAGATGGAGAGTGGATACAGCGGATGGTCAAGATTGTGATCGTACAAAACAATCTTCGTCTTAATACCAGCCTTTTTGAACGCAGGTCCTAAATCATCTTTGACAAAAACGTCGAGCTCAGATTCAAGCATCAACATGCTCGGAGTATTCTTCTCGTTCAGCGGTTCGTTTTGAACCGTAATCGCATCGATAGGGATGCCCTCCGCCTTCATCCCCTGAATGTACTTAACGAAATAGTCGGCATAGGCGCTGAAATACTCGGGCTTCAGCACCCCTCCCCTCGCAACCCCGCTCGTCTTCATCCATAGCGGCGCAGACCATGGCGAGGCAAGAATCTTGATATGCGGATTGATCGCCAGAATCTGCTTCATCACCGGAATGACATCCGCCCTGTCAGGCTCGAGACTGAACTTCGCCATCCCCGGATCAGTCTGTCCCTCGGGCAGATCGTCATACGAAAAGACATGATCGTTCATATCCGATGCACCGACGGTGAGACGCAAATAGCTGACGCCAATTCCGTCGCCATCTTCCGCAAATAGCTCTCGAAGAAGGTCCGACCGTTTCGCAGGATCCATGCGCATAATCAACTGCGCACTGCCGCCCGTGAGCGCAAACCCGAAGCCATCCATCGTCTGATAGGTCTTCGCGCTGTCGACATCGATGACCTGGCTCGTCGCAGGGGCACTGGTGAAAGGCAACGAAGGCGTCTGCAACTGAAAGAGCGCCGACCGATCAGAGTTTGTCAGCCAGAGAGACACATCCTTCTGGGCGTGTGCGACCAGTGGAGACAACGAAATAAAGAAAGATAAGGCAAGACTGACTAGCTTCGATTTCATTGAGCCTCCAGACAACCCCGGTTGCGCATCGCCTTCTGCGACGGCGACCATTCTAGACAAGCGTTTGTCTGTTGTCGAATAGAAAACACCATAAACTCGAAGCATGAGACGCCGCGATAATAGCTTGCGGTTGCGCGAAGCTGGATCGTTTTCCTAGCGCTTCTTCATCCTCAAACTCTGCCAGCTTCCGTCCGTCGTCCATCCTCCGTCTACGACAAGCGCATGCCCATTCACAAACCCGCTGCGCTCCGGCTCCGCCAGAAACAGAATCGCCTGCGCGATATCCTCAGGCGAGGCAAACCGTCCCATAGGATTCACGCCTTCAATATCCGCATCGTTGTAGGTCCCACTCGCCGCCTGGTCCGCAACATCCATCTCCGTCTTCACCCACCCAGGACAAACCGCATTCACCCGAACCCCACGCCCGCCCCACTCCGCTGCAAGCGTCCGCGTCAACCCGATCAAACCATGCTTCGAAGCGTTATAAGCAGACCTGTCCGAAACCCCCACCAGCCCGGCAATCGAAGCCACATTCACGATGCATCCGCTCTTCTGCTCCAACATCATCCCGCCAAAAGCCTTCGACAGCAGAAATGGAGCCACCAGGTTCACCTCCAGCATCCGCCGAAACGTCGCCGCATCCACCGTCTCCGCCGGCGCAATCAGGCTGATCCCGGCATTATTCACCAACACATCCACTCGTCCCCATTGCAAACGCGCTACTTCTAGCGCGAACTCAATGACTGTTGCGTCCGTGAGGTCTCCAAGCACCTCGACGGCTTCGACACCGGCCCGGTGCACCGCTCCCAGCGTTGCTGTGCACGGTTGCCGATCCATCAGCAGCAGCCCATAGCCCGCTCCCGCCAATACCTCCGCTGTCTTTCGCCCAATTCCCTGCGCCGCTCCGGTAACAATCGCTATCTTCATAATTTTAGGGTACTTCAACCTCATTCCTCGATTTCTTTTCGAATCCCCAGGGAAACCTTCCCGACAACGGCAGATTTTCAGACACTCCCGATCCCAAACCGCGAATTTCCACAGATTTATTTCAAAAAGTTGGCATGTTTTCCAAACCACAAAACGACCACGAATTCACCACGCTTTTACCAGCAAGGAACCACGATTTTTCCATCCAATTACCACGAAAAACTCCCATTTTTCGTAAAACCCCCACTCAAAACACCCTATGAAAATATGTTCACTAAACCTGGATTGATTGACCCAACCCCCGGAACACGGTACACTCATTAAGTTTGGCGCTGTAGCCCATTGCGTCTCCATCTCATGGGCTGCCGGAACCACAAGTCCACGCGCCCCATGCAGCACAATTCATTGGAAGAAAGCGGTCAGCGCCCCATGGCGCACGCTTTGAGGTTCAAGCCATGTACGCAGTCATCCGCACCGGCGGCAAACAATATCTGGTCTCGCCCGGCGAGCAGCTGAAGATTGAAACGACCGCCCACAAAGACGGCAAGCTCGAGTTCTCCGACATCGTCGCCGTCAGCGCCGAAGAGGGCAAGTTCGAGTCCGACCTGACCGGAGCCAAGGTTCTGGCGTCCGTCGTCAACGAAGGCCGCGGCGACAAGATTCTCGTCTTCAAGCTCAAGCGCAAGAAGCAGTACAAGAAGATGCAGGGACACCGCCAGAACTTCGTCGAGGTCAAGATCAACGAGATCCTCGTCAATGGCAAGTCCTTCAAGGAAGACAAGAAGTAAAGAAAAAGCTTCTTAGCAAAATAGTTTTCGTTTTTTGTTTTTGAGTTCAAGATCAGCGCCGACCGCAGGGCCCGCGCAAAAGAGGCAATCGAAATGGCACATAAAAAAGGTTTAGGTTCATCCAAAAACGGCCGCGATTCAAACGCGCAACGGCTTGGCGTCAAGGTGTTCGGCGGCCAGACCATCCTCGGCGGCGGCATCATCGTGCGGCAGCGCGGAACCCCTCTGAAGCCCGGCGCAAATGTCGGCCGCGGCAAGGACGACACCCTGTTCGCGAAGGTCGACGGCATCGTCCGCTTCCAGGACAAGGGCCAGCACGGCCGCTTCGTCAACGTCGACCCAGCCGAGCTGACCTCGGTCGCGAAGTAAGCAATTTCAGTTTTCTACAGGCCCTGCTTCGGCAGGGCTTTTCTTTTTTTGAAGCCCGGAACGGCTCCTCCAGCATCTCAAAGATTCTCGCTCTTGCAACGAAAGCCGCGGATTGCCGCGGGTAGAGTAAAACAACGACGAAGAATCGCAGAATGGAGACACGCATGCCCCTGACTACGGACGAGAAGACGTTAGCTATCAGCCGAGACGCCATCGCGGCCTTCGACAAGGTGGATGGCGGCGTTCACCCGGGCTTTCGGCCTGCTCACGCGAAGGGGATCCTGCTCACCGGGACCTTTACGCCCTCGTCTGAGGCCGCTTCCCTCACCCGCGCCCCGCATATTCAGCGGAGTTCCACTCCCGTAACGGTGCGGTTGTCGGACTTTGCCGGCGTGCCCAATATTCCGGACAACGATCCCAATGCAAGCCCTCGCGGCTGCGCGATTCGATTCCACCTCGATGAGCATGTTCACACGGATATCGTGGCGCACTCGGTGGACTCTTTCCCGGCGCGTACGGCTGAGGAGTTTGTAGCATTTCTGAATGCGCTGATTGCGACGGACTTCAAGGGGCCGCACCCAAATGCGATCGAGCAGTACCTCGGCGGCCATCCGGCGGCGCTCGCATTTGTGCAGGCGCCCAAGCCGTTCCCTACCAGCTTTGCGAACGAGTCTTTCTTTGCCGTGTCAGCTTTCAAATTTACGAATGCTAAGGGCGTGAGCCAGTTCGGGCGGTATCGCATTTCGTCGGTTGCGGGCAATGAGTATCTTGACGACGCTGCGGCCGCGGCCAAGACACCGGATTATCTCTTCGACGAGTTGAAAGAGCGCATTGCCAAAGGGCCGGTAAAGTTTAGGATTGTGATCCAGCTTGCCAAAGAGGGCGACGTCACTGACGACGCCACGGTTCGCTGGTCCGAGGACCGTCCGCAGCTCACGCTTGGGGAGATCAGCCTGACGGCGATCGCTGCGGATAACCCGGCAGAGCAGCAGCGGCTTATCTTTGATCCGATTCCGCGGGTCGATGGTATCGAGGCTTCGGCTGATCCGCTCTTCGAGCCACGCGCGAATGTGTATCTTCTGGCGGGAAGACGGCGAAGGGTATCGGGAACTACGGTGGGTTGAGCTTCAGGGTAGCGGCGTTGCGGGCACAGGCCGCAGCGCTGCCTCGATGCCGGAGTTCACCTCGGCCTGGGCGTACTCGGCGGTGACGCGAACTCCGTTCATAATCGCCCTCTCATTCGACGATCCATGCCCGATGATGCAAGCCCCGCGCACTCCAAGCAGTACCGCTCCACCATACTCCGAGTAATCCAGCCGCTTCTTGAACTCGTGGAACGCCTTGCGTGACAACAGCGCTCCAACCTGCGACGTCACGGTCGATTTCAGCGACTGCCGCAGTGAAACACTTAGCAGCTGCGCCGTCCCTTCAATCGCCTTGAGCGCCACATTCCCCACAAACCCGTCGCACACCGCGACATCGGCATGCCCATTGAACAGATCGCGTCCCTCGACATTTCCGATGAATTGAACATCATTCAGAGCGCGCAACAGAGGCAACGTATCACGGGTCAGCGAGTTGCCCTTCAGGTCCTCTTCCCCGATGGAGAGCAGTCCTACTCGCGGATGATGAACCCGCAACACGTTCTTCGCATACATATTCCCCATCACAGCAAACTGGACCAGGTTATCCGGGTCGCAATCCACGTTCGCTCCCACATCGAGCAGCAATGAAGGCACTCCCTTAACCGTCGGCAGAATCGTCGCCAGCGCCGGGCGGTCAACACCCGAAAGCATCCCCAACACCATCTTCGCCGTAGCCATCGCCGCGCCCGTGTTTCCTGCCGTAAAGAACCCCGCAGCGCGCCCTTCGCGGACCATCTTCAGTCCCACGCGCATCGTCGAGTCGCGTTTCGACCGGACAGCCTGCGCAGCCTTGTCGTCCATGGTGATCCACTCACTGGCCGGCACGATAAACACAGGCAGCCGTTGCCCCCGCAATGCCTGGCGCAGAATGGGCCGCAGTCTGTCCTCGGGCCCCACCAGGTGCACCCGCACTCCATATTGGCGCGCAGCAAGGACAGCCCCGCGAACCTCAGGTTCGGGGGCTTTGTCGGAACCCATCGCATCTACAACGATGTCAGTCGGCATCAGCAGGGAAGAGCAGGGGTCTAGTTTGTCAGAGTTTAGCTTGCTTCTTTGGTCACGATAACATTGCGGCCCTTGTACTCGCCGCATTTGCGGCATGCACGATGAGGCAGCTTGCGCTCGTGACAGTTCGGGCACTCAGAGAGGCCGGTAGGGGTAAGAAAGTCGTGGCTGCGGCGCTTGGCAGTCCGTTGCTTGGAGTGGCGCCGTTTCGGATTAGGCATTGCGGTATCCCTTTCAATCGGCCGCGGCGTTCACGCGAACCACGCGGTCGACGAGGCAAAAACTAAATTTTCAGTGCTTCAGCTCGAGCTTATCCGCCAGACCCGCAAGCGCATTCCATCGCGGATCAGCCGGAGCCTCATCGCATTTGCACTTGGCTTGATTCAGGTTCTGACCACAGCGCGGGCAAAGCCCCTTGCAGTCCGCCGCGCAGAGAGTGCGACTCGGCAGGGAGAGTAACACCTGCTCCCGCACCACATCCTCCAGCAAAAGACCGCTTTCTTCATAATACCCGATTTCGGTCTCATCTGCTGTAATTGCGCGCTCTCCAGCGTCAGAATCCGCTGCTTCGGGCCGGAAAATCAGGTCAAAATCCCCTGCCAACGGCACCGCAACCGGTTCCACGCAACGTGCGCACAAAATCTCGAAATCCGACGAATAATTTGCCCTCAGGCGGATATCGTTCACATGCGAATTCGAGCTACGATGCTCCACAATCAGGTCCGCAACGCCCTCCACCGGCAGCGGACTCGTCTGGCGAATGTCGGGCGCATACTCCAGTTGTCCAGGAGGTATGACCTCATTGAATTCCAACGGTTCATCGACGAGTTGAAGCGGTGTAATCAGCACAATATCTAGGCCAGCCAATCTAAATCTCTGTTAACGTTAGCAGGTTCGCCGCGCAGATCAAAGACCCCGCACTCAACGTGCACAATTCAAAATAATTAGCGTCTCTTGGCACGTTGCCACGCGTCCAATACGGATATGAGTCCGCAATGGCAGGCAGCCGATATCCCGTCTCTCACCGGCAAGCGAGTCCTCATAACCGGCGCGAACAGCGGCATCGGTTATCACGCCGCATTGAAGCTCGCACGCAAGGGAGCGCATGTCGTCTTTGCCTGCCGCGATCCGAAACGCGGAGAAGCTGCCATCGCTCGCCTCCACGCCGACACCCCTGGTGCCCGCGCCGAACTCCTCATCGTCGACCTCGCCTCACTAGCCTCCGTGCGAGACGCCGCTGCGAAAGAACTCACCCGGAATCTGCCAATCCATATTCTCGTCAATAACGCCGGCGTAATGACTCCGCCCAGACGCCTTGAGACTGCCGATGGATTCGAGTTGCAGTTCGGCACCAACGTCCTCGGCCACTTCGCCCTAACCGCTCTGCTTCTGCCCGCCCTCCAACGCGCCGCCGCCGACTCCCCTGACCGGTCGCGAATCGTCACCATCGCCTCAATCGCCCACAAGCGGGGCAAAATCAACTTCGACGATCTGCATTCCACTCGCAGCTATAGCCCTATGGGGGCCTACCAGCAATCGAAGCTCGCGAATGTCCTTTTCACTTTTGAGCTCGACCGGCGGCTCCGCGCCGCAAAGATTCCCGTGATGTCGGTCGGGGCACACCCTGGCGTCGCCGAAACCAACCTCTTTCGCGCTGGCGACTACCATCCCGCCGAGAAAGCCGTCCGCAACCTTGTGGGCCACATCATTGGAATCGCCCTGAACACGGATTCCGAAGGGGCGCTCCCGACTCTCTATGCGGCGACGTCACCTGACGCGCAGGATGGAGGCTACTACGGTCCGGACGGCTTCCAGGAAATGCGCGGCGACAACATCGTGAACGCTCAGATTGCTCCGCAAGCCCGGAATACTGAGACGGCCGGGCGACTTTGGAGGACCTGCGAAGACCTCAGCGGCATCCGATTCTTATGATTAGAAACGTAAGCAATCTAACAGGAGACGATTCATGATGAACGCTGCCGTCGTGCAGTCCTTCGACGCCCCGCCCCGTTACGCAACCTTCGCCGCCCCGGTGCCTGCGGAGGGAGAGCGCCTCGTCCATGTGACCGCTGCAGGCCTGCATCCCATCGTCAAATCACTGGCTAAAGGCATGCACTATGGCAGCACCGGCCAGCTCCCCTTTGTCCCCGGGGTCGACGGCGTGGGGAGACTCGAAGATGGCACTCGTGTCTACTTTGGTGCTGCGCACCCACCGTTCGGGAGCTTCTCCGAGCGCAGCCTTGCCTCAGGCGTGATTTGCATTCCGCTGCCCGAGGGCCTCGACGATGTTACTGCCGCGGCCATTGCTAATCCTGCCATGTCTTCATGGGTCGCGCTTACCGCGCGGGCAAAGTTTGTGCCGGGCGAAAGCGTTCTAATTCTCGGCGCCACCGGAGTCGCGGGTAAGTTGGCGATTCAGATCGCGAAGCACCTCGGGGCGCGTCGCGTCATCGCCGCGGGCCGTGGCTCGCTCGAAAGATTGGAGAGTCTCGGCGCGGATGCCGTTATCCAGACCCACCAGGAGCCGGCGGCGGTCGTCTCCGCCATGCGCGCGGAGCTTGCCGGCTCGGGGATCGACGTTGTGCTCGACTATCTCTGGGGCCATCCGGCTGAGCGCTTCTTCGAGGCCATCTCGCAAAAGGGTCTCAGCAAGAGCGCCCCACGAGTCCGCTACATTCAGATTGGAAACAGCGCAGGCATGACAATTCCGCTCTCTGCATCAATCCTGCGCAGCTCGGGTCTCGAACTTCTCGGTAGCGGCTTTGGCAGCGCTTCTTTTGATCAGATCCGTCAAGCCATCACCAGCTTCTTCGAAGCTTCCGCCAAACACCCGTTCCAGTTCCGCACTAAAGCAGCGCCTCTGCGCGACGTCGAGGCGCTGTGGAACTCCGGAGAAGAAGGCGTACGTCTGGTCTTCCAGCCCTAGCTAATTTGCCTGCAACACCACAGGGCCATCTGGGCAGCTCTCTGCCGGAAGCATCGCACTCGGCTTCAGCGTCGCCGTCGAACCGCTGAACGTTCCCTCCATAATGCAACCCATCCGTGTAAGGCTCACCTTGTTTGGCGCCTGTACCGCCATCATCGAGGGCACGGGAAGCTGTGGGTCCTTCAGCATCGCACTCCTCACCTCCGCGTCCGGGGGTGCATCCTGCACCATCTGCAAGTTCAGCGTGTAGCCCTTGGCGTTCGCCGGCTTCACCTGCCAGCTCTTGTGATGAATGAACTCGGAGAGTGACGCCAACATCTTCGCTGTGTCGATATGCTTCGCTTTGTACGCCAACCGCGTGGTCACGCTCTCGCTCTTTGCCAATCCGAGCATTGTGATCTGGCACTCTCCATCCATTTCCACTGGATTGATTGTTATGTCTATCTTGTACGTTTCATCGCTGACCTTCTCCGCCATCTCTGAGGCAATGCATGGGAGCTGTGTGTAAACATGGAAGCCCTTCGACTCATCGAAGTTGCTGACCTTGAACTGCAACGACAACTTGCTGCCAGACTCGTAGCTGGCAGGCCCCGCCAGCATCACCTGTGGTGTGCCCGGCTTCTTACGCTTGACGCCAAAGTCAATCTGCTTGCCCCCAAAACTTATCTGGGCAAAGCACGTTGTCGTCAGAACCATCACGGCAGCGGGAAATAAGAAAATACGCATCTATCGATTCCTTTCAGAGATAAGTAACGAATTGTTGGAAGGCAAAGAGACTCGTTCATCACGCAAATCTCGTGACCATGGAAACTGCCTGCGGGCTGCGGCTAACTCCTTCGCTGCGGCATCAGCGTGGCCAAGCGCCTCGAAAGCGCGCACCCGCAGCAGATGAAGCTCCGCTTCGTTCACCCACGGCAGAGCTCGCTCCGACTCCGACAGGCACGACTCGTACTCCCCGGCCTCACACAGAACGCGAACAAGGTCGAAGCGGGCATCTCCCGCGGCCGGATCAACAGCAATCGCCACCCGCAACCACTGTTGCGATCGCGTCCACTGCACCAGCTCCTCTGCGCGCTCTCCCGCGAAGGTTGCATAGCTCGAAAGAAGACTGATCCCAGTGCCAAAGGCGAGAGCCAACGCGCAACCAGCCAACAGAAGTCTCGCCGATCCGCGCCCAAGAGACTGTTCTGCATGCGATCGTTCCCCAGGAACCCCAATAGCCTGATCAAGACGAAGCAACGGCAAGACCATCCAGCAAGCCAACAACAAGAGGCCCTCGGGACGACCGAGCAAATTGTCAAAGATGCCCGCACCCGCAATGGCCGCCACTCCAGCCATCGCTGCACGTACCTCAATTCGCCCACGTTCCTTCCACGCAAGCCAGAACCACGCAGAAATTAGTCCCAGAAATAGCGCCGCCCCGGCGACCCCTGCCTCCACTATCTGCTGCACTAACACGTTGTGAGCCTGATCCTCGTAGGCGACAAACCGAAAACTCCGCTCCGGCATCCCGGGCGCAAGATCGCGAAGGTTTGCGGCATATCGCCCATAAAAGCCGCCCACCCCCTTTCCAATAAAACTCAACTCATGCAGGCTCGTTCTCCACAGAAAGACGCGTCCCTCGGCCGCAGCTTTCACACCGCGCGGATTCAACAGATAAACCGCTCCGGACAGCGCCACCATCACAAAGGCAATCAACGCAGCAGCCAGAACCCTCTGACGCAGCCTCCGTGGCGCACACACCAACCAACAAACCGCCCCCGCACAAATTCCCGTCAGCGCCGTCCGTTCTCCCGTCGCCATTAAAGCCATCAAGACAGCACTAACCGCCGCCCATCGAAATACGCCCTGAAGTCGAGTCCACCCGCAAATTCCGAAAGACGCAGAACTCAAAAACGAAGCGACAAACAAAGGGTTCCCCAGCGTCCCCGCACTCCGCATCCTTCCCGGAGCCGCCGCGCACCCAAATAGCCAAGGCATATCAAACCCAAAAAATCCAACCAGCACAACTAAGCTGAGAACCAGCGAGGAGGTCGCAATCAAACCCACGAGCGACCGACCGTTCACGCTGAGTCGCATCATCGCGGCAGCTACCCCAATCGCCGAACCGATCTCCGCAAGAGGCCGCCAGCCTACAGCCCAGCCCTGAACGACCACCGTAGTGGCCAGCAGGACGGTCGCCCACGCACCCAAACAAACCAATAGAACAGAATCCCGCGAACTATCGTCCGACAGATGGAGGTCCCGCCGCTCCTTCAATGCCTCCCGAACTATCCAACAAGCCGAAGCACCAAAAACGAGCAGGACGCTGCACTTCGCCGACTCAAACGGAGAAGCCAGCACCGGACAAACAGCCAACATCACCGCCGGCAGCGAGGCGAGGACAATCGCCCTTTTTGTCGCACCAGGATTGACAGAAGTACGCATCTATCCGGAATTCGGATGACTCGCAGGAGTGGAAGAAAATCAGGGCCTTTTTAGCTCCTCTCTCGAAGCACAAGAGCCACATCACTGGCATTCAAATGCTTGGAAGGCGATCCGCCATCTCACGCCCCAGACGAACGCTCTCCGAGATTCCCCTGTCTTCCGGATAGTAAAAGCAGGTATCAGCAATCTGTAGACCATGAATTGGTGTTTCAACCGAAGGAATCTTCGCTGCGAATCCGGGCTCACAAACTGGCTGAGCATATCGAAGGCGAGCCACATGTGCGGCGACGATGTCGCCGCGCATCATCTCCGGATTCAACTTCTGCAAGTATCCAAAAGCTTCGTCCAGAAGTTCTTTGTCGGACCACGTGAACTTTACATGATCGTTCGGCATGTAATACGGCACATAGACTACGCTTTCATCGCCAACTGGTCTCAGATTTGAAAATTCGACTATGCCCGGAACAGCGACATCAGGTTCACTGATATTGACCCAAAAGTGCTCGCTTACCGGCCTCTTTAGTTTGAAAACTATGCAGCAAATGCCCATGTTTACGATCGACTCATACCGAGCTTTCCATTCTTCGGGCAAGTCCGGCACCATTGCTGAAATCAAAGGAGTGGGTACTGTGCATATCACCGCATCCGCCTGCACAAATCCCCCCGGCGTGCTGACACCAGCTACCTGGCCCGCTTTCACAATTATCTTCTGAGCCGCGCAACCCGTACGAATTCGACCGCCTCGCTCGACGATAGCTGAGTAGAGCGCATCCACCAGCGTCTGGCTTCCACCTTCGATATACCCGAGTTCTTCCTGCATCATCGATCTGCGAGAGCGTCCAATACGTCTAATTCGCGTCCATATCCATGCAGCGGATACATTGTTTGCATACTGGTAGAACTTCAGATCGAAGAGTGGCTTCCAAAGCCGGTCATAAACTTCATTTCCGCACCATCGTGTGATCCACGAACGCGCCGATTCATTTTCCAGCGAGTCCCATCGATTTCGGCGGACAGACAAAAACGCAAACAGCCCATATCTCAATCGCGAGATGAGACTAATCTCGCTGAACTTCATTAGCGCAATTGGGGTCCCCCAATCGCGCATTCTTCCACCGGTAAATATCCCCATAGACGTAGCTCGCCATCGAAGTTGATCTCCGATGCCTAACTCGCCCATCAACTCCATCGTAGCCGTATCGGTCTTACACACAAAGTGGTAAAAGCGTTCGATAGAGAGCCCTGCTAGATCAAAGTGCGCGGCCATACCTCCTGGCTCCGGAGCAGCCTCCAGAACTTCAACGGTATGTCCCGCTCTGACGGCGTGAAACGCCGTGGCAAGACCCATGGCACCGGACCCAATAACGACAACACGAGCGATAATGCACCTCATCACGGCTTGCAACAAAACGAATTGAGAGGACCGGGGCCCCCATAGGATGGCTAAAAATCCAAGGCTACATGAGAATACACCGGGTCGCCAAAGGTGCTATCCAGCGCTTGCTGTAAAGGCGTTGCGCGGACCCCGAAAATCGCAGGCCAATCGATAACTTCAAAGACATCAGGCGTCACAAGAGCCTCCAGTTGTCCCACCGTAAACGCCGGATTCTTATCAAACACTGCGTTTAACTTCAACATAGCCCGGAAGAGCCCGTACGGAACTCGCTGGATACGCGTCTTAGTTCCAGTAGCCCGTTTTACAGCGCGAATCAAATCTATATAGTCGATTCGCTCCTGTCCGGTGATGTTGTAAGCTCCCGTTGTTTCGTTCAGAATGGACGAGACAATCACATCGCAAAAATCCGCGACGTACAACGGTTGCCGCAAAAACTTGCCGGACCCCGGAATCGGAAACACCGGCACTCGCTGCATAAACCTCGCGAGCCATCCAACGTGTTTTCGGTCAAACCAACCAAACATCAGAGTCGGCCTCAGCACTACCTGCTTAATCCCGCTGGCTGCGATCAAAGCCTCCTGCGCCTTTTTTGTCTCTGTGTAATCGTCGCTCGCCATGGAATTTACAACTGACGACGATATGTTCACAATGTAAGAGACCTTGTGGCGCAGCGCCGCCTCAATCAATCGCTCTGTTGCTACGACATTGTTTCTCACATACTCCGCAGGCTCTAGTCCACCAATCTGTGCATGCGCAATGACGAGAGCCTGGCACCCTGCAAGCTCCCCCTCCCACGAATTCGTCCTGCTCTCGCTCTCAGCCAAGTCTTGGTTGAGCACGCGAATCGTCGGGTGATACTTCTCCAGAATCTTGCCGTTTCTTGGATGCTTGTCAATCGCCACAATCTCGGTGAAGCCCTTTGCCGTTAGGCGGGGTATAAGGTTTTGACCGACTAATCCGGCACCCCCCGTTATCACCACTTTTCCGCTTTTCATCTCTACCATCTTCCGACTTCGAAATTGGTGCAGGTGAGCGCCTGCAGGAAGCCGGACGGCCACTCAAATAATTCGACTTGACGATATTTGCCGTGAACGTACTCACCCAATTCTCTTGGACTGCCGCCCAGTACGCAAATCCACTTCGACCGTAAATACAGTTCGGTATCAACCCTCAAAGTTCGCAACTCTCGAAAACAGATTTCGTTCTTTCCATTCAGTCTAAGCGATCCGCGCACACCTGCTGCACACAAAAATTAGAAGAGGAGTTGCCTGAAAGAATGCCCGGGGACCGCCCCAATTCTGTATCCACAACTTTTCCATGCCGCATCACTCGAATGCTCAGGCGGGTCGAGGTCACCTCTCGAGATCGGAGGCAAAAAAACCTCTAGTGATCGCTGAAGCCTCCCCTTGACTTAAAGTCGGACCCGCATAGATCACATGTCACAGATGACTTCTCCAATATGCCAGGGCTCGTGGTCCAAGTCGCCTCTGCCCAATAGCCCAAAACTCAGTGCCAGGCACGATGACACGCACAACAGAACATCCGGCACACCCTGACGGAAATTCAACCACAATAATCTGTTTGAGGCCTTTAGCCACCAGGCGATCGATCAGGAAAGTGATGTCTTCTTGAATCGCCCCAAATCTGTGGGAAACAACCTCGTTCATCTGTGTCCTTTTTTCAGATTGTCCTATCAGCCACGAAGTCGGGTCGATCGCGCTCGCCCTCCTGGTGTGGGTGGGAAAACGGGTTGGAGCTATCGTCGATAGCTTGAGGTCTTCTCTGACACCCTGGATGTCGACACATCTTGATTGCGCCAGTTCAGTAAGCGCCCTCATCAGAGCGACACTAGCATCGGGATGCGTACCTAGACCAGCGTGTACCATCGGAAATCCAGGGATACACTCCTCCGCAACCGCTGCAATAATTGTAGGCACCCCTATCTCCGACGTTATTAGATGAATCACCGGAAATAGATCAGCCTCATAGAACTTCTGAACCAATTCATTCTCGTCCGCATGAATAGTGGGAAACAGGTCTAGATCATCTGAACCATTCCGGGCGTTAGGGCCGAAGGCTAATGATCGCCTTGCTCTCGGAAGTTGATGAGCCCCGATTTCAGCCATCGTCCACGCATCTCTTTCAACCAACTCACACAGCGCATGGCAGATGGCTTCTTCGCGACAATTACCGGAAGCTAAACCATTTGCGTCGTTTCTGTCGAAACAGCGCCGAGGCAAAGAAGCATTCCACCTGTATCCGGCGAGATCTGCCGGTACCAGAATGATTGCATCGGTAACGATGTCGATCCCTTGAACCCAACGGTAGCTACCGTCCTCGGAGTAATCTTCACTAAGTTCTTGATTGACGCTTGTGGGATCAAGAACATTGCAGGAGCGGCTTAGATTGGCAAAGCTCCCCTCGACCATTGGAAGCCTTGCCCTCAAGGCAGTCTGCCGCTCGATCGCCTCCATGAGAGCCCCGACTTTTGCGTCGATTGGGCGTCTACCCTTGCCGTTGTACACCGAGATGATGTCGTCTGATTTTGGAACTACGGCCGTGAAAACAGGAATACCGACCCTGTCCAAGCCGGTAATGTCTGCGAGTCGAGTCACACCCAGCGATTCCGCGGTTCCAGAAATATTTGACAGAGTCTCAGACGCAGGAATTACCCGATCAATGCCATCAACTTTATGCAAGGCAGCACTGACTAGTCCGTCTCTATAAAACACCGCTAAAATCCATTGTCCTCAGGTATGCAAAAACAAATCGGGTTCTGACTGTTATCGCCTTGAGAAAAAAGTTCCCGCAGGTCCTGCTCCGAAACATCATCGTCAAAACAGTCCACTGCGGTGGTGATATTGGGTAAAGATGCCTCTATAACTCTTCTCTGCGGCTTGTCCAAAGATCGTATGAAGTGTCGTGTCTTGACTAGCAATTCATCCAACTCATGTTGAGTGAGTCCAAGTTTTTTCAGTAGTTGTGGACGATCCATCAAATTCTCCTTTTGATTTCACTGTAAGTGCATGAGACCTGCCAGGCCCGCAAAACGTGGTTCAGAGCGCAAAGGCGCGATGAGCGGATCTACTTTTAGAAACACAATGTTGGACTCTCTCCGCTTGTATGCCAGTTCGAGCATGTCGAGAGCTTTGCCGTGGTTTCCGAGCGCAGTATACAGTCCCGCCGTCTCACACGCGAGAAAATCGCCATCTTCTATGCTAGCGGTCGCGATCTCAAGTTGCTTGAGAGCGCGATCGCGACGGCCAAGTCGGGCATACGCAATCCCCAATGGCGCAGCCCGTTGTCGAGTGATCGCTTCCGACAGATTCTTAACGTCAAGCAACCGGATGACCTCTTCATTCATGTTCTTACCCAGATAACCTAGAGCCAGGATCTGGCAAGCGGGCTCGAACGCAGGCAAAGAGTGGGTTCTCGGCTCACTCAATCGGATTGACTCATCAAAGCTTCCCTGCAAATACTTCAAACTTGCCAGGCTGATGTTTGTCACTGGGGACCCCGGATCTGAGGCCACAGAATACGCGAGTTGTGCCGAGGCTTCAGCCTGCCGATTGAGCGGCATCAGAAGTAGCAGCCCGTACCAGGTATGTGCAATGACGTAAGTTGGGTTGAGTTCAGTTGCCCGTTTATAGTCCTCTTCCGCTCCTTGCCAGTCAAAGCGTAATAACGTCCGGGCAAATGCTCGCGAGGTATACGCTTCACCAAGCGTGCTATCGATTTCCAGTGCCCGTTGAGAGGACTCGATCGCCTCTTCAAGCAGCGGAATAGGATTTTGCAGACCGTAGTAAGCGATGAGGCTATAACAGTCCGCAAGCCCCGCATAGGCCGGAGCGTAGCCCGAATCATGGTCGAGAGCGCGCTGGAAATCCGCGATCGCCGTTTGAAGAGCTTCCGGGACGCGTTGATTGAGATGGAATCTACCTCTCAGATAGTCTGTGTAGGCGGACGCGCTAGTGGAATATTGACGGCTCAATCTGGCTTTTGTTGTGGGATCAAGCGAAACCTTGAGTCGATAGGCAACATCTGTAGATATCTCATGCTGAAGGTCCGTGATTCCGGACATACTGCCTTTGTAAGTGTGCCCCCACATCTGATTCCCGGTCTTGACGTCTATCAACTCGATAGGCACAAGAAACACAGCAGCCGAGCTGGCGAGTGCGCCTTCAACAATCGACTGAACATGCAAGTCACGCCCGGCAACCCGTGGGTCTGCGGTCTCACCGCCGTATCTTCTGGATACGTTGGCTGCTGTTACGTGAAGGCCCATTACCCTCGACAGATCGTTCGTCAATGCTTCACTGATGCCCGAGGCCAAATAATCGAGATTGACGTCACCAGTTCGATTCTTAAGCGGCAGCACCGCTAAAGAAGATGGAGCACCTGCCGGCAATCTGAGTTCATACCGCCTCCATGTAACTCCCGCGGCAGCGACACCGAGGGCGGCTATCGACGCTCCTGCGAACCGGCGTCGGGTCCAGAAACCTGCAGGGACAAAACTGAAGCGCCCGCCTTCATTCTTCGAATCGAGTTTGCTCTGAGCCTGCTGAAACGCGAGGCATCTCCGATTCGGATCTTCCGCAAGAAATTCAGTTATTAGACGGACGTAGTCGAGTGGAACCTTGTTCGCCTTGAACGACCCACTTACAGGTGTTATTCCCGCGTCCGCACTGCTCGGCCGCGCCCCAGTAAACATCTCATGCATCACAACGCCCAAAGCGAAGACATCGCTTGCCTGAGACGGCGGTTGCCCCTTTAGAAGCTCGGGAGCCATATATGCGGGAGTTCCAGCCACCGTGTGCAGTGATGTAAGAGTCGCCTCAGATTCATGCAGCCGCGCCAAACCGAAGTCCGTTATCCATACGTGGATGTCGGAGCCGCGGCGATCAAGCATGATGTTATTGGGCTTGATATCACGATGGATGACTCCGGCCGCATGGATCGCAGCCACACCAGCGATCAGCTGGCCGCAAATCGCTGCTGCGTCAGCTTGTGGAAGCAAATCCATCGACATCAATCTTGTAGCCAGCGTCTCACCCGAAAGAAGCTTCATCGTCAAGAACAAAAAGGGCGGCGCCGGCTTATCACAATGAAAGATTTCATAGATCGGACAAAGATTTGCGTGAACGATCTTTCGTGCCAGCAGCACTTCGTGTTCGAACCGACGTTCCATCCCCGGGCTCGTTGCAATCTGAGGAAGGATCATCTTCAAAGCAACACGCGTGCCTTGCAGAAAGGTATCTTCCACTTCGTAGACTTCGCCCATGCCTCCTCGTGCAATGAAGCGCACTACGACAAAGCGGTCACCCAGAATCTCACCAACCTTGAATCGGCCAGTAAAGGGGTCGGCCTTCGCACGCGAATCGGCTTCCGCCAGGTGAGTCGATCCTGGACCAGATGAACTACTTGCGAATCCATTTCCATGAGAGCGCAACAATGGTTTCTCGAGAAAGCTGCCAACGCGTTCATTCTGAAGAAGTAACTCTTCGACTGCGGGTCGTAATTCAGGAGTCTCGCGGCAGGCGCTCGCGAGAAAAGCAGACCTTTGGGCAGGCTCAAGGTCTAAGGCGGCCTCGAAAATCTGCTCGATCAGTTCTTGTTGGCTAGCCATAATCCCCGCTCCAGCAGAGGTGCGGACAAGGAGACGACCATACGAATAACTATTCTATAATGCGCATTTTCCCACTTGAAAGTGCAACAAATTGCGCAACAATCCCCGAAAAACCATTGAGGCCAGCGAGTCCCACTAACTAATGGCGCCTTATAGAAATCATAGTGATGTCATCAGACTGAGCGGCCCCGTCGGTGAAGGCGGAAACTGATTAGGTCCTGACAACTAAGAGTGGCGCTTGCGGCAAGCGTGGCAATCAGGCTTTCCTCGGTAAAATCGTCTGATGCTGTATTCCGGGCGTCGGGCACACCGTCGGTATACAGGAAGAGCGTGTCCCCTGAGCGCACATGCGCAGTGTTGCCCGTGTACTCCATGCCATCGAATACACTAAATACCTAGAAATCTCTCCCGCGGAGCCCTTTTGAATCGTTCTAGAAGTTTTGCCTTCCTGCTTCTGCTGCTGGTAAGCGGCTTATCTGTGAGTGCTGAGAGCCTCGGTGATCTCGGTGACAGCTTCTGGCGATGGAGAGCGCAAGAGCAGCCGTTCACTGGCGACGACATTCCCCGCATCGAAAGGCCGGATTCTTTCATAGGCGATTGGTCGCCGCAGGCCATCTCTGAGCGGCTCGAACAGCTCAGCTCGTTTGAGCAGCGATGGCAACGTCTCACACCCCCTGCCGAAACTCCTATACATGACCAGGTTGATTATCGTCTTATTGGCTCGGCCATCGCCCGGGTCCGCTGGGAGTTATCGATCGAACAAACCTGGAGGCGGGACCCGAATTTCTATGTCGACCAGACTCTCGGCTCGATCTTCGCTCTGCTGCTGCAACCCCCTCCGTTTTCTTCATCGCGCCAGCAGCAAATTGTAGATCGCATGAGGCAGATTCCAGCGACAATTCGGGCAGCCAAAGAAAATCTAACCGACATTCGGCAACCCTTTGCGGAACTGGCAATCGCTGCGCTGGATCACGTAAGCGATCGCACTCAACGGATGGAAAAGGCCCTGGCTCCTCAGCTCACGTCTGCCAACAATCAGGCGCTCCAGGCCGCAACGCCCGCAGCGGTCGACGCGCTCAACGACTATCGTGCATGGCTCCAGAAGATACTCCCTAACAACCGCAAAGATACTGCGATTGGCCGCGAAAACTATCTCTATTTCATGCGAAACGTCGCGCTGCTTCCATATACCCCGGAGCAGTTGCTTGCCATGAGCCGTCAGGAATGGAGCCGCTCCGTTGCCTTTGAAACGTATCAGAAGGAACGCCTGGCCGGTCTTCCACCGGCTCCAATCTTTTCCACCGCGGACGCACAGATTCAGGCGGAGAAAGTCGATGAAGAGAAGATTCGGGCGTTCCTTGTCGAACAGAAGATCCTCACGGTCCCAGAATGGCTTCATCACTACCGAAATCTGCTGCTGCCTGACTACCTCGATCCCTACCAGGACCTCGGAGTGACTGATGACCTCACTGGACCCAGTCGCCTCGACCAGGATGGAACCAGCTACATCCGGACACCCCGGCCTGATCTCGGCTTCTTCAACCTCTCAACTGCTCGCGATCCACGACCCATCATCGTCCATGAAGGCGTGCCCGGCCATTACTTTCAGTTGTGCCTCGGCTGGCACAATCCCGATCCAATCCGCGGCCACTACTATGACTCCGGCGCGAATGAGGGCATCGGTTTCTATGCGGAAGAGATGATGCTGCAAGCTGGACTCTTCGACGATAACCCCCACACTCGCGAGACCATCTACAGCTTCATGCGTCTGCGTGCGTTGCGGGTCGAGGTCGATGTAAAGCTGGCGCTCGGCGAATTCACCCTCCAGCAGGCAGCCGATTATCTCAAGCGCACCGTGCCGATGGATAAGGCCACCGCGCTCGAAGAAGCGGCGATGTTTGCCAGCACGCCGGGCCAGGCGATCTCCTACCAGATCGGAAAACTTCAGATCACCCAACTCCTCTCTGATGCGCGTCGTGCTCAGGGTGCCGGCTTTTCTATGATCCGGTTCAACGACTTTGTCTGGAACAATGGCAATGTACCTATCGCACTGCAGCGTTGGGAACTGCTCCAGGACGCAACCGAAGTCCCTACACCGATCCCAGTGCCTCAACTGAATAAGTAACTCATAAAATTGCAATATCTCTTGAGATCGACCCTACACCAAACCCACTAGCCTCGAGACTGAATTGAAAAAACACGCGAATCGATCTGCCCTCCTTTGCAAGGCTCTCGGGCTCTGCATGTTTGCACTTGCCGTCAACTCATTTCCGCAAAGCGCCTCCAATCAAGCCACGAAAAAGCTGACGATTGAACGCCTATACAGTCTTCCCTGGCTCATTGGCACGAAGCCCGAGAGCCCGCATTGGTCTCCGAATAGTCAGCGCATTGCATTTCTCTGGAACAACGAGGGGACGAACTTCTACGATGTCTGGCTGGTTGATCGAGCGACACAGAAGCCAATCCGCGTTACTTCCATGCCTCGACCGGCCAGCCCGGCAGATCCAGGCACCGACATCGCCAAGCTGGAGCAGCAGGCCCGCGCCGAAACCGATCATGGCGTCTCCGATGTAATCTGGGCCCCCGACGGCGAGCATCTTCTCTTCAACTTTCACGGTCAGCTCTATCAGGTAATTCCGGGACAAGCTCCCCAGCGGCTCATCGACTCCGAGTTGCCACAAAATGACGCCTCCTCATCCCCGCATGGCAACCGCGTCGCTTACATCTCCGGCGGGAATCTCTGGGTCATGACCCTCGATGGCAATAAACCCACGACGAAGCAGATCTACGCGTCCGGAAAGAGTGAGGTTGGCGTCGAGGAGTTTCATTGGTCGACCGATGGCAAACACCTGGCCTTCATCGAGTCCGATGCCAGCCACGTCCCCACGCGCGGCATTCCCAACTATCTCGGCGACGAAACAACACTTCCCCGGGTCAAGCGGCCTTTCCCCGGAGAATCCTCCGAGTCCCGTCGACTCGGTATCGTCTCTGCGGATGGTGGAACCGTGCAGTGGGCCGAACTCGGCGGCGATCCTCTCGATCTCTTCTTTGGAATCTCCTGGTCGCCCGACAGCAAAACCATCCTCGTCGACAAGAGCGATCTCTACATCAAAGACCGGCGCCTGTTTCTCGTTGATCCCGAAAACGGCCATGCCAAACTGCTGCTACGCGAAGTTGACCCGAAAAATGTCACTGCGGAGTGGTGGTCCGATTGGGCACCCGACGGCCGAGGCATTTACTTCATCTCCGATCGCGACAACGACTATCACGTCTACTACGAGTTAGTCGCCGGCGGCGAGCCGAAACCAATCACCACAGGAAAATTCGCCGTTTTCTCAGCTTCAGTCTCGCCGGCTGCAAATGCTCTCTTTGTCGTTACCAATCAGGGCAAGGTAGAAGAGCGCCATCTCTTCCGCGTCCCGCTTACCGGTGGCACTCCGCAGCGCATCACCGAGACCCCAGGCACCCATTCGCCTGTCCCGTCGCCCGACGGCCAATCCTTCGCCGACATCTTCTCCAACGACAGCACCCCTCCGGACCTCTATTTGATCGAAGGCTCCGCATCTCAGGGCTCATCCCATTCCACCGATCAGGTCACGCACTCCCCCTTGCCGGAGTTCAACGAATATCACTGGGTTACCGCAAAGTACGTCGACTTCCCCAATGTCAACGACGGCACCATGCTGCATGCACGCCTGACTCTGCCGCCTGGCTTCGATCCCAAGAAGAAATACCCGGCGATCCTCGGCTCTGTCTACAGCAATACCGTGCACAACCAGTGGGGAGGACGCATCTTTCATCCCACATGGGGACTGGACCAGTACCTCGCGCAGCAGGGATACGTCATTCTGAATGTCGACATCAGCGGCAGCTCCGGATACGGCAAGATCTTCCGCCAGCGCATCGGGATGGATTATGGCGGCGTCGACGTCGAAGACCTGTATAGCGGCGTCAGGTATCTTGTGAGCCAGGGATTCGTCGATGAGCATCGCGTAGGAATTTGGGGTAGCAGCTACGGAGGCTTGCTCACGACCATGTCGCTCTTCACCCACCCCGGCATCTATCAGGCAGGAGTTGCAGGCGCGCCTGCAACCAGTCTCTTCCACGCGGAGACCGGTGAGATGCGCACCATGATGGCTCCGCAGGATCACATGCAACAGTACGCAAAGTCCTCTTCCTTCCTCAAATCCGGCGGCCTGCAGGACCACCTGATGATCATCCACGGCATGAAAGACGATGTCGTTCTATTCAAGGATTCCATCACTCTTGAGCAACGCCTCATCCTGCAAGGCAAAGACATCGATCTCGTCGTGCTTCCCAACGCACCGCACGGCTGGGATACCGAAGGTCTTGCTCAAACCCGCTTCGCTTACCGCAAACTGGTCAATTATTTTCAAAAGTATCTCGGAGAGACGACGCCATAAATGAAGAGACTGATTCCGGAAACGCTTCTGCATGATCTTCGAAAACCTAATCACATCATCGTTACCAGATCGCACTTGCGACCACATGCGGAGGGCCGGGCTGCCCGTCTAGTATCTCCGTGGATAACACCAGTTCAACGTTCCGACTCTGCGGCACTTTCGCCCCCGCAAGCCATGACTTCAATTCCTGGTCGCTTGTTAAGAACTCCGCCGCTGCCTGGGTGCCAGCCTTCCCGATACCCGCTGCGATGAGAACATGCTGGCCGATAGTCGGATCGAAGTAACTTGCCACGATCGCGTAGTCATGCGAGTCTCCCGACACCAGCTGCATATTATCGAACTTCCAGACATGGGAAGGATCCTTTTTATCGTGGATCTCACTCTCCAATTGATTCTGCGCGAAGAAGCTGAACCGCAGCGGAGCCACCAGTCTCTTGGTCCAGATATTGTCCAATCCCCCGATCAGGATTACCGGTCCTTGCCGCAGGTCCTCGAGCGTCGTATCGGTCGATCCTTTTGTTCGGTAGACATGGGTCCTTCGCGTCAACAAGTCAGTGAGCTCGCTATAGCTCACAATGTCGCTCACTGGAACCATATCCGAGCGAACCATCGAGGACAGCATATTTTCCTGGCTGTCTCGCGGAGAGCTTGCCCGTGTCTGCGTGGGCTCATCTTGTCCCATCTCGTTGAGCGAATGCACTCCTATTACAATGAGCGCCGGTTTGCCTGAGGCAAGGAGCGGTTGCCAGAAATACCTAATCCCCTGGTCCCTCCAATGATCTCGCAGAAGAACCCCTGACAAAAGAACAATCCCAACCCCAAGAAACAGAAGAACAGAAAGAAACGTTCTTCTTAATCCACCCGACCGTGCAACTGGATGATTTGCCGCAAGCGGGGCTGGCGCTTCTGCACCCATCGCTTCATGATCTGGCTGATGCGGGAGGACGGCCGCAACGCCGTTCAGGTCTCTCAGATGATCGTGTTCTGCGATGTGATTCGTATGATTAGCTGGAAGGAAATGCGGGACGTAGGAGCCCAGAGGAAGATCGATGCGCAATTCGTCCTCATGTCCCGGCTCCTGATAATACTGCGCGATGCGCTTTCTTATCTCCCCTGCAGTTACCCTGACGACCGGATCTGCATTAGTGTCGTAGTCGTTTGGCCTCGCAAACACATCAATGCCGAGGGTGCGCTCCTTGAGACCTTCGGTCTTTCCCGCCAGGGTTTGTTCCACGACAAACCTAAGGAAGGATGGATAGCGCTTGCTGTTCCGAAAGTGTTTGCTGCTGACGATCCGCTCGAGTTGATGAAGGAGCTCAGAACGGCTGAATCTTCCCTCTTCGAATAATGTGCGGTCTTCATTTGCGGGTATATCTCTGGCCGTTTGCATTAGCTCATCTCTCAGATGCTGTTGGCAGCGGGCCGGAATGGCCCGGTGAAACCGAACGTATTATACGTCTCCTTGGATACTCCGCGAACCCATTGATAATGAGCAACTTGCGATCTCATTAATACTTTTACCGTAATGTCCCTTGGCAAATATGAATTGATGTTCATAGGGTGTATGCCGAACGAACATCCCCTCTTGGGAAGTTGTGTGCAGGGATGGTCTCGTTTGCAAGGCGTCGACAAACACAATGCTGAAAATCGACTGACGCCCGAATTGTTTCCAACAGCAGCACTGAGAGGACAGAGACCATGAGCTATGAAAGCATGCGTAGGAGCGTAATTAGGAAGTTAGGAAACATAACCTTTCAAACGACGAGGAACTTGGCCTTCCTCATAACCTTGCTCTTTCTCTTTCATTCGGCAGCGTTCTGCCAGCTGACTACTGCGGACATCGTCGGCACCGTAACCGATGCTACCGGCGCAGTCGTCCCTAACGCCGCGATCACGCTGACGAACCTCGGCACCAACGAAACGCGAAGCTCCCTATCCAACGGTTTGGGCGACTATAACTTCACCCTTCTACCCGTAGGGCACTACTCCATCTCAGTCAAAGCTAAAGGCTTCCAGGAATCCGTTACAAAAGATCTCGCCGTAGAGGCTGGCGACCGTGCCCGCAATGACGTCCACCTCCAAACCGGTGCGGAAACCACAATCATCGAAGTGACTGCTGCCACTCCACTGCTCCAGGCGGACAGTGCCACGGTCAGCTCCACTGTCACCGCTAGGGCTGTGCAGGACCTTCCCTTGAATGGTCGTAACTTCGTTCAGCTCGTAGCCGTTGTTCCCGGTGCCAACCAGGGTTCAGGCAACTCGCTCAGCAGCGGCGGGCGCCCCGATGATCGCCGCACCAATGCCGCAGGCCTCTCTGTCAATGGACAGGACGAAAGCCTCAACAATTGGGTGGTTGATGGAATCGACGATAATGAACGTGTCATTGGGTCAATTGGAGTGAAGCCCAACATAGAGGGGATCCAGGAAATCACCGTCCAGACAAACAGCTATGCTCCAGAGGCTGGTAGAACGGCCGGCGGCGTCATCAATGTGGTCACCAAATCTGGCACCAACCAGTTCCACGGCTCGGTCTACGAGTACTTCCGCAACGACATATTCGACGGCCGCAACTTCTTCCAGACCACTGGGAGAAAGCCCGAACTGCGCCAGAACCAGTATGGCGCGAGCATCGGCGGACCAATTTTCCGCAATAAAACCTTCTTCTACTTCGACTGGGAAGGCTTCCGCGAGGTCTCAGGCACAACCGACACCGGGACCACACTCACTCAGGATGAGTACAACGATATTCACAGTATTGGCGGCGCGAGCCCTCTGACGCTCCTCTCCACCGCCAACGGAACCGCTCAGGCGCATGCCGGATTGATTCCTGCAACGGGCGGACCCGTACCCATCAATCCGCTCGCTCTCAACTATCTATCGCTGCTCCCGGCGCCGACCTGTGGACTTGCGCCGCTGCCGGCTTGCCCCGGAGGTAACTACCTCGCCAGCAACTTCACAATCAGCCCTAACAAGACGCAGAACTACAACACCTACGACGCCCGAATTGATCATAAGTTCAACGACCAAAACCTGCTCTTTGCGCGCTTCACCTATAACACCGTCGATAGCTTCACCCCGCCCGCTTTCGGAACCCAGAATGGAATTCAGGTCAGCGGTGGCCGGTATAATTTCGACGGTCCTGCCGCTGATGTGGCCCAACAATACGAACTGGGTTACACCCACATCTTTAGCCCAGCCCTCCTGATGGACCTCAGGGCCGGCTTCACTCGCATCAACAATCTCTCCCTGCCACTCAACTACGGCATTGGTGTCGACCAGAAGGTCGGTTTTCCCGCAGCCATGACCAACTTTAGTCCTTATGCCGACTCTCTGACGCCGGTTTCCATTGGGCCATTCGGTGACGTCGGCGACGGCGCGTATGTTCCCCTGCAGGACATCGATAACACTTACCAGTATTCAGGCACAGTTAGCTGGACGAAGGGCAGCCACAACCTCAAAATCGGGGCAGGCTTGATGCGCAGACAGGCGCGCAATGTCCAGAGCGCGTCCGCAGTCGGTGCGTTCGGCTTCAATCTGACCACCGATTCCAACCCGGATCAAAAGACGCAGCAGGACCACCAGATCGCGTCGGCTCTGCTTGGCGCATATAACAACCAGACCCGCAACTTCAACATTACCCCTCCCGACTACCGCAGCTGGGAGCCGAGTTTCTTCGCGCAGGATAGCTGGAAGATCAACCCGAAGCTGACCGTCATCTATGGCGCCCGCTACGAGATCTTCACCCCCTTCACCGAAGCACATAACCGCATCTCGAACTATGATTTCCTGCAGGCGGTCGCCAACCCGGCTGCAGCAAAATCCAGTGCATTGAAGATTGCCGGAGTGAACGGCGTCAGCGACACAGCGGGAATCCCAACTCAATACAGCAACGTAGGCCCGCGCGTTGGCTTCGCATTCTCTGCGCGACCTTCCACTGTCATCCGTGCTGGCTACGGAATCAGCTACTACCCCGGCAATTACACCTCGAACGGCGACTTGAAGAACGCTCCGTTCACCTCCGTCAACAGCCCGTCCTGCCAGTCCACCCTTGCCGTCCAGATCGAGACGTATGTCAATAATGGCACCCTGCCGCCGGGCCAAAACGGCGACTGCGCTCTCCAAGGTCAATACGGGAATTTCAGCCAGGGAATCATCCCTCCTTCAGCTCCTTCGGCAGCCCAGCTCGGTAATCTGTCCCTCATCAACGGTCTTTCGTTTGTAGCCGAAGCGACCAACTTCAAGAACGCACTCATCCAGCAGTACAACGTGCAGGTCGAACAGCAGTTTGGAGCCAACGTCTTCATCATTGGCTACGTCGGCAACACCGGCCAGCATATACCGGAATCGATCAACAGCATCAACCAGCCCCTGCCATTCAACCCCATCACCAATCCGGCAGGTTCGGCGCGCCCTCTCAACGGACCGCTTCCCAACCTGGGTGGCGTCAGTTATCTCGCGACCGAGGGTGTCTCTAACTACAATGGACTTCAGACCTCCTTCCAGCGTCGCTTCACCAAGGGTCTGGCGTTCGATGCAAACTACACCTGGTCCAAGGCACTGGCTGACACCAGCACCTTCTCCCAGCAGGGTGATCAAGGTTGGAGCAATGCGCTTCCCACCAACCTTCGTGCGGCCCACGAATACGGCAACGCAGACACTGACATCCAAAACCGCTTCGCCTTCTCGATCAACTATGAATTGCAGTTCGGCAAGGAGTTCACCGGCATTAAGAAGTTTGCTCTCGGCGGATGGCAGGCGAATATGATCGCTGGTTGGCAGAGTGGAAAGGTCTTCTCGATCATCAGCAGTGGCGCCGGGGCCGACAATCCCATCGAAAGCGACGGCAAGACTCACGGCTTCAACAACCGTGCAGTCCCGCAGAACGCCGGCGGAGCCGATCGGCCAAACACAATCTCAGATCCTCGCCTGGCTCACCATACCCTCAGCCAATTCTTCAATACCGCAGCCTTCGCTCCTCAGCCCCTGGGAACGATCGGTAACACCCAGCGCAACTCGATGTTCGGTCCTCACTTCCGCGACTTCGACCTGTCTCTATTCAAGAACTTCCCGGTCACAGAACGCGCGACCATTCAGTTCCGGGTTGAGACTTTCAACATCTCCAACACGCCGAACTTCTACATAGCGAACAACAACAGCTCGAACCAGCAGTTTGGCAACGCGGCCTTCGGAAGCATTTCGGCAACGGATCCAAACTACAATCCGCGACAATTCCAATTCGTCCTCAAAGCGCTGTTCTAACCCAACGCTTCATTCATGTGGTGGCGGCATTCCCGCCACCACATGCTTTCTCTATACACTCACCTGTACCTTGGTCTCTTCCCTGGATGAAGGTCGAATTCTATCTCCTGTCTTGATAACCGGCTTCGCTGTTTCGGTCGGTGTCCCTCAGCGAGCTTCGATTCCGCCCTAACGGTAGGCCCACAGCACCACCTAAAATCTCACGGAGAGACTCAGTCATGAATCGCCGAAGCTTTCTTGTTCAAACCTCTGCCTGGGCTGCCGCAGCAGCGTTGCCAAAGCTATCTAATGCCTCTGTTACACCCTTACCCGGCCCGGAGTTAGGACAGGACGGCACTCAGGGAGAGATCACCTTCCCCAAAGGCTTTCTTTGGGGCAGCGCAACGGCCTCTTATCAAGTCGAGGGAGCTTGGAATATCGACGGACGGGGAGAGTCCATTTGGGATCGCTTCAGTCATACCCCAGGCAATGTAAAAGGCGCTTGGACGGGAGATGTCGCCTGCGATGACTACCATCGCTTCCCGGAAGATCTTGCCCTCATGAAGCAGATGAATCTCCGCAGTTATCGCTACTCAATAGCATGGCCGCGAATTCAACCGTCCGGATCGGGAGCATCAAACCAAAAGGGCATCGACTACTACAAGCGACTCACCGACGCCGTTGTCGGCGCAGGCATGCGCCCTCTGGTCACGCTCTTCCACTGGGATCTCCCGCAACCTCTCGAAGACCAGGGCGGCTGGCCTAATCGTGACACAGCAGCCCGCTTCGCCGACTACGTCGAGATCGTAGTCAAAGCTCTGGGAGATCGAATCAACACTTGGGCGATTTTTAATGAACCCTGGGTTTTCACTTATGTTGGCTACGCTGAAGGCCGTCACGCACCCGGCAAGACCGACTTCGATCTCTTCCTGAAAGCCTCGCACACCGTGAATCTCTCCCAGGGAGACGGCTTTCGGGCAATCAAGGCCATCGCCCCGAAATCAAACGTAGGCAGCGCCTTCAGCATGTCCCCCGCAACTCCGGCTACCTCTTCGCCCGAAGACGCGGCTGCGGCTAAACGCTTCGACGCTTTCAACAACGTCTGGTTCCTCGAAACAGCGCTCCGCGGCCGTTATCCCGATGCCTTCGTCCACGGGACTCCGCTCAAGGTCATGGGCTTCCAGAGCGGCGACGAAAAGCGTATGGCCGCTCCGCTCGACTACGTTGGCGTCAACTATTACTTCCGTCGACTCGTCTCTGCCGCCAACGACGCGACGCCTGCCGAAGTCTCTTACAAGTCGATGGGCTTCGCAACCGAAATGGGCAAAGACGGCCCTCTCACCGAAATCGGTTGGGAGGTCTATCCCCGTGGTCTGTACGACATCGTCCAGCGAGTCTCGAAAGACTACAAGCTGCCCATAGAAATTACTGAGAATGGCTGCTCCTATGGCGATTATCCCGATGCAACCGGCCGAGTCGCCGACGTCCGCCGCATCCACTATTACCGTGATCATCTCCGTGAGTTAGCGCACGCAATAAATGACGGTGCCGAGGTCCACGGCTATCACGCCTGGTCGATCCTGGATAATTTTGAGTGGGCGGAAGGCTATACCCAGCGCTTCGGCTTGGTATACATCGACTTTCCAACCCAGCGCCGCTACATGAAGGATTCGGCGAAGTGGTATGCGAAAGTCGCTTCAACCAATACAGTATGAAAACCCGCGTCTCCAGTGCCTTGCGGGCGCGTTCCTGTCTTCATGCCAGGATGTAGTAGAGGGGCCTTCTTCTGCTCATGGGCCGACTTCTCCAACGCGGTTCTCCATGCAATCGACCCGTGCTACGTCAGCCACAAGCAAGACGCGGTGTCATTGCAGAGATGAACAGTTTAGCGTCAGGAATCGTATCCAGTTCCAGAGCGACCCGTGCTGTCACTTCGGGCTAAACTTTCACACCGCATCAACTATATTTACCGGGTAAGCGAATTTATGTCGCAAGGCTGCGTTCTCACGCATGGACAAAGAAACACTCTACCTGTGGTGCGCACACCCGGACGATGTTCTAACCGAAGCAGTCGCCGAAGCATGCGCTCCACTCTTGAGCGAAGATGAGCGTGCGCTCTGGCAGAATTTTCGATTTGATCGGCATCGCCGTGAATATCTGACAACCCGCGTCCTGGTCCGCACCGCGCTGTCCCACTATTATCCAAGGGCCCCTGAGGCCTGGCGCTTTCAAACTAACGCCTACGGCAAGCCCACCGTCGCCCCGGATTGCGGCTTGCGCTTCAATTTGTCCAATTCCCCGGGCCTAGTCGTTTGTTTGATTGCACAAGGGGCGGAAGTGGGCGTGGACGCAGAGCCGTTTGAGCGTGCGGAAAAGATCGCTGAGCTTGCCACCGAGGTGCTTTCCCCGTTGGAACTGGCCCAACTTGAAGCCTTGCGCGGCCCTGAGAAATTGGACCGCTCCTTGTCGTTGTGGACGCTGAAGGAGGCCTTCATCAAGGCAAGAGGTGTGGGACTGTCCCTGCCTTTGAACAAAGTCTCTTTCCTGTTCGGGGGCGTCGAGGGAATTCGCCTTGAACTCGACTCGGCTCTGGACAATGAGCCTGGACGGCTCTGGCGGTTTTGCTTGGTAGAACACGCCGGACACCGCATCGCATTGATGGTCGACCGGGCGACTGTTCCCCATCTGCAAGTATGGGAGGCACGGCCTTTGTTAGCGCCTCCTACATGGTTGGCTGTCGGCCGCGAACCATGGTTTCCGGCCTCGGCAGTACCCTCCTGAGCTCTTCAGAAACCGTCTGGACATGAGGCTCTTTGAGCACGTTTCCATGTTCGCCGGGGACGTCATGGATTTCCAATCCACCACCCGCAAGGTCTCCCCAGCCGAGCACCGCGTCCTCATGTGTGCCAAGAAGTTCCATACCTAAGTAACCGCGGTCCGCTGCTCGCATGAGCGTGATTTTCCCTGGATACGCCTGTAATTTGTAACGCATCAAGGCTCGCCAATGAGCTTTCTGCACTTGATAGTAGCGAAGGCCAACGGGCAGGTCCCGACCCGCCAGCCGGTAATAAAAATAGGCTGCATCTTGACTCCGTTTAGCAAACTGCTGCCGCCAGTGCTCGCCCTTCAGTGCGACTTTGCGCACAACATAAGTGGCCCCTTGATCTCGAACCCTCCGCCAGAACCCACGTAATTTCTGTGTGGCCCCGACATGTTGGACGCTCCCTGGAACGGAAGTGTCGAACAAGACGAGCAACGCTGGCTCCCCACCATGCGCGTAAAGCTGTTGTGCCATCTCAAAGGCGACAATTCCTCCAAAAGACCCGCCGCCGATCAGGTAAGGCCCATGCGGGAAAAAAGACCGCATTTCTTCGATGTAAGCGGACGCCAGTTCTTCTATGCTGGTTTCGCGAATATCCTCATGAGCTAGAAGTAGTGAGCGAAACGCATAAAACGGCTGGTCAAGCCCCAGAGCCTTTGCCAGCGGCTCATAATTAAGCACGTCTCCTCCGACACCATGAACGCAGAAGAAGGGAATCTGGGAACCATTCGGCTGGATGGGCACTATGGTCGACCATGTCTTCTCTTCCACGTTGGCCGGCTGCTTCGACCTACGAATTACATCGGCGAGCAGGCGAACTGTACGCGCTTCAAACAGGACAGCAAGTTCGAGGTCTGCCTGATACGTCTTTTTTATCTTGGCAAACAGACGAACACCGATCAGCGAATGACCTCCCAGAGCAAAAAAGTCGTCATCCAGCCCAACCTCTTCCACGCCCAGCAGCTCTTGCCACCAGGCGGCCAAAGTACCCTCCAATTCCTTGCTTTTCGGTGCAGCACCAGGCGTAACGGCGGCGCTCACCTGTGGCGATGGGGTTCCGTTACGACTGTCGAGGTCTTCAATAGGCTCGGAGACGGCAACCACCGCGAGCGGAGTACTGGCCAGAAGGATGCGCGTCAAAGCTTGCGCGCCGTAGAGCGGAGAAATTCCAGAAAGATCGAAAGATTCAACCGTCTGGGCACCGCCGGGTAGAGCAATACCGCGCGCTGGCAGATTCCCCTCTGTGGATTTTGTTGGATCGGCGATGCGTCGCATCGCGTAGCCTTCAATCTCCGCCAAAACCTCGCCTTGCTGATCGAAGAGCGTGATATCGAAGGTTTCAACCTCGCCGTGAAGCAGGTTCTCCTCGCGCGCACGAATGTGGCTGAAGAACCTGATTGGCAACGGGCGGTAGACGCACAGTTTCTTATAAGAAAACGGAAGATAAAGGTCGTCGGAGAACTCGTAGCCGTCAGTCAGGTAGAGTGAGCACCCTGTTGCCAGATCGAGCAGTGCAGGATGCATGCGATACGCAGAAGTATCTATAGAGAAGCTATCATCCAACCCTAACTCCGCCAGGGCCTCGTGCTTGCCGATGAGCAGCTGCTTGAGACAGTGCCAGCGTGGTCCGAAATCGACATAACGCTCCTGAATGGTTCGGTGCTGTGCATCAAAGATAATTGCACGTTCGTGGCAGCGTGCCGCTATGGCAGCACGATCGATCTGCGACGACGGGCGCGCCAGGCATGGTTCAATGCTACCTGTAGAATGTTCGACCCACTCGCCGGCACTCGCAGATACGGAGAAACGGAAACCGCCTCTCTCCGGCCCGGCTTCCTGTTCGCGTTTAAGATGGACGCGCACGTCACAGGATTCAGAAGTATCGCAAGTTAGCGGGGCGAGAAAGAACACATCTCTAAATTCGATCGGTGTATGGGTAGAACCGCGCACAAACGCCGCGGCAGCCATTTCCAGATATCCCGTTCCGGGGAAAAGCGCCTTGCCCGTCTTCAATCTATGTTCAGAGAGCAACCACTGCTGCTGTGAGAGTTTGCTCGAGTACACAATCTCACGGGGCGTTGCCAACAACCGTTCTTCCAACAAAGGATGCGGGGAGAGGGAGCGTGCACCCATCCCAACCTCGCGCCAGGCACCCCAGTTAATAACAGTTACCGGATCCTTCCGGCTCAGCGCGAAAGCATCGAGAAAGGCGTTAGCCGCGGCATAATCCACCTGGCCCGCTGGAGGAAAGATAGAGCTAATAGAGGAGAAAAAGACAAAGCAACTCAACGGCGCATCGCGAAGGGCTTCTTCCAGAACTAATGTTCCACGCACCTTTGGATCGATAACCCTCGCTGCGCTTTCCGCCGTCTTCAGCATCAAGGGACCGTCATCGAGA
>Ga0209624_10000532_pt1 | contig 33476 bp, 29 predicted proteins | sample JacPinW_OM2H0_O1_FD_188565 | JGI IMG/M metagenome (GOLD analysis project Ga0209624, IMG submission 188565) | Forest soil microbial communities from Algoma, Ontario, Canada - Jack Pine, Ontario site 1_JW_OM2H0_O1 (SPAdes) (version 2) | ecosystem: Environmental > Terrestrial > Soil > Boreal...
AGTGCGCCGATGGTGCCGAAGGAGTGCAGCGGCCGCGTCATGTAGCGGAGCAGGAAGCGAATGGTGAGCAGATCGAAGAAGACCCGGAAGGTGCGGGAGATTCCGTAGTGGCTCTTCCCTGCCGTGCGAGCCGGGTTGGAGATGGGAATCTCGCAGATGCTGGCACCGTACCAGGAGGCCAGCGCGGGGATGAAGCGGTGCATCTCGCCGTAGAGCGGAATGTTCTGGATGACCTCGCGGCGGTAGGCCTTGAAGGTGGTGCCGAAGTCGTGGATGTCGACGCCGCTGAGGACTGCCATGAGCCAGTTTGCAGCCCGCGAGGGGATGCGGCGAAGGAGGAAGTTGTCGCCGCGCTGCGCACGCCACCCGCTGACGACATCGTAGCCCTCTTCGAGCTTGGCCAGAAAGTTGGGGACCTCGTCAGGGTTGTGCTGCAGGTCGCCGTCCATGGCCAGGATGAACTCACCCTGCGCGTGGTCGAAGCCGGCGGCGAGGGCCGAGGTCTGGCCGAAGTTGCGGCGCAGCTTGATGACCAGCACACGGCTGTCCACGGCGGCGATCTCTTCGAGGAAGCGGTAGGTGCGGTCGCGCGAGCCGTCGTCGACGAATACCAGTTCGAAGGTATCGCCGACCTGCTCCATCACGGCCTTCAGGCGGTCGTAGAGCGTGGTCACGTTCTCTTCTTCGTTATGGAAGGGGACGACGATCGAGTATTTCAGCACAGTCTGATGGTACTCCTCTTGGGCTGTCCATACGATAACTTCTAAGATGACGGGGATGCAGCGTTTCTCAAGATTTTTTTGAAATTTCTTCGCTGCGGTCAAGTATTGGTGACATTTTGTGCGGCGATAGCGGCTTTGTTTATGATGGACTTGCGTAAGTAGCTGAAGCAAGTCGTTGCTAGGGCTGAGTCATCGCCCGCGCAGCCCCCCTTACCATGTCGCCGATCGCCTGCCCCGCAGCGCCGCCGATTGGCCCCCACGTCTCTGCTTCCGCATCAAGGATCGGCATCAGCAGGGTGACCTTGGTTCCGCGCCCGGGCCGGCTGTGGATCTCGACCGCAGCCAAAGCTCCATAGAGAACCGCCATCCGCTCCCTCACATTGCGCATCCCGATGCCGGTCCCGGGCTGCACCAGACCACTCACTGGCGCACCGTTGTCATGCTCGACCACCATCCCCACCCCATCGTCCTCCACCTCGATCATCAGGCGGCCTTCCGCGGTGATGCGGCTGCGCAGCGTGACTGTGCCTCCACTGATGCGCGGCTCCAGCCCATGCTTGATGCTGTTTTCAATCAGCGGCTGCAGCAGCATTCCCGGCACTACGATGTGCAGCGTCTCCTCTGCAATCTCCTTCACTACCTTTAGCTTTTCGCCAAACCGTACCACCTCGATATCGAGATAGTCATCGGTAAATGCCAGCTCCTCGCTGAACGGTACAAACGCCTCGCGGTCCTTCAGCAGCACGCGCAGAATGTTTGCCAGCTTGACGATCATCTCGCGGGCCAGCTCTGGCTGCGACCGCACCAGCGAGGTGATGGAGTTCAGCGTGTTGAACAGAAAATGCGGATTGATCTGCCGTTGTAGCGCGTCCAGCCGAGCCTGGAGCAGCAGCCTTCCCTGCTCCTCCAACTTTCGCTCTACGCGAATCGCATTCCACACCTTCAGCGGAATTCCCACCACAATTGGAGCGTTCGCGCAGATCAGCAGCTCTACCCACCACTCGCCGGAGTTCAGCTCAAAAAAGTGTCGCGGGTAAAACCGCGCCAGCATGCTGCCGCCAAACTGCATGGTCGCTACGAGCAGCAGCAGGAGGATCTGCTTGTCCAGATGGGGTCTGCGCAGATTCCGCGTAACCCAGCGATAGATGCTGAGGTCGATCATCGGCGAGAACGACCATACGTCTTCCGGGTCGGCGAACCGCCCGAATGCGCCCGCGATCGCCGCCACGACGAGGTTTACCGGCAGCGACCAATATTCATGATGGAGCACCGCGGGAACCGCCAGAATGGCCCCTCCCGCCATCGCCGACACCGGGCCCACCAGAATCCCCAGCAGAATCGTGGTCTCGAAGGAGAGGTCGGCAGCCAGAAAGTTCGGCACCAGCACTCGAACCCAAACGCCCAGCGTCAACGGGGCGCACACCATCAAAACCAGCGACGCCGTCTGCTTTACAGTTCGGCGAGGCATCAGCAGCAGATTCTTGAACGTGGCCGACCGGGCCAGCGAAGTCGACACCGCGGCCGCCACTCCCAATTCCACCAGCAGAGTAATGAGAATCAGCTTTGGATCGATCTGCGTCACACCCTTACTTTACCTCTAAGAGTCTGCTTTAAAGACTCCTGTCCTGCCGGACAGGCCCACTGCGCGTGGGGCGGGCGTTCGCACGCCTTTTTAACTGGTCTGGGCAGAATGGATTGCTTTGGCCCTCCCGTTGGTCGGGATCATCATTTTCCGACCAACGGGAGGACCACTGTCGCTTTTATTAGCGAGACCGATATACACGCCACGAAGTGGCCGCCCCACGCGCAGTGGGCCCGGCAGGACATCAGTCATCTAAGCAGCAACTCTCTTCCTTGCATCAAACCCGGGTCATCCGCAATCAAATACCCATGAAGCGTGAACCGTATAATCAGAGCATGCCGTTCGCAAGCGTAACAAAAGTAGCCGAAGCCGACTTTCCCACCCGATGGGGACAATTCCGCATCGTCGGCTTCGAGGGCCTGATTGAAAACCCCGCCGCCTGCAACGACAACATCCCGCCGCCTGCGGTGCGAATTGAATCCGCCGTGGCGTTGGTGATGGGCGACATCCACAGTGCGCCGCCGATCGTTCGCATCCACTCGCAGTGCCTCACGGGAGACGTCTTCCACTCGCTGCGCTGCGACTGCCGTCAGCAGTTCGAGCTTGCCATGACCATGATCACCGACGCTGGCGCGGGCATTCTTCTTTATGAGCAGCAGGAGGGCCGCGGCATCGGTCTGATGGCCAAGCTGCGCGCGTACGAGCTGCAGGACCAGGGCCGCGACACCATCGAAGCCAACCTCGAGCTCGGCTATGAGGCCGATTGCCGTCACTTCGAGCTGCCCGCGCAGATCCTCAAGCAGATGGGTATCGACGCCGTCCGCCTCATCACCAACAATCCGGAGAAGGTCGAGGCGCTTGAACTGGCCGGCGTCAAGGTGGTCGAGCGGATCTCCGCTGAGGTCCCCAGCGAACCCACCAACGAGCGCTATCTCCAGACCAAGCGCGAAAAGATGGGCCACCTCGTCAGCTAAGCCCAGCGACGCCGTGGCTGTCTTCGCCTCGGCTATTCGCCATGGCCTCCAATCAGCCCGACTCTTCACCGATAGATAACCGTAGAGTGATACCCTGATCGCTCCCAAGCGCGTCAATCCAGCAACGAGTTGCGCATTCCAATCATTCCGGGGATATCTCAGGCTATCGCCATGAAGCGACTTTCGATCACCAAGTCAATCTTCCAATGGGTCGCAGTCCCCATCATTTTTTCGCTCCTCTTTGCCCTGACGCTGCCCGGACAGGCCCAGACAGCGGAAGCGTTAAGCCAGGTACAGAAGATCTACGTCGATACCGGTGACGGAAAATCGGCCGCGACCGAGGTGCGACAGCGACTCATCGACAGCCTGCGAAAAAATCATTCTGTTGAAGTCGTCCCCGATCCAACCCAGGCCGACGCGATCCTGAAGACCAGCTACGAGATCTGGGTACGAGCCTATGTCTCCGTCAATCCTCGCTCCACCAGCAACAGCTACCCCGCCTACGGAGGCTTCCTCTCGGCACAGGTCATCGGCAAAGACGGAGAAACTCTTTGGTCGTATCTCGTCACACCCAGTAAGTACACGTCGTCCGGCATCCGGCAGGATCTGGCCGACCAGCTAGCCAGGAAGCTTATGGCTGCACTCCGAGACACCGCTCCGGCAAAGCTCGCGAGCAGCCCCACTTCCGACAACGCCCGCACCTTGAAGGCCGCTGGCGCCACCTTTCCCGCACCTCTCTACCAAGCGTGGATCGAGTCCTTTCGAGTGCGCCATCCCGACATACGGATCACCTACGACAGCGTCGGCTCGGACGCAGGCATTCAACAGCTTCGCGACAATAAAATCATCTTCGCAGCCTCCGATGTGCCGCTCTCCGACGCCCAAAACTCCGAAATGCCTGCAAAGGTGCTCCAGTTCGCCACCGTCATCGGCGCCGTCGTGCCCATCTATCACCTTCCCAACATAGGCCGCGATCTGCGCTTTACGCCCGAGGTCCTCGCCGGCATCTACCTCGGAAAGATCCGCAAGTGGAACGACCCGGCTATCAGGGGAATTAACCACGGCGTCTCTCTGCCCGACGCCGAGATCGTCGTCGTCCATCGCGCCGATGGCAGCGGCACCACCTTCGCCTGGACGGATTTCCTCAGCAAGACCGACCCAGCATGGAAGTTAGCCCTAGGCAGCGGTACCACGGTGAACTGGCCCGTCGGCCAGGGAACTGCGGGCAATGATGGAGTCGCGTCCCTGGTTGCTCGCACACCCAACTCCATCGGCTACACCGAACTCAGCTACGCCATTCGACGGGAACTCAGCTACGGGACGGTGCGCAACGCTGCCGGAAACTTCATCCAGGCCAACCTCATCTCCCTCGCCGCAGCCGCTGCCAACGTCACACCGCGCAACGACCCTGGAAGCAGCCATTCGTCACTCATCAACGCCTCCGGGAAAAATGCCTATCCCATCACCAGCTTCACCTGGCTGCTGGTACCGGAATCGATCCCGGACGCGGCCACCAAGGCAGCAGTCGCCGAATTCCTCGACTGGATCCTGACCTCGGGCCAGATGGAGTGCTCAGCGCTCGCCTACACCCCGCTTCCCAAAGAGATCGTCACTCGCGAGCTGGCGCTGCTGGCCACCTTCAAAGCGAAATAGTCCCCGAACATCACCCCTCGCCGCGCATCCCCATCACTATCTTGGCTGTTGTGATTGCCTGCCCGACGTGCCGCTGCGTGTGCTCCGCGCAATGGACGATCAGACCGCCGACCGTGCTCGGTAATCCGGCCCGGCCCACGCCGCGCGACTCCTCATAACTTCCCGACGAAATCATCATCACCCGGTGTCGCGCGTCGGCCAACCCGGCCCTCAACTCCGCTAGCACGACCTCGGCAGACACGACTTCGTCCACCTCGCTGTGCAGCGCATCCATCTGCGCGCCGGACAAAGTGCCGCCCTCCGCATACGTCAGCAGCCGGTCGAGGCTCCCGGCGATATGCCGCAGATGAAACGCCACCGACGCTACGCCGAACGGTCGCGCATTCATCTCCGCATCGCTCAACCCGGCGCACCACCGGTCGACATCCTCCTGCGCCAGCTCCAGCGCATGCAGCACCTGCCGCCGCAGCGCATCCACCTCGGTCAACGTTCCCCGCAACCACGGCTCGACCATCAGCGCCCCTCCCGCCTCTCGACCCGAAGATCGAAACATCCCGCCTTCGCATCGCGGACCATCACATACCGCACCAGCGGATCGCGCAATATCTGCCCGATCACGGTCTCCTGCGATCCATCCGCCGCAACCTCACGCCGCCGAACCATCTGCTCCGCATCGTAACCATCCAGCACGACGCTGAACTGCAGCAACTCTGCCGGATATCCTGTCTCCTCCGCGTATCGCTCACACGCCTCTTCATGAACAAACACCGGCCCAGGTTGGGGTATCGGGGCAACCCCGTCGAAGGGATTCAGCGTGAATAACAGCCGCACATCCGAGCCTATCGCAAAGGGCCGAAGACAATGCCGGCAAGGTCCGTGGCCCGTTGCCACCTTCGCCGTGACCGGATGCCCATACCCCGGCGACAACTTTGTTGTCCTCACGCTGTCCGCCAGCTCGCTCGCAATCGCAATCATTCGTAACTCACTCATCTTGTCTCTCCAGTCGTCCATGTTGAACGGTGGAGCCATCGTCGCGCACTCGCCACCGCAGCACACTCCGAATCGTTCACTCAAACTTCAGAGGCCCTTGCTCTTGCGAAACTCCCTCACCACATCCCCGACATCCCGATGCTGCGCGTCCACGGCATCGTTCATTCCCCGTACCTCATCGGCGCTCACCTTGCCTGCAAGACGATCCATCGCAACCTGAATCCCCGGATGTTTTTTTAGGGAGTCCTCTCGTATCAGCGGCACCGCCTCGTACGGTGGAAAGTAGTGCTTGTCGTCGGCCAGGACTATAAACCCCAGCGCTCGTATCGGCCCATCGGTCGAGTTGCCCGCCACCATGTCTACCTGTTGGCTCTCCAGCGCGCGATACAGCAGCCCCAGGTCCATCGTTCGCGGATCGCCGGCAAATTTCAGCCCGTACGTCTCCTCCAGCCCGCTCAGCCCATCTGGCCGCGACTCAAACTCGTACCCCACGCCCAGCCGCCAGCCGTTCTCATCGGGAGCTGTCTTCACTGCGTCTGAGATCGTCCGCAGTCCCAGCCGCCGAGCGTCGTCTCCGCGGATTACCATCGCGAACGTGTCTTCGAACCCGAGCCCCGGCTCAACCCGTATCCGATATCTCGAAGCATACAACTCGCTCAGGCGTCGAAACACCGTCGCCGCATCGCGGTGACCGATGGGCGGCAGCGGCTGCTTCAGAATCGCCGTCAGCGCCGTTCCTGTGTACTCCACGTATCCGTCGATGCGCCCGCTCTCCAGCGCCTGCTGGCAGAGATAGCTACCAGCTAGATAAAACCGCCGTTCCACCGGCTGCCCGGTCACGGCTTCGATCTCCTGCGAGATTAGCTCTCCGAGCACCACCTGCTCGGTAAAGTTCTTTGCCCCAATCGTGACCCGCGATGATCGCGGCGGCGCACACGCGGTCAACAAGAAACAACTCAGGATAAGGAAGCCCGCTGCGAAACTCGAACCATCTAATTGTGTTGCTGGTCGTTGCTGCGCTATCGACTTTGACAGCCAAGACTTCATCCAAGACTTCATCGTCGTACCGCCAACCGCCGTTCCAGCAGGCCCAGCCCCGCGTCTGCCACGAGAGCAAGCAGCGCCGCGGGAATCGCGCCGGCCAGCACCAGGCCGTTGTCCACACTGGCCACGCCGCGAAAGATCAGCTCCCCTAGACCACCGGCCCCAATCGCCGCCGCGATCGTCGCCACGCCAACGCAGGTCACGGTCGCGGTCCGCAGGCCGGCGAGAATTACGCTTGCCGCAAGCGGAAGTTCAACTTTCATAAGTCTCTGCATGTTGCTCATGCCTAATGCATTGGCTACATCGATCAACGCCGGGTCGACACTGCTGATCCCTGCATACGTGTTCCGCAGAATCGGCAGCAAGGCATACCCCGTGAGCGCAAGAATCGCCAGCCGCGCCGCGTTCTCCCCCAGCCACGGCACCGGCAGCAGCAGCCCGAACAGCGCAAGGCTGGGCACTGTCTGGAGCACATTGGCAAACCCGATCACTGGTTTCGCGAGCTTCTGGATCCGCGTCAGCAGAATCCCCAGCGGCAGCCCGATTCCCGCCGCCAACAGCATCGCCGACATGGTGAGCCAAAGATGCTCGAACGTCAGCCGTCCAATCTGCCATCCATACGAATGAAAAAACGCTATCATGTGGGCACCACACGATGTACAGCGGAAACATAATCTCTTACATAAGGGTTATTCGACCCAACGATCTCCTCTGGCGAGAGATCAGCCGCGATCTTCCCCTCGGAGAGAAACACCACTCTCTTCGCCAGATAGAGAGCCTCATCCAAATCATGCGTAACCAGCAAGACCGTCTTCCCCACGCGCTCCAAAAGCCCCCGCAGCATGGTCTGCATCTCGGCGCGGGTCAGCGGATCGAGCGCACCAAACGGCTCATCCATGAGGAGCACAGTCGGGTCCGTCGTCAGCGCCCGCGCCAGGCCTACGCGCTGCCGCTGCCCACCCGAAAGCTGCCAGGGATACCGTCCGCGAAACTCTTCGAAGTCCAGCCCGGACAGCGCCAGCACCTCGCGCACGCGAGTCTCAATCTGAGCTTTGGAAAAATGAGCGCGCCCCGCCAACTCCAGCGCCATCCCAGCATTCCGCTCCACCGTCATGTGCGGAAACAGCCCCGTCTCCTGGATGACGTACCCGATGCTCCGCCGCAGCGCCACCGTGTGATAGTCCCGCGTGGGTTTGCCCGCAACCAGCACCTCACCCGAGGTCGGCGTTACCAGCCCGTTCACCATGCGGAGCAGTGTGGTCTTGCCCGCGCCGCTCCGCCCCAGCAGCGCCGTCGTCGTTCCCGCCTCCAACTGCAACGAGACGTCGCGCACCAGAACGCGCTCCGCCTGTCCCTCTGCACCCACGGGCACCGTATAGCTCACCTTCGCGAACTCGACGCCAACCGTAGGCATGCTCCCTACTCTAACTGGTTGTCGCTGACCTGCGAAGCCGATCGCCGAACTTACTCAGTGGTCCCCGAAGCGATCTCGGCAGCAGCCGGTTCTCCCGCCGCTCCCGGCTGTCCCTTCACGCGAACGACCGTGATCTTCTCAAAGCCTTCCTTGAAGGTGGGGGGCTTCAGACGCTCTGCCATCTTCTGCATCACCTCGTCGGTCACCTGGCGGTCGCGCTTCGAATTCCTCTCCATGCAAACGGCCAGCGGCACATCGAAGAACACCGCCTGCACCTCATAGCCGAAGCTCTTCGCCATCTTGATCCATTGCTTGCGCTCATGCGGCGACAGGTTGGTGGCATCGACATAGTTCCACGGCATCTTGGCGATCAAACGCGCCCGGAGCAGACTGCGCAGTGTCGAAAACACCAGCCCCTGGTAGCGCTGCTCCGTGATGTCGTCGAACAACAGGGTCCGCAGCAGATCGCTCGACAGCGGAGTGACGCCGCGGCGCTTGTACCAGGTCGTTTTTCCCGAGCCCGGCAAGCCAATCGCCAGCACCACATAGCCTTTGGGCGACTTCACCGCGATCTGCTCCGCGGGCGGCGTGCTCAGCGATTCGGGCTGGGTCTCCATCACCATCTGTGGTTCGGCTGGGGCTGCAGCTTCGGGATGGGCTTTGTGTTCCTGGGAAGCATGTTCCTGGGGAGCCGCCTCTGCAATCGGCTCAGCATGGTGCACGGCAGGCGCGCTTGGCGGCGGTGCTGTCTCACGTTCCTGCACAGCTTCCGGGTAGCTCGGTCGCAGCGGTGCGGGCTGGTTCGAGGGCAGTTCCTGCCCACTCTTGCCCGTGGACTCCGAATCATTCGGTCCACGTCTAGGGCGTCGTCTCATTTTTTCGCTTATCCATTCGCGCAAATCGCGCATGTCACGCTTGTAACACAGCGCGGAAGCCGGTCGCAAATCCTCCGCATCTCCAGCGACACCCCGCGCTGCGCGTCGAAAGACGAACTCGCAACCCGAGCGGTTACTTTTCTTTACAAAAGTACATTGTTCCTTAACAGAGAACCGGTATCGTCCTTAAAACAATTACACAGGTGATCTATGTCCATTGAAATTTCGGAACTCGATCAGATGCAGTCCGACTACAAGGCAGCCGTCGACGAATGGGTGAACGCGATCCGCGCCGAGGAGGCCCTTGCCTCAGCGGACCACTCCGTCGCGGAGGTCGATCTGTGGGAGCAGGCGGACTTCAGCGAAGAGGCTTTTCGCGCCAAGGCGAAGACCGCGAAGAAAAGATATGAAGCTGGTCTGCGTCTGAAGTTCTTCAACTTCTAATCGCTTATCCCACCCAGCGGCCTCAGAGCCCGCGAATATATATCATCTGCAAACTTCGGCCCCTTCGCGTCCGTTTCGGGCGTCGCTTCATTTGCGCCGCCTCCACCCCAGTGGTAGCATCCGAATTGATGGAGCGTAGTCGATTTCGCCGCGCTCTCAATTGCCAAACGCGTACCACCACCGCAGCATCACGACAGGAGCAATCGAAAATCATGGCAGCAGTAAAGGTAGGCATCAACGGCTTCGGCCGCATCGGACGCAACGTCTTCCGCAGCGCTATCGGCAACCCAGACATCGAATTCGTAGCCGTCAACGACCTCACCACCCCCGCCACCCTGGCCCACCTCCTCAAATACGACTCCATCCTCGGCAATCTCAAAAACGAGATCACCCACGGCGCCGACTTCATCGCAGTCGACGGCAAGAAGATCAAGGTCTTCGCCGAACGCGATCCCGCCAAGCTCGACTGGGCCTCCGTCGGCGCGCAGATCGTCGTCGAATCCACCGGCTTATTCACCGACGCCGAAAAGGCCAAGGCCCACCTCGGGAGCACCGTCAAGAAGGTCATCATCTCCGCCCCCGCTACCAACGAAGATTTGACCATCGTCCTCGGTGTGAACGACGACAAGTACGACGCGGCCAAGCACAACATCATCTCGAACGCGAGCTGCACCACCAACTGCCTCGCGCCCGTCGTCAAAGTGCTCAATGACACCTTCGGCATCGCCTCCGGCATCATGACCACGATCCACAGCTACACCAACGACCAGGTCATTCTCGATACGCCGCACAAAGACCTCCGCCGTGCCCGCGCCGCTGCGCTCAGCATGATTCCGTCGAGCACCGGCGCCGCCAAGGCCCTGAAGCTCGTCGTGCCCGCCATGGACGGCAAGCTCGACGGCTTCGCCATCCGCGTCCCGACCCCCAACGTCTCCGTAGTCGACCTCACCTTCGTCTCCGAGAAGCCCATCACCGACAAGTCGATCAACGAGGCCCTCAAGAAGGCCTCCGAAGGCGAGCTAAAGGGGATCCTGGGCTTCACCGACGAGGAACTCGTCTCCTCCGACTTCAAGGGCAACCCCCTCAGCAGCATCGTCGACAGCAAACTGACCAAGGTAGTAGGCCAGAACACCGGCAAGATCATCAGCTGGTACGACAACGAATGGGGCTACTCCAACCGCGTCAAAGACCTCATCACCTTCCTAGTCAAAAAGGGTCTTTAGACTTTGGAGATCAAACAATATTCCTCGAGGTCATCTCTGGTTTCACTCACCAGAGATGACCTCGTTATTTTTAATAACGCCTTGAATGAAGCACTGAACGGCGTGTCTATAGAAGAATTCGAGACCCGGATGGGCTACACGAAAGAAGAAGTTGAGGAAAGGCTCGAAACAATCTCCAACCTTCTAGAGCTCATGGTGTAGCCAAAGTGCGACCATTCTCGTCCATCTGATTAGATAAGAGCATCTAAAGCTTGCAGGAGACACTTATGCGCGCATCCCTCTTCCTTGTCCTCATGATTCCGTTTCTCGCCGGTTGCAAGAGCAACGACCACGACAGGAACGCCACCAGCAGCTTCAACCAGAGGCTGCGTTGCGCGCAGTTCGCCCAGTCCGGCACGTGGGAGAACAACGCCCAGGGTCCCTTCCTCGACGAGACGTACTACTCCCCTTCGCTGGACACCTGTGTCTTTGTGATGAGACAGAGCTTCCCCGCGGAGGATAACGGCGAAATCAAGAGTCTGGTTCAGGTCGTCGATGGTCTCTCGCGCAAACAGCTGTGGGGTAACGACACTAAGGCTGGGCAGACTGAAGATCAAATTAACGCCGCGCTCGATCAGGAGCTCACCAAGCTGCAGGTCGTCCGGTGACGCAGCGAACAACCCGCACCAACATCCCCGGCACCAGCCCGTTTGAACCTGTCATCGGCTTCTCGCGCGCCGTCCGCATCGGCAACCTCATCCACGTCTCCGGCACCGGCCCGGTAGGCGCGGACGAGGCAGATGTCGCCGAGCAGACCGACCAATGCCTTACCCTCATCGCCACAGCCCTCAAGAACGCAGGCAGCTCCATCGAGCACGTCTACCGCACCCGCATGTACCTCACCCGGGCCGAAGACTGGGAGGCGGCAGGCCGCATCCACGGCAAATTCTTCGGCCTCATTCGTCCCGCCGCCACTATGGTCGTCGTTGCTGCGCTGCTCAACCCCACATGGCGTATCGAGATCGAAGCCGACGCCTGCATCCCCGACGAATAAGAGCTTGTCACGGCCGCATCGCTGCTGCATCCTGAAGTCGCAGGAGCAAAAGCGCATGCCCACTGACTCTCGCGCACCTCGCGCACCTGTCATCAAAGTCATCGCACTCGCCACCCTGCTCATCGGCACACTCGACATCTCAGACGCGCTTCACGAAGCAATAATGGCCTTTCACCACAATCATCCCGCCTGAACAGCTATCATGGGTTACAAACCTTTTTGAAGGAACCTTCATGCAGAAGCTGTCCATCCGCGACCTCGACCTAACCGACAAGCGCGTCCTCATCCGTGTCGACTTCAACGTCCCCCTCAAGGACGGCATCATCACCGACGATACCCGCATTCGCGAGACCCTTCCCACCATCGAGTACGCTCTCCGCCACAAGGCCAAGGTCATCCTTTGCTCGCACCTTGGCCGTCCCAAAGGCAAGCCCGTCGCCTCCATGAGCCTGCGCCCGCTCGTCGACCATCTGCGCAACCTGCTCGACCACCTCCTCGGCGAAGACGAAAATGTGGCCTTCTCCCCCGACTGCGTGGGCGAGGTTGCCACCGAGATGGCCGCCAACCTTGAATCCGGCCAACCCCTCCTGCTCGAAAACCTCCGCTTCCACCCCGAAGAGGAGGCCAACGACCCCGCCTTCGCCAAACAGCTTGCCAGCCTCTGCGACATCTACGTCAACGACGCCTTCGGCAGCGCCCACCGCGCCCACGCTTCCACCGAAGGCATCACTCACTTCGTCAAGCAATCCGCCGCCGGCTTGTTGATGAAGAAGGAGCTCACCTACCTCGGCAAGGCCCTCACCGAACCGGACAAACCCTTCGTCGCCATCATCGGCGGAGCCAAAGTCTCGGACAAGATTCAGGTCATCGACAACCTGCTCGACAAGGCCGACGCCATCATCATCGGCGGCGGCATGGCCTACACCTTTCTCAACGCCCAGGGCCAAAACACCGGCAAGTCTCTTGTCGAAGCCGACAAGATCGACGTAGCCAAAGCCGCGCTGGCCAAGGCGAAAGAGAAGGGCGTCCGTTTTCTCCTGCCCGTAGACCACATCCTCGCAGACAAGTTCGCACCCGACGCCAAAACCAAAATCTTCTCCGGCAGCGGCGCGTTTCCTGCCGATCTCATGGCACTCGACATCGGCCCCAAATCTATCGTCCTCTTCGAAGACGAGATCGCCGAGGCCCGCACCGTCATCTGGAACGGCCCCATGGGCGTCTTCGAGATGCCCGCCTTCGCCCATGGCACCAACGCCATCGCCCACGCCGTCGCGCGCAACCACGACGCCACCACCATCGTCGGCGGCGGAGACTCGGTCGCGGCCATCCAGCAATCCGGCGTCGCCGACCGCATCACCCACATCTCCACCGGCGGCGGAGCCAGCCTCGAATTCCTCGAAGGCAAAACCCTTCCCGGTGTCGCTGCCCTGACGGACAACCAGAGGTTTCGCTAGAGGCGAAATTCATCCATGATGACTCGTCGTAGTTACAAATCGTTGCTCCTTACCGTCTGTCTGCTCGGCTGTGTCCTCGTCTCGCCTGCATTTGGTCTGGATAGCGCCAAAGTCGCCCAGGCCAAATACGACGCTCTGAAGGCAAAAGTACAGAGCGGCGACATCAACATCGATTGGCGGGATATACGCCTGGATGCAGTCGTCGCGAATGTGGACGGCGACTTCGATTGGCACACGGCGAACACGGAGGGTGTGACCGCATACAACGCCGGTGATTACGCGAAGGCGCTCGCGAAAGGGCAGGAGATCATCCAGCACAATCTCGCAAACGGCGATGGACACTACCTTGCGATGGTTTCGCTGAAGCATCTGGGAAAACAAGAGGAAGCAGCTAAGGAAAAACTAGTCGTCGATAAAATTCTGCAATCCATTCTGAGTTCTGGCGATGGCAAGACCGCCGACACAGCGTACTTCACGGTAAGTACATCGGAAGAATACTTTGTCATCCGCCAACTCGGACTGAAACCAAAGTCCCAGTCGCCGATCAAGAATGGAGCGCACACATTTGACGAAATGACGGTAGTCGACAAAGACGGCAAGGAGACCACTCTCTGGTTTAACACCGATACCGACACCGAATTGACCCGCAGGGTAGGGGAAGGCTAACAGCTGTTCTCCGCTAATTGGAATACTGATTCAGAAATGCGCGAGAGCCACTAATCCAAACTGGTTCTGAGCGCACAGTCGAAGATTGCTCATTTGAATTGAGGACGATCCGAAAATGACCCCACCCAATCCTGCCATCCCGACCAACATGAAGCCTTACACCATCGTCTTCCTCTATCCCGGCCCAAACTACAACGCACTCTCAGACAGAGCCATCCCCGAGAATCTCGCGCTCCACGCCGCCCATCTCGAAGGCGTCCGCACCAACATCGAAAACGGCACCCAGCTTCTTGCCGCGCCCGTCCTGACACCCGGCAGCAAGGTCAGCGCACTTGGCGTCTTCCCTGCACACCTCTCCATCGAGCAGGTCGCCGCTCTCATGCAACAAGACCCTGCCATCGTCGCCGGCCGTTTCACCTTCGAGGTCGTCCAGGCCCTCTTCCCTTCCCTCGACGCCGTGAAGGTGGAATACTGATTCTCAATGCGCAAACCACTGATCGCCGCCAACTGGAAGATGTACAAGACCCCCAAAGAGTCGTTAGCCTTCCTCGATGAGTTCCTGCCTCTGGTCAAAGACCACACCGCAAGCGAAGTCGCCCTCTTCCCCACCATGTCCTCGCTCGGCTACGTCATCGACGCGACCCAAGGCACATGCGTCACCGCCGGGGCCCAGACCATGCACTGGCTTGACGAGGGCCCCTACACCGGCGAGACCTCGCCCACCATGCTCAAGAGCATCGGCTGCACCCGCGTCCTGATCGGCCACTCCGAGCGTCGCATCTACGCGCACGAGACGGACGAGACCGTCAACCTGAAGCTGAAGGCCGCTCTCGCGCACGACCTCGTCCCCATCGTCTGCGTCGGCGAAACCATCGACAAGCGCAACGCCGGGCTGACCGAAGCGGTCCTCCGCTGGCAGGTGGCCTGCGCGCTCAACGGCACCCGCGGCGAGGCCTGCAGCCAGTTAGTCATCGCCTACGAGCCCGTATGGGCCATCGGCACCGGCAGCGTCGCAACCCCCGAGCAGGCGAACGAGGCCCACGCGATCATCCGTCGTGAGGTCGCCTCGCACCTTGGCCTACCTTGCGCGAGTAACATGCGCATCCTCTACGGCGGCTCCGTCAAGCCCGACAACGTCGCCACCCTCATGGACGAGCCTGAAATCGACGGTGCCCTTGTGGGTGGCGCCAGTCTGCAACCCAAATCCTTCGCCGACATCGTCAAGAACGCCATCCGCTAGTTTTTCGCGACAAACAAAAGCCCCCGCGGAGAAATTTTCCGCGGGGGCTTCGCTTCATCAATCTAAACATCCATAGTCGAACCGCTAGTAGCGATCGTGATCGTGATGGTAGTAGTGATGGTGGTGGTGATGATAGTAGCGATGGTGGTAGTGGTGGGGATCCTGCCCCACCCTGACAACGACCTGCGAATGAGCTGGTTGAGTCGAAAGACCTATAGCCGCAAACAACATGCTCAACCCTAGAAACCAACGTGCCAAGCGAACATTCATGGTACCTCCTTAAGTTCCTGTCTATCAATCACATAAGGTAGGATTCGGTTGGCTCCCCCGGCGTTGTACCGGAATGACGAATATAGGTTTCACATCACGAAAGCGAGGGCGGCTAACGATTATCGCACTACGCCCGCCTGGTCCATCGGCCAGTAAACAAACGCCGCCTTCCCGTAAATCAGCTCCCGCTCTACGGGCCCAAAGTCGCGGCTGTCGCTCGAGATCGAACGATGATCGCCCATCACAAAATATTCGTGCGCGGGCACGGTCATCTCCGGCTGCGAGCGGTCATCGGCAAATCGCTTCGGCACATACTTCTCTTCGACCCTGGCGCCATTCACATACACCTGCCCATGATCGATCCGCAGATCGTCTCCCGGCAGCGCGATCACCCGTTTGATATAGCTCTTCTCATGATCGTGCGGATACAGAAACACAACGACGTCTCCACGATGAATCTCTCCCACGCGGTACGCCATCTTGTTGATGAACAGCCTATCCTGGTCCTCCAGCACCGGCAGCATGCTGGTCCCCTCCACCCTTACCGGCTGGTACAGAAAGATGATGATGAACGCCGATACGGATACCGACACCACCACGTCCCTCACCCAGGAGCGAATACCCCCGCGATGAAGCCCCGCCTCCGTCCCCGGCTTATCCAGCGGCTCCAGGCCTTCAGGCTGCCGATCTTCGTCCGTCTGCACGTTGTTCTCCGGCCCGTCAGTCATATAGACGCACCCATCGCCCGTAGGCAACCAACCTGAAACCATGGTTGTCTGCGCGCATTGCGTTCGAGCATGCTGTCCTGTGCGCCATCAACGAGTGCCTTCGTCGCAGCCGCGTGTACAGGAAACACCCATACCCATAGTTAGCATCTTACAGTCTGGCCGGTCTTTCAGTATGCCTGTTTGTGCACAATCCGATTGCCGCATCTTCACCCCGCCGGGCCAGCACAACCCCCACCTTCGCAGTTGCGGCAAACCGTACCGGCCCGCAAAACACGAACCCCTTTTGGTAATCCACCAGTCCAACCTTTCTTTTCGCATTCAAGAGGGATAGGACTAGAATTGTATTTACAGGTTCTTATGGCTACCCTTACGATGCTCGAGCAGGCCCCCACACCAAAGCACACCAACCGCGTCCCGGACGACCTCAACGATCTCACAACAGAGACCTCAAACGTCGCCTCGGAGGGGCTGGACATCAAGTCCGCTCTTGAAATTGCACGCATCATCAACCACGAAGACGCCAAGGTCGCAGCCGCTGTCAAGAAAGCGCTACCCGAGATCGCCATCGTCATCGACACGGTTGCCCGCTCTCTCCGCGACGGCGGTCGGCTCATCTACGTCGGGGCCGGTTCCAGCGGCCGCATCGCCTCGCTCGACGCCTCGGAGTGTCCACCAACCTTCTCCACCGCCCCCGCTCAAGTCCAATACATTATGGCCGGCGGCCCCAAGGCTCTCGCCTCCGCCTCTGATGTTAACGAGGACTCTCCCGAGATCGGCCAGCGTGACATCGCCCGCCGCCGACCCACCCGCAAGGACATCGTCATCGGCGTCTCCGCCAGCGGCCGCACCCCTTACGTCGTCGGTGCCGTCGAGTATGCCCGCGCCCGCGGTGCCAAAACCGCCGCCATCACCTGCAATCTCAACACTCCCCTCGCCGACGTTGCCGACACCACCGTCATCTCCGAGGTAGGTCCCGAGGTCCTCTCCGGCTCCACGCGCATGAAGTCCGCGTCCGCCCAGAAGATGATCCTCAACATGATCACCACCGGCGCCATGACTCGCCTCGGCTACGTCTACGACAACCTCATGGTCAACGTGCACATGAAGAACGCGAAGCTGGTCGAGCGCGGCATCCGCGTCCTGATGAAGGTCTGCGACATCGACCGCGAGACCGCCATTCGCACCATCAAGTCCGCGGGAAAATCCATCCCCATCGCAGTCGTCATGCTCAAAGCCGACGTCGACAAGATGGAAGCCGTCCGCCGCCTCACCAAATCCGACGGCAACGTTCGCCTCGCCATCGACGACTCCCGCTTAGAACTCTAGCCGGACTTCAGTGTTGAGGCGGTTCTCTCCTCCTGAAGTCCAGCACCCTCCAAATCAAAATAAAATCCTCAGAATGCGCCGTGGTAAAGCCGTGCTAGAATGGCTGCTCTGTTGGGATCTATAGTCCTCACTGGAATGGGGTCCATACCACAGCGGGGAAGATCGGCGCGGTCTTTTAGGCACGCACGCCGAGTTCTCCAGTCTCCATTCCTTGAGCAAAGGCTCTAGTTCTCATCGGATTCTTCTGTTCGGCTTGGGGTGATAAGTCCGAAGCCATGGGCCATGCCAAAAAGCAAAAAAGGAGGAAATAGACATTGAAAAGCCTAAAGTACTTTATCGCCCTGTCGATAGCGGCCTTGGCGATCACTCCGTCGATCATTGGCCAGATCAACGTTTTCAATACGGGAGTCCAAGGCTGTTGCGATCTGCTCGATCCCAACTGGACGCTCACGGCCGCTCCTACCGGAGTGACCCTCGGGAACACCTTTTCCACACCGACCGTCTCGACCTGGGTAACGCCTTCGGCTGGCTCCGCGTGGATCAATCCCTTTGGCGATAACGGCACGCAGCCCGCAGGAAACTACACCTATCAGGAAACCTTCTCTTTGAACTCCGCTACCGGGAATTCGATAACGGGAGAGTTTGCCGCTGACAATAGTGCCATGATGATCCTAAACGGGAGCCTCATCGCGTCAACCGTGAACGGGATTTTCGGCTTTGAACAGTTCACTCCATTCTCCGCCGACAGCGGTTTTCTCGTTGGAACAAACACCATCGACATCGTCGTCAATAACGCAGCTCCCTCACCCACCGGCCTTGAGGTCGAAATTAGCGGCGCATCCGGCATCCCAACAACGACTCCCGAGCCGTCTTCGTTGCTCCTGATGGGAAGCGGTGTGCTCGTGTTGGCCGGTGTAGTGCGCCGCAAGCGCAAGTATGTGGGGTAGTACCAACCACGTCGAGCGATGCCCATCTTCGCAACGGCTTCATCGTCGCTAAGGTGGGCATCTGCGCAGCACGACCGCTTCCCATCCTTCTGGGTCGATTGCTGCAATGCTTTGTTGCAGCTGAGTGTCGCGGACTCTACTGCGAGGTAAGCGCCTTCAGGTAGAGATACTCGAACTCCACGCCCGTATAGAAGTCAACGACGCGGAGGCGCTCATCACGGCCATGCGCGCGGTCGTCGTCGCGATCGACACCCATGCCGGTAAATCCATAGCTGGGAATGCCGGCGTTCATCGTAAAGATGCTGTCCGACGCTCCTGTCTCCATCTTGGCCACGACGGGAATACCGGGCCACATCGTGTGTACCGTGGCCTCAAGCGGGCGAAACACCTCCGGGTTCAGCGGTGGCGGCGCCATGGACTTGTGATCGGAGCCCTGATCCAACACCTCCCCAGCGTTGGTGACGTACTGGACCTTGAGCGTTGGATCGGCAAAGATGCGGATCAGCTCCTGGCGAATCTCCTCCTGCGAGTGGCCTGGAAAGATGCGGCAGTTCACGTTCGCAACCGCGCTGCCCGGCAGAGCGTTCGGCGCGTGCCCCCCGGAGATCATGGTGGCGACGCAGGTCGTATGCAGCATCGAGTTGTAAATGATGTCCTTCGAGAGCCGTTGCGCGGCCTCCGCATCCGGCACCGGTCCTGAGACCGCCTTCAGATCCTCGGCAAGCTGCCCCTTTTCCAGCTCAGACGACTTCGCAAAGTAAGAGCGTGTCACCTCATTGGTTTCGAGCGGAAACGGCGATCTTTCGAGACGCCCAAGAGCATCGGCGACGTGATAAATAGCGTTGTCTGGTCGCGGCAGAGAGCTATGCCCGCCGGGGTTGGTAGCCGTCACGCGGAAGTCGGCATAGAGCTTCTCCGTAGCCTCGACGCCCATCTGGACAGCCCTTCCCTTTTCGAGCTCGGGGCCACCTGCGTCTGGATTCAGCGCAAACGCAGCCTCGATCAGGTCGCGATGATTCTTCAGCAGCCAGTCGACACCGTTCGACTTGCCGCCCTCCTCATCGGCGGTAAGAGCGAGGATGATGTCGCGGTCAGGAACGAAGCCCTCACGCTTGAGCCGGATAAAGCTCTCGACCATTGCGCTGTCGGAGTCCTTCATATCCTGTGTTCCGCGGCCGTAGAAGTACCCGTCCTTCTCGATGAACTGAAATGGATCGGTGGTCCAGTCGGAACGCTTCGCTTCGACGACGTCGATGTGGCCTATCAGGAGGACCGGCTTCAACGTAGAACCGGCGCGGCCGCGATACCGTGCGACCATGTTGCCCTTGCGATCGTTCGGCCCGAGAACCACAACATCGGCGGCAGGAAATCCAGCATCCAGGAGCCGTTTGCGCATGGCATCCGCGGCGACGGTGGTGCTCCCAACCGAGTCGGTCGTGTTGATCTCGATGAGCTGCTTGAAGATATCGTGAGCAAGCGTTCTATCGGCTTCAGGCAGAACGTTCGTTTGTGCACAAAGCGTTGAGGCAAAAAGCATAGGAACTAGCAGCGATGCAGTCGATCTCACAGGAGTGTCCTTATAGCGATGCGCGGGGGATGCCGTCGATCCTTATAGTCGCACGGATCTTTGTTTTTGCTCTCTGCTTTTGCCGTTGTAGGCGTGGCCTTCTCAAACACCCTAGGCAAACCTCATGTCAAGCCAAAACCCACTTAACCCGTTACCAATCAAAGAGATGCGGCTGTCCTATGAGTTCCGCCCGATCCGCTAGAATAGATATAGAAGACAGAGTAGGCTCGGGTGAATTCCCTGGGCATTATCGTCTTATAATGAATACTTTGCCACTCAAGTACGGCGTCAAATCATTCAGAATCAAGACTTTGCGCAATATCCGACGGGGATGGGGAGGAGAGAGAGGGTCAGCCATTGCGATTCCAGCCGCCTGAACCACAGCAGCCACTTATTTCCACGCATCCCGCCGGTAGACTGAGGAGACAATGGATAAGTTCGTAGTACGCGGCGGCAATCCGCTCCTCGGCACCATCAAAGTCTCTGGAGCCAAAAACTCCGCGCTTCCCTGCATGGCCGCCGCCATCCTTACCGAAGACGAGGTCATCCTCGAAAACATCCCCCAGGTCCGCGACATCGAGACCGAGCGCAAGCTCCTGGTCAGCATGGGAGCCGAGGTCGAACTCGGCTACGGCCGCGCCCAGCACCGCACCCACATCAAGTGCGCCCTCCTCTCCGACCCCGTCGCCAAGTACGAGATCGTCAAGACCATGCGCGCCAGCGCCCTTGTCCTCGGCCCGCTCATCTCCCGCACCGGCGTCGCCCGCGTCGCCATGCCCGGCGGCTGCGCCATCGGCGGGCGCCCCATCGACCTCCACATCAAAGCCCTCGAAGCCATGGGCGCCACCATCGTCTACGACCACGGCTACCTCGAGGCCCGCAGCCCGAATGAGGGACAGGGACGCCTCAAAGGCGCGCACATCGTCTTCGACAAGATCACCGTCACCGGCACCGAAGACCTCCTCATGGCCGCCGTCCTCGCCGAAGGCGAGACCCTCTTCGAAAACTGTGCCCGCGAGCCCGAGGTCACCGACCTCGCTGCCTTGCTCATCGCCATGGGAGCCAAGATCGATGGTGCCGGCACGGGCACCATCCGCGTCCAGGGGGTCGCCAAACTCCACGGCGCGCGCCACCGCATCAATCCCGACCGCATCGAAGCCGGTACCTTCCTGCTCGCGGGAGCCATCACCGGCGGCGATCTCAACGTCGACTGCTGCGAGCCAAAACACCTCGGCGCGCTCATCTCGAAACTTGAGGAGTGCGGCGTCAAGATCGACGTCGGCGCAGATCACGTCCGCGTCCGCTCCGGTGGCCAACTCAAAGCAGCCGACATCACCACCGAGGAGTACCCCGGCTTCCCCACCGACATGCAGGCCCAGTTCATGGCTCTCTGCACTCAGGCCGAAGGCACCAGCACCATCACCGAAAACATCTTCGAAAATCGCTTCATGCACGTGCAGGAGCTCATCCGCATGGGCGCGAACATCACCATCTCCGGCCGCACCGCAACAGTTCGCGGAAAGACCGAACTCCAGTCTGCCGCCGTTATGTGTTCCGACCTGCGCGCCTCCGCCTCGCTCGTCCTGGCCGCCCTGGTCGCCGACGGCGAGACCATCCTAGATCGCGTCTACCACCTCGATCGCGGCTACGAGCACTTCGAAGAGAAACTCCGCGGCGTAGGCGCACAAATCCGCCGCATGGGAGACGTCTTCGCGAAAAGGTAACTCGCACAGTTACACACCAGCTAGCTCCTTACGATACACAAACGCATCCAGCCCTTCGGCCCCGTAGAATCGCCGCCTTATCGTAATCCGTTCATACCCGAGCCGTTGATAGAAGCGGATCGCCGACTCATTCCCGGTAAAAACATGCAGCTCCATCCAGCGCGCTCCCGCCGCAACCGCGCGCATCTCCGCCTCCCTCATCAGCAACCGCGCAAGCCCCCTTCGCCGCCACGTCTCCGCCACATCCAGCGTCACTACATATCCCCGCCGCCAAGCCGCGACCCGCTTAACATGGACAATCACAAACCCTGCAAGCTCACCATCCATCTTCTCCGCAACAAGCGCAATCGCGTCTCGCTCTTCGGCAAAAACTCGCATCGATTCTCGATCGAAACGAAACTCCGGCGCAAAGCATGCTACATCCAGCCGAAACATCGCCTCGATATCAAGACCCCGATAGTTGCGGAGAGAAATCTCATTCATTGCGACACGTGGCACCTAAGCTTCATTCGATCACGAATTAAACCTATCCTTGCACAATCTCCGGCGGTTCCCTCGTAGCAACAACGAATACGTCTAGGACGCAAAAAAATGCGCCCCGCTGGAAGATCCCAGCGAAGCGCATTTTACCGATGGCAACTTAGAAAGTGAACTTGCCACTAAGCTGAAGCTGCCGTGAAGAACCGCCATCGCTTGTCGCAAAGCGGGTTGAGGAGATCTGACCGAAGGTCGACGACTGGGTATTACCCGACGGCTGACCGAAGTTGGGGTGGTTGAGGATGTCGAAGGCGTCCGCACGCAGCGTGAAGGTAAGACCCTCAAAGATCTTGGTCTCCTTCTGTCCGGAGAGATCGACGTCCGCAAATCCGGGTCCAATACCAGCATTACGCTGGATGTTGCCGATACCGGTGTAAACAATTGCGGTGGCCTTCGGGTTGGTTGGTGTTGGCGCTGGGACGCTGATCCCCTGAATCTGCAGGCTGCATCCGGCGGGTACGGCCAGCGTTGGGCCGATAGGGCAGACGAGCGAAGAAGGAAGGTAGGTGACGTTGGCGATGGCACCCTGCGATTTATGCCTGGCAAGTGGGCCAACCAGGTTGGGACGCACTAGACCGGTAACACCGTTATAGCCAGAGCTGCCGGCGGTGATGTTGACGGGATTACCGGTCTGGTACTGGATGATTGTCGCAAGCTGATAGCCAGAGACCCAGCGGTTGCCCTTGAACGGGAAGTCGTAGATCGCTGTTCCTGCGAAGTGATTGCGCGTGTCGAAGTCCGACAGTCCATAGTTGCCGCTGGGATTATTGCTGTCCTGCAGATTGAGACCACCCTGCGACCCGAGGGAGTTGATATCCATCGACTTCGTCCACTCGTAGTTTGCGCTTATGTAGAGTCCGTGGCTCATGTTTTTGCTGAGCACGGCCCACATGCCGTTGTAGTTGGATGAGGAATTACTGTTCACTTCGGTGATGTTGGAGGCGATGGCCACACCGGGATCGATGGGGCTGTTGGGTGAAAGAGTCTGGTACAGATGAGGAGACCCTACCGGGCCGGTTGCCTGGTTCTCGTTGGTGCGAATCAGTAGATGGCGTCCGACTGAACCGACGTAGTAAAGCGAGGCGACCATGCCGTGGGGGAGTTCCTGCTGCACGTTCAGGTTAAAGCTCTCGATGTACGCATTCCTGTAGTTGGGATTGGTCGAGGCGATCGAGATGCCGGCGGCCTTTGCCAGGTTATAGAGGTTGTTCACTGGAATAGCTGCCCCGTTATACGAGACCGCAGTGCTGAAGGGAGGATTGGATGCAAGCGCCGTCACCGTGCCCGAAACCGGTTGGTCCACGAGGTAGGAATAGCCCCCACGCACCACAGTCTTGCCGTTACCAAATAGGTCAAGGGCAAATCCCAGGCGAGGTTCTACGTTGTAGTTTTGGTTGTACGCGGCGTTGGCCCCGAGCCCGTTGGTGCCCACCCGCGTCAGCGACGGTCCGGCAGGATTGAAGAGCACGAGACGGTTCGCGCCCTCTACAGGCGTTCCGTTCCACTCGAAGCGGAGACCATATTCGAGAGTGAGGCGCGGGTTGAGTTTGAAGTTGTCCTGCACAAACCCTGCCACCGCGGTATCGTAGACGCGGCTGGAGACCGTATTGGGCTGCACGCTGAAGACAGTGGCAGTGTCCTTCTCGAAGTTATTGGCAGTGCTCACATAGGTCAGTGTTCCGATGTTGTCGTTGAAGCTGGCAACGAGGTAGCGGCGGTACTCGCCACCAAATTTGATGGTGTGCCTGCCGCGCAGCAGGGTAGCGGTATCCGACAAGACGCCAAGGGTGTCATTGCGACCCTGCGGGAAACCCGAAGGGCCGCCGAAAACCAGGCCAATATCGGAGAGAGTGGTCTGAGGCAAACCAACGTTGCCCGTGAGTCCGTCGTTGATGCCTACGCTGGATGGGCTGGTCAAATTGGCCGGGTTGAAGGCGATGGAGATGCGGTTGAATCCAAGCCGAGCTTCGTTGACAAAGCTCGGACTGAAGATATGCGTCTCGTTGATCGTCAGTACCTGCCGATGTGCGTTGCGGTGATCTCCCCAACCGGGGATAGTGTCGCCCTGCAACGCAGGCTCGGTGCGTACGTCACTCTGAAAAGCGTAGAAGACATGCAACGAGTCTTTCGCGCTGAACTGCTGAAGCACATCGGCAGTGTACTGATTGATCTCAACAGGCCCCGGTGTAAATGCGACATAGTTATTTCCGCTATTCGGGAGTGGAATGAGCTTGGCCTGAGCAGCGGCAGCTGGGTAAAGGGCAGCATTGGCAGCTATTTGCGCTTGCTGGGCTGGTGTGAGCACAGTGCTGTTCTGCAGGATGCCCTGGTGCTGACGCAGGCCTTCGTAACTTACGAAGAAGAAGGTACGGTTCTTCCAGATGGGGCCGCCCACGTCCCCGCCGAAGTTATTGCGTATAAGCGGGGCCTTCTCGCCGGGCAGTCCAACAAGAGGTAGTCCCGTGGCGGGGTTGAAATTGCGGTTGAAATAGTTGCGCGCATCCAGAGCATCGTTGCGGAAGTAGTCGAAGGCATCGCCATGGAACTTGTCCGCGCCGGAGCGTGTGGATACGTTCACAATCGATCCGTCACTGCGGCCGTACTCCGCACTGAAGGTCGAGTTGTCGATCTTGAACTCGGAGGTGGTGACAATCGATGGTTGGAAGGTGATCTGGTTCTGGCTTATATCATTCAGATTGACGCCGTTGATCTGGAAGTTCACCGAGTCTTCGCGGTTGCCCGCAGTATCGAACGAGTTCGCGCCCAATCCGCGGCTGGGGGTTGTTAAGCTTCCAGCAGTGGGAGCAATCACGCCGCCGGGCGTGAGCACCGTCAAATCAAGGAAATGGCGCCCGTTGAGCGGAAGCTCCTGCACCGTGTCGCTGCCAATCACCTGACCAACCGTCATGGTCTGGGTCTCGATCTGCGATGATGCACTTTCCACCTCTATTGTTTCACCGGCGGTAGAGAGCGCAAGCGCCATATTGACCGTCACGCGCTGATCGACCTCCAGCGTCACCTTCTTCACCGTGTACTGGCTGAAACCCGCTGCCTTGGCCTGCACCTGATAGTCCCCAGGCACCAGAGAGGGAGCAATATAAAGACCCGCGCTATCCGTTACGATCAGACGATCGAGTCCGGTCGCCAGCGAATGCACGATAACCTGTGCGCCGGGAACAACCGCACCGCTCGGGTCGGTGACAACACCTGACAACGTTGCCGTTGACTGCGCGAAGCACGCGCTCACACTCACCAGCAGCAACACGACAAAGCCTAAGAATCTGTTCGTGAACTTCCATGAAGCATTCATGCCGGCCTCCTGCGAAAACACGCACCCCTTCCGAATCTCTCCGGCGGAATGCGGCTAAAAAAAGGACTCGTAATCGTTTTGCAGTGTGCAAAGCACACCCGATCGTCCCAATCGATGGTGGTGGCGGTTCGGTTTGATATGGCCTCCCTTTCTATCGAAGCGGGGGCAACCAACTCCACAAAGAAGAACGCTTATTGATATATAAAGTTTCACTACTTTGGGCCGATGTCAACGTGAAATTGTCATTACATCTCAATGTTTTTTTTATTAATCCAAGTGTCAAATCTTCAATGCACTCCCTCCGTTCCAGATCAAGAACCAATCCGAGGAGTCTGAAAAGCACATGCCCGCCTTCGTTGAGGGAGGACTGTGAAAACGGGTCACAGAGCAGCAACGCTCCGGAAGAACCTCAAGGAAGCGCCGTTCGGGCGACCCGCATATCAGGCCCATCCGAAAGAAGATGTGTCGGGAATTTTATATCCTCACGCCGGACAAGTTGTCATAGAGATGTCTGGAAATTGCGTCAATTTTGTAATCTGGCAACATCTTCCAGGCGTCAACTAGCCCCCGTGGGAGAGCATTACGTTTCCTGCATCCGGCGAAATGTGTAAAACTGTGTTGCGTACGCTGCAGACACATTCGCCGAGCACGAGGACAGGAAAGAAAAGTAGATGCCTGACGCCGGCAAGCCTGCGACCCTGAAAACCCTCGCAGAATATCTCGATCTCTCCCCCGCCACCGTCTCCATCGTGCTCAACAACTCTCCTGTTGCGAAGTCCATCTCTCTCGGGACCAAGGCGCGCGTCCTCGCCGCGGCGAAGAAGTTTGGCTACCGCCCCAATCTGAACGCCAGAACGCTGCGCACCGGTCTCACAAATACCGTCGGCGTCATCGTCCCCGAGCTCAGCGAAGGCTACTTCACCGGCGTCATGCTCGGCGTCGAGCAGTACCTTCTCCAGGAGGGCTTCCTCTACTTCACCGTCAGCCATCTCGGCCGGCCCGATCTCAAAGAGGAGTATCCCGATCTACTCCAGAGGCGCGCCGTCGACGGTTTTCTCCTCGTCAACACTGAGTTGCAGCGCAAGGTCTCAGTTCCGGTCGTGGGCATCTCCTCGCATAGCAAGATCGCCGGCGTGACCAACCTTATGCTGGATCACACTCGAGCGGCTCGGATTGCACTTCGCCATCTTTATGATCTTGGCCACCGCCGCATCGCCTTCATGAAGGGCCAGCTCAACGCACTCGACTCGGACACCCGATGGAACGCCATCGTCGACGTCGCGCGCAAGATCGGCATCATCGTGCAACCCGAGCTCTGCATCTACCTCGAAAAGAACTTCTGGTCACCCGAGCTCGGCTATCCCCCGGTGCGTGAGCTGCTCTCTCACACCCGCGACTTCACGGCGATCTTCTGCTTCAACGACACCGCCGCGATCGGGGCCATCCGCGCCATTGCGGACGCCGGCCTCAACTGCCCTCGCGACATCTCCGTCATTGGGTTCGATGACATCATCGTAGCCGAGTACTTCAACCCGCGACTGACCACCGTCCGCCAGCCTCTGCACAAGATGGGTTGGACCGCTGCCCAGCTGCTCGTCAAACGCATTCAGGCGCCGGACCAGCCCTATCCGGAAGAGGTCTGGTTTGAGCCCGAGCTAATCATCCGTGAATCCACCACGGCTATTCACACAGCCGTACCGCCAAAATCGCGGAACGGAAAACGTTAGCAGGCGAGCTGTGTCAATTACTTATCCCATGGCAGAACTACGCAGCGACCACCGCACAACATCTATTCGTCTGCTTGCGCCAGTCTTCTTTTACTTTCTGACAGCCGGCATTGCGACCGTCATGCTCGGACCGCTATTGCCTTCGCTTATTCAGCACTGGAAGATCCAGGATGCACAGGCAGGAGCCCTCTTTACCGCCAGCTTCATCGGTCAACTCTGCGGAGCATGGTTCGGGACACGCAATCTCCGAGGCAGCATTCTCTACGGCGCCGTCCTCTCCGCAGTGGGATGCGCAGCGATGGGTTGGGTGAGCTTCGATGCGGTCCCGATTGCTCTTTTCTTGGTCGGCCTCGGCTTGGGCGCCGGCCTCACCGCCGGGAACGTGATCGTAGGCACCGCCGTCTGGGTTTCGCGCTCGCGTGTGCTTGCCCTGCTGAACATTGCGTGGGGCCTCGGCGCAATCGCGTGCCCTGTCGTAGTTAGGTTCTCGGCGCCGCATGGCGTGCGAATATTCTTTCTCCTGACAGCTGCTGGTCTCGCCACAGCCTCCCTCTTCGCCATTGCACTTCCTCGGACACTTCAACCCAAGGTAGCGGCTGCGGAAGCATCGCAACTTCAACCGCACGTCGCAGCGGTGCCCTGGCCGCTGTCTCGAATGTCGCTGCTTGCATTCGCCTCTGCCTTGTTCGTCTATATAGGCGTCGAAAACTCCCTCGGAGGTTGGCTCCCAAGCTACGCCGTCCGCACAAATCCATCGGTGCACGCCTCATCCATCTCCTTCTTCTTCTGGATAGCAGAACTCAGCGGACGCCTTCTGATGGCACTGTTAAGCACCCGCATTGGCGAGGCGACACTCTATCGCATCAGCCTCGCACTGCTCCTCTTCGCCGAGATCCTGCTCTGCGCCGCGGCACATCTGACGCCCCCCAATATGGTCGCGCTTGCCGTTCTCAGTGGGCTTGCTCTTGCGCCAATCTATCCACTGATCGTCTCTTTCATGCTCGCCCGCACCGGCAACCACCCACGGCTGGGCTCTCTCTTTGCCTGTGCCTCCCTCGGCGGCGCGGTGATGCCGTGGCTCACCGGAATCTTCTCGACGCAGTTTCACGGACTGCGCGTTGGCCTCATCGTTCCTACGGCGGGCGCCTGCCTGCTCCTCTTCCTCTCCACCGCTCTCACCAGAAAGCCGACTGCACATGGCGAGACATAGCAGCAGATAATCCTCAAATAGCCCCGGAGATACCGCATGACCGCGTTCCCCCGCAAGCTCCTGTCCCTCGCCGCTCTCCTGTTCATGACCGTCCCGAGCGACCGCGCTCAACAGCAAACTCCCAACGCCCCTCCGCCCCTCTACCTCGGCACCGCCTGGTACCCCGAGCAGTGGCCCGAATCCCGCTGGGACGCCGACCTCACCCTCATGGAGCAAGCTCACATTCGCTTCGTCCGCATCACCGAGTTCGCCTGGTCCTCCATGGAACCCAGCGAAGGCGACTACCGTTTCGACTGGATCGACCACGCCATCGCCGCTGCGGCAAAGCACCACATCTACGTGGTTCTCGGCACTCCAACGCCTACCCCACCGGCGTGGCTGACACAGAAATATCCTGAAACTCTCCGCATCAAAGAAGACGGGCGCCAGGACGAACATGGTAACCGTCAGCAGTTCAACTTTGCCAATCCGAAGTATCGCGAACTCGCTCGAGGCATAGTTGAAAAGATGGCGCAGCGCTACGGCCACAATCCCAACGTCATCGGCTGGCAGATCGATAACGAGCTCGCGAACCCCTCCTACGGCCCCGATGTCCGCAAACAGTTTCAGGACTGGCTCAAAGCCCGCTACATCTCGCTCGATAATCTCAACACCCGATGGACCACTGCCTACTGGAGCCAGATCTACAGCGACTGGTCTCAGATCCCCATCGAGGAAAACTACGGCAATCCTGGCCTGCTCCTGAGTTGGAAGCGCTTCGTCTCCGACACCTGGCGCAGCTACCAGAAAAATCAGCTCGACGTCATTCGCGCCAACAGCGACCACCGACAGTTCATCACCACGAACATGATGGGCTGGTTCGACGGCTATGACCACTACACCGTCTCGCAGGACCTGGATCTAGCCGCATGGGACGACTATGTCGGCCGCGGCCACCTCGACCCCTACCGCAACGGCGCCGCTCACGATCTCACCCGCGGCTTCCTCCGCAAAAACTTCTGGGTCATGGAGACCCAGCCCGGCTTCGTCAACTGGGCTCCCGTCAACACTGCTCTCGACAAGGGAGAGGTCCGCGCCATGGCCTGGCACGACGTAGGCCACGGTGCCGACGCAGTCAGCTACTGGCAGTGGCGCTCCGACCTCAACGGCCAGGAAGAGCTCCACGGCACACTCGTTGGTGCCGACGGTACGCCTGTCCCTCTCTACCAGGAGATCACCCAAATAGGTGCAGAGTTCGCCAAAGCCGGCCCAGCGCTCGCCGGAACCTCCGTCCACTCGCAGGTGGCCATCCTTCACTCCTACGACAGCCGATGGGCCATCAACTGGCAGCGCCACAATCAGAACTTCGATCCGGTTGACCAGATCGTCAGCTACTACAAGCCGCTCCGCCAGGTCGCCCAGTCCATCGACATCGTCCAGCCGACAGCGCCCCTCGACGGTTACAAATTAGTCGTAGCACCCGGCCTGGCTGTCCTTACCGACGACGCCGCAAAAAATCTCATCGCCTACGTTCAAAACGGCGGACACCTCGTCCTTGGTCAGCGCAGCGCCATGAAGAACGAGGACAACGGCCTCCAGACCGACCGCGGACCCGGGCCCCTCTCCGCTCTCCTCGGCGCCCGCGTCGACCAGTTCTACGCCATCGACGACAAACCGGAAGACACGGTGCCCGTAGAAGGAAGATGGGGCACGACCACGTCTACGATATGGGCCGAGCAACTCAGCACCTTAGCGCCCGACACCGAAGTCCTGATGCGGTACGGCAAAAGTAACGGCTGGCTCGACGGCCAACCCGCTGCCGTCACTCGCAAGGTCGGCAAGGGCCGCATCACCTACGTCGGCGCCTGGATGGACGAGAAAGCCATGTTAACCGCCGCACGATGGATGACCGAAACCAGCGGAGTCACCGCAGCCTTTGGCCCGGTTCCCGAAGGCGTCGATGTCTACCCCCGCGAAGGCAGCGGGAAAAAAATCTTCATCCTCGTCAACTTCGCCAGAACTCCACAAACCGTCACTCTACCCTCGCCGATGCACAGCATCCTCGACCATAAAGATCTCCGCACCCTCTCGCTCGACCGCTACGGCGTTGCTATCCTGCAATCCAGGTAGTCGCCCATTCCTTTGCAGAAAACAAGAAGCCAGGTTCACCCTGACTTCTTCTGCAGGTGTGTGAGCGTGCGCGAGAGTGACAGATTACAAATGCTGACAAACTTCTTACTAACGCAACGTCGAAAATTGGTCGCGAAGCTGGATGAACCCGATAACAAGAACTCCCGCGATGGCCGGACCGAAAAGTAGATACATGAAGCCTCCTTGTTGCACTAGAAATCTGTTGAAACAGAATTGGTTTGGATGCCACCGCCGCCGAGACGCTTTGCTTCTTACAAATCGCGCACCGGAACAAACGAGAAGATGGCTCGTCGAGAAACCCATTGTTTTGACCATCTACGCACCCCGAATCCAGGGTGAATCGATGACCGTTTCTTGCGATGTTGTGTTGGTACAACTCTCTAGATAGCAATCGATTGGCCATCTATTAGCTGGAAAGATTAGCTGCGAAATATCAGAATTTTCCAATAAATTGGCTGGAATGGATGAGCCATGGCTTGGCCTGATTGCAGAAGGTTGCTCCTGCGGGATAAAAATTTACCCACGGAAAAGGCAATAGCCTTCTTTCGATTTCCCATGGACAGCGCCGGACAGCCACCCTTTGCAAGTGACGGTATCCTGTTACTTGCGAAGCAAAGAACAACATCGCAGACGGAAGACAACAGTCGATTCCTATCGAAACATCTCGCACTAGCAAGATGGCCTTCGACAAAAAAAGAGGCAGACGGGATCCCCGCCTGCCTTTTACAGCTGCAGCTATAGAGTCACAAAGTAATGGTTGACTCCACATGCAGCATTCAATTCGTGCGGCCAGCAGTTACAAAGACGGGACGACGTGCGCGTCGATCGAAAGACGACCTCGCGGCGCCAGGACGTTAGCTGCGAAGGAACCGGCGACGGGTAAATCCCGCGGCCGCAAGTAATCCTGTACCAAACGTAGCCAGGGTAGACGGCTCCGGAACTGGGCTAGGATCGGTGACCATAAACGACTGGCCACCGTTGCCAGCATTCAAATAGAAGTCGTTAGAGTAGTTGGCGCTCGCGTAGTTATTCTGCATCTGACTCTGCAGTGCCGTCATTTCGGTATTCAGCGTGTAGTCTGCGCCAGACAAGTCCCAGATCAGCTCTTGAATGTCGCTATCCATCGTTGAATTGCCGGACGGTGTCGATCCGAACATCGTGCCGTAATACGCCTCTTCCTCGAGCGTTGTATTGCCGGCAACCGCTGTAACTACCACGCTGTATGTATCCGGTACGCTGATCTCGTGAGTGAAATCATCACAGAATGCTTCGGTCGATCCGAGATTAGTGCCCCCCTGGCCGATCTTGACCTGGGTAAGACCGACGAAAAAAGAGCCGTTAGTCTCTCCAGACGCATACGGCTCCACGGTCATGGATACTGTCTGGCCCACGAAAGGGGCAAGGTTGAGAGGGTTTGCGTGTGCAGGAATCGCAGAAATCGTGAGTGTCGCAAGGCAGAGGGATGGCAGCAGATAAGCAATCTTTTTCACGTAAATTCTCCCACTCGCAGACGAGTGCTGTTTCAAAGCGGCGTAGCCGAAGACAAGGAATTGCGTCGCTCTGACTGCAGCCGCAACTCTCTTTGCCGGACGCTCTGCTTTCTATAAATCACGTACCGGAAGATTCAGGAACATTGACTCATAGAAAGATCCCATTGTTTTGATCATCTGCGCACCCCGATCCAGGATGAATCGATGATCGTCTCTTGCAATGTAAGTTGATACATATGTCGAGATAGCAAGTAGCGGGCCACTAGTGGACTTCAACGATTTTGTTGTCGAATACCCATTTTCTTCAGAGAAATCGCCCGAATCGAAAAGGCGCACTTGTCCCAGTGCAGGAAGTTGCCCTCATTAGGCAAATATTTGCCTACATAAAGCGGCAATATTATTCACAGGGGCACGGGGCAGCCCGGGCAATAGCACCCGCAAGTAACAGACGTTCTGTTACTTGCGCCGGGCGAACAACGTTCGCCACTTTGTTTTCAAGAAGAGGTTTGCTTTATTGAAATTGTTCCGCGGGCGGCAGAAATGCTCTCAGTGCGCAGAACAGACTATTCAATCACCGGCCTCATCTATTCGCAACGAGATGGGGCTGGACTGGTCCAACACGTCGATCCTGGTCGCGCCGACGGTATCGAAATACCGCAGAGACTTCCCCAGCCACTCATCGCACACCCAGACCGTCAGACCGACACAGTAAATGTATCTTCGCTCCGGGTGACTGCCCGATACATCGTGTCGCGCTCAAAGGGCTCTCGCCCAGCCTCTGTAATCAGCCGAACCAGATCTGCTCTCCGCATCCCCTGCGGAGTCGTCGCTCCGGCGTCATGGTAGATCTTCTCCTCGATTACCGTGCCATCGATATCGTCCGCCCCGAACCGCAGAGAGATCTGTGCCATCTTCGGTGAAACCATCTGCCAGTAGCTTTTGATATGCGGAAAGTTATCCAGCATCAATCGACCGACCGCAATCTGCCGCAGGTCCAGCATCCCTGTCGTCCGCGGAATATGTCCCAGCGCCGTATTCTCAGGATGGAACGCCAGCGGGATAAACGTCTGAAATCCACCTGTCTCGTCCTGCACCGCCCGCAGCTTCAGTAGATGGTCCACCCGGTCCTCTTCATTCTCCACATGCCCATACAGCATCGTCGCGTTCGATCGCAAACCCATCTGGTGCGCCATCCG
>Ga0209624_10000533_pt1 | contig 33471 bp, 28 predicted proteins | sample JacPinW_OM2H0_O1_FD_188565 | JGI IMG/M metagenome (GOLD analysis project Ga0209624, IMG submission 188565) | Forest soil microbial communities from Algoma, Ontario, Canada - Jack Pine, Ontario site 1_JW_OM2H0_O1 (SPAdes) (version 2) | ecosystem: Environmental > Terrestrial > Soil > Boreal...
CGGCGGGAGGGTGGCGGGGATAGCAGCGTCAAGCTCGGTGACGGCTTCTGCGGCTTCTTTGGGCTCATTGGTGTACTGACGGATGGCGGCGGCCATAAGGGCGTGTTCAAAGAGGATGTGAGGCGGAATGGGAGGGGTTGCCAAGGGAGATGCGTCGCTGGGCTTGGCATTGGAGGAGCGAAGGAGGGCCAGGAGGATGGGCTCGCGGATGTATTGCAGGGTGAGCGCGTCGAAGGGGAAGGCAATTTTGAGGTAGTCGGTGGAGGCGGTGATGACCTCGTCGGTGACCGGGCCATAGGGGACATCTTGCAGCATGTCCAGGGATCTGGCAAGGACGGCGGGTTCGTCGGCCAGGTTGAGTTCGGCCTGTATTAGATAGGCATACGCTTGGGCTAGTTGAGGCTTCGCCGAGTCGTTGCCCTTGATGTAGGTGGTGGCAGCGGTGAGGGTAGCTGGCCATTGCTGGCCGAAGGCGCAGAGCTTGGCGTAGCTGATGAGGTCATTGCCGGTGTAGGTGATGGTGGCGCGGTCGAGGCAGGCCTGTTTGGCCTGGACGACGGCGATGCCGAGGGCGGCGACTTCGGTGTCGGACCAGTTGGCGATGGAGCGATGGGTGATGTCTATGGGCGTAACGGCTTGATCGTAGGCGGCCTGCGGTGAAAGCTGAGGTGGCGTCGTGGAGGTCTGGGCTGAAACGGCGGTGCTGGCGATGAGAAGGAGCAAGGTTGAGACGATGGCGCGCACAGATCCCCCGGGTCAGTAGAGGATGAGGATAGCAGCATGCTGTTTTCGCGTTTGGAGCGAGTGCTAGCTCCGGCGGTGATCGCCGATGAGTTTGAGGGCGGCCAGCAGAAGGGTAAGGAAGCCGGTGGGAATGCAGCCCATCGCGAGCATGAGGGCCAGCCAGCCGAGGTTGGTGTGGGGGCCCTGGTGGGTGACGCCGCCGAAGGCCGTGAACATCAGCAGGACGGAGATGGCTCCGGTGCCGAAGATCGCGAGGCCGGTAAAGAGGAGTCTGCGGGTGTCTGGTTGCATAGGGGGGCGGCGTTCCGAATCAGCGTGTCAGCGGTAGACGGCGAGCATCGCGTAAACGATGACACCGGAGACTGAGACGTAGAGCCAGATGGGATAGGTCCAGCGAGCGAGTTTGCGGTGTGCCGGGAAGCGTCCCGTGAGCGAGAGGAAGAAGGTGATGAGGATCATGGGCAGGCAGACGATGGCGAGAAGAATATGCGGAGTGAGCAGGACCCAGAGATAGAGGAAGCGGGCCACGGGATAGGCTTTGGGGAAGAGCATGTCGCCGTGCAGGAGGTGGTTGACGACGTAGGCGACGAGGAAGACGCTCGACACGATAAAGGCGCCGAACATGCTGTTGCGATGCGAGGTGACCTGGTGGCGGCGGATGAAGCGATAGCCGACGACGAGGAAGATGGCGCAGAGGGCGTTGAGGACAGCATCGAGCGCAGGAAGGAAGGCGAGGTGAGTGCCGGCGACATCGACGGGCGGATGGTAGTAGACCAGCCATGCAAGGAAGAGCGAGGCGAGCGCGCTGATGAGGATGATGGTCGCGACGATCGACGGTGGGGTGCGCAGGTTTGTGCTGGGATTGTTACTGAGGGGAGAGGTTTGCGTTTGCATTAAAAGAGCAGGCGTCCTTTGGCGTTGAGCATCATGACAGCTAAGAGGAGCGGAAGGTAAATCACGGAGAAGCGCAGGAGGTCGCGGGCGTAACGGCGCGAGGCGTCTGACTGCGGGTCACGGAGGATGCGGGCGAAGCGGATCGTGTACCAGAGGTAGAGCATGCCCAGAACGCTGGCAGCAATGGCATAGGAGGAGCCGGTGGTGTGCAGAACCGCGGGCCACAGGCTCACCGGGATCATGAGGACCGCGTAGAAGAGCGCCTGAATGACGGTGCTGCGGGCGGCTTCGCGGATGTTCGGCAGGGTCGAGCTGAGGCGGATCCCGGCGCGGGCGTAGTCCTCGCGGTACATCCAGCCGATGGCCATGAAGTGAGGGAACTGCCAGACGAAGAGGATGGCGAAGAGAGCGATGCCGGGCCATTCGATCAGGCCACGGGCGGCGGTCCAGCCGATCAGCGGCGGCAGCGCTCCGGGGAAGGCGCCGATGAAGGTGTTGAGGGTGCTGAAGCGCTTGAGCGGCGTGTAGATGGCGACGTACCCGATGGCCGTCAGCAGCGTAAGCGTTCCGGTGATGAGGTTGGTGGTGAAGGCGAGGTAGAGCGCCCCGAGGAAGGTCGCAGCGAAGCCGAGCAGAAGGCCGTGCGTGAGCGAGATGCGGCCGGCGGCCATGGGACGGTCGGCGGTGCGGCGCATGAGGCGGTCGGTCTTGCGCTCGAGGGCCTGGTTGAGCGCGCTCGAGCCGCAGGTGACGATGGCGATTCCCAGCAGCGCCTGGACGCTGCCCAGATGTAAGGGGCTGATGCCGCTGCGCAGGCTGCCGAGGTAGAAGCCAGCCCCCGCGGTGATGATGACCATCGTCGAAATGCGCAGCTTGAACAGCGTAGCGTAATCGGCGAGCAGCGAATGTGCCCTCACGGGCACGAGAATCTGGTCGGTTGTCGCAGAGGTAGCCACACTGTAAGAATAGCGCGTTTGGAGCAGATTTTTGCTATCGCAAGACTTAGCTCCGCGGAGGGGGGATGCGAGCGCCGATTGGAACGGCAATCCAGGAAAGCTCCGCGGCACTTACAGCTTTGCCCGTCAGGGCTTCGGCCGCAGTTGAGCCAGCAACGCCTCGGCGGTGGGCTGCGTGTTCAGGATGTCTTCCTTGGTGAGCCACGCGCGGCGGAGTTGGGTGATGCCGTAGCGCATCTGGTCGAGTTCTTCGGTAGCGTGGGCGTCGGTGTCGACGACGATCTTGCAGCCGTGCTCCTTGGCCAAGCGGAGGTTCAGGTCGTTCAGGTCGGAGCGGGCCGGGTTGGCGTTGTGCTCTACCGCTACGCCGAGCGCGGCAGCGCGTCGCAGAATGCTGTCGATGTTGATGGCGTACGCCTCGCGGTTGAGGACCTTGCGGCCCGTAGGATGGCCGAGGATGCGGACGTGCGGATTCTCAAGCGCGCGAAGAACACGGGCCGTCATCTCCTCGAGCGGCTGGGCGAAGTGGCTGTGGACGCTCGCGACAACAACGTCCATCTGCGCCAGCGTGGAGTCGTCCAGGTCGAGCGCGCCATCGGCGAGGATGTCGACCTCGATCCCAGGCAGCACGCGGATGCGCCCGCCGTGTTCCTGCTGCAGCTCGGCGTCGACCTCGCGGATGCGCTTGATATGAGCCAGCGCACGCGCGTCGTCGAGCCCGTTGGTCATGGCGAGGTTCTTCGAGTGGTCGGTGATGGCGATGTAGCTTAGTCCCCGCGCCAGCGCCGCTTCGGCCATCTGGCGAATGCTGTCGCGACCGTCGGTGGCGTCGGTGTGCATGTGCAGGTCGCCGCGAATATCGGCCAGTGTGATGAGCTGCGGCAGCGTGTGGGTGGCCGCAGCCTCAAGCTCGCCGCAGTTCTCGCGCAGCTCCGGCGGAATGTAGTCGAGCTCGAGCGCGTTATAAATATCGGCCTCCGACGCGGCGGCGACGATAACGTTGTCTTCCAGGCGCAGCAGAGCGTATTCACTCAGCGTCAAACCGCGTTTGATGGCGCGCTGGCGCAGAGCGACGTTGTGCATCTTGCTGCCGGTGAAGTATTGCAACGCCGCTCCGTAACTGGCACGCGGCAGCAGCCGGACGTCCACCTGCAAATTATTGCGCAGGGTGAAGCTGACCTTGTTCTGCCCCTTGGCCAGCAGCTTGTCGATCAGCGGAAGCGCGGCGACATGCTCGACGGCTGCGCTGACGACGTCCGGCTCGCAGGCCGGCCCGGTGACCAGCAGATCGAGGTCGCCCACGGTCTCGCGTCCACGACGCAGGCTGCCGGCTGGCGTGATCTCGTCGATGCCGGGAAACTCGCGGATGAGCGCGCTGATTCTCTCCGCTTGGCTCTGTGCCTGGTCGATGCGGAAGCGGCTGGAGTTCTTGCGGTGGTCTTCGATTCCTTTGAGAAGCTTCGTGACGAATTTTTCCCCCATACGCGGGAGTTTGGTGAGACGGCCTGCCTTGGCAGCGGCTTCGAGGCCGTCGATGTCACAGACCTGGCAGGACGACCAGACCAGCGCCACTGTCTTCGGCCCCATACCCGGCAGGCGCAGAAGCTCAAGCATGGTGGGCTTGTACTTCTGCAGCAACTCCTCGCGCAGCGGTATGCTGCCGGTGGTCAGCAGCGCGACGATATTGGCTGCCATGCCTTTGCCGATGCCGGGAATGTCCAGAAGTTTTTTCGGTTCAGCAACCAGCGTGGCGAGTTGCGTTGTCTGTTGCTCTACCGCTTCGGCGGCGCGCCGGTAAGAGCGGATGCGGAACGGGTCGGCTGCGTCGATTTCCAGCAGAGCGGCGGTTTCGTCGAGCAGGCGGGCAATGGAAATGTTGTCCATGAAAGGTGCACTCAGGACCGCGGTCATCGCGCGGTCACTGAGTCAGTATGCAACACAATGGGGAACCGAGGCAGTGTTGCAAGAGGACCAAGGCAGTTGTTGCAAGAGGACCAAGGCAGAAGTGCAGGACCGAGCCGCGGCGTACGGCCCGCCGATCGACCGAAGAAGGGAACACCTAGACGGTGGCTTCTTTCAGACGTGCCACCTGATCGGCCTGTGGGCCTTTTGTGCCCTGGATGATGTCGAACTCGACCTCATCCCCTTCTTTCAGGCTCTTATAGCCTTCGCGTTGAATGGAGCTGTAATGAACGAATACGTCTGCCCCGCCATCGCGGCCGAGGAAGCCGTAACCCTTTGCGTTGTTGAACCACTTGACTGTGCCCTTGTATTGTGCCACCGGACTACTCCCTTGCGTTTTCGTATCTGGGGAGACGGCGTGCCGCCAAAGCAAAACTCCTCAGCGGTTCCACTTCTCAAATGGTGTGACGCAAATTGTGCGAAGGGAGTTTTCCGGCGGGCCTCCGTGAACCTCTTTTTTCGCCTTATCGCCAGCCTGCAGTTACTTACGTGCAAGATGCGAAGGTAGGCCACGTGACATTGTGATGGGCGTGCAGATTTCTAAGGCTTTTCCTCGACGGTTGGGAAGACAATCTGGAATAACTGTTTCCTTTTTCTCCTTCACTCGTACAGCTACGTACAGCAGCTTAGAGGCGGCCATTGCGTCGCGCCTCATCGTAGAGCAACAGGCCGATGAGGGTCTTGCCGTCGTGAATCTTCTGGGCGGTGATCAGGCCGAGGGCTTCGGACAGAGGCATACGGAAGATCTCGATGTGTTCGTCGGGCTCTGGCGCGGCGGCGCCTTCGCGGATATCGCGCGCAAGGTAGATTTGCATCCACTCGCCGAGAAAGCCAGGGCTGGCGAAGTATTTCCTCAGCAGCGTCCAGCGTTTGGCGCGGTAGCCGGTCTCTTCGATCATCTCGCGTTTGGCGGCGGCGAGCGGCGCTTCGCCGGAATCGATGCTGCCGGCGGGAAGCTCGTATAGAAACTGGCCTGCGGCATGGCGGTACTGCCGCTCCAGGATGATCTCGGGGTCCGCCGGGTTCTTTGACTCATCGACCGCAAGGATGACGACCGAGCCGTTGTGACGAATGACGTCGCGGGTGCTGATCCTGCCGCCGGGCTCCTCCACCTTGTCGGTGAAGACGGAGAAGACCTTACCTTTGTAGGAAAGTTTGGAGGAGATCAACCGTGCTTTTGTGGAGGGCTTTTTTTTGTTGGCGGGCGACGAGGGTTTGGGGGCTCTGGACTTCTTTATTTGGGCGGCCATAGGGCTAAAGTATCATCCTGCATCTAGACTTAGGTGGTGGGCATCCAAACGGGGTGCACAGAAAAGCTGGGTCGGTGTCGCTGCAAAGTTTTGCGGTGATCGTGTGGTCGATTGAGGGTATGGGCTGCGATGAGTATTGAGTGTTTCCCGATCACGGTGTTGCCGAATGTGTCGCAGCTCTATCGCGACTACCTCGCGATGGCCGACAGTGCCGGCGATGCGGCGGTGCGCCGGTGGTACGGCTCGGAGCCCTTTGCCGGGAAGTGGATGCGTTCTGGTTTAGCCGCGACTAATGCAAAGCACAGGGATGCGCTGGCCGGCCTGTTGGAGCGGCAGGCAGAGGAGTTCGGCGCAGGCGAGGCCGCAAGGGCGAATATTGCGAAGCTGCGGGCGGGGGCTCGGGCGGTGGTGACGGGCCAGCAGGTGGTGCTGTTCGGCGGCCCGCTGCTGACGATCCTGAAGGCAGCGACCACAGTGGCTCGGGCCAGAGAGGCGACCGCGGCGACCGGAATCGACCACGTACCGGTGTTCTGGATGGCGACCGAAGACCATGATCTCGAAGAGGTCGATCAGGTTTCACTGCTGACCAAGACAAGTGTGGAAACGCTATCGATGGGCGTGAAGTTTCCGCATCATGCTGTTCCTGCCGGAAGTGTCATTCTCGACGGCCATATTGATGGCTTGCTAGAACAGGCGAGCGAACTACTGGGATATGCGCCTGTCTGCGACCTGCTGCGCGAATGCTATGGGTATCAGCCGGGGAACGACTACGGACCTACGTTTGGAAGTGCGTTCGGGCAATTGATCACTCGGCTTTTTGAAGAGCAGGGTCTGATCGTGATGGATGCCGCCGGACGAGGGTTCCACTCGCTTGGTGCTGCGACGCTTTGTTATGCGATTGAACATGCGGCTGAGCTCGAAGAGGCTTTGCTGAAGCGGACGAAGGAGCTTGAGGCTTCTGGATATCATGCGCAGGTGCTGGTGAACACCGACTCCTCGCTGTTGTTTCTTTTGAGCGATACGGATGGGATCGGAGTGTGGGATCGGCAGGCATTGCGTCGCGCACCGGATGGAATGTGGAAGGCTGGAGCGAAGAGCTTTTCGACCGCCGAGCTGCTTGCAATTCTGGAGACCGCGCCGGAGCGGCTGAGCCCCAATGCGCTGCTGCGGCCGGTGTTTCAGGACACGTTGCTACCGACCGAGGCGTATGTGGGCGGCCCGGCGGAGATCGCTTACTTCGCGCAGAGTGCCGTGCTGTATGAAGCGATTCTGGGGCGAACGACGCCAGTGCTGCCGCGCCTGAGCGCAACGCTGCTGGAGCCGGCGATTGCCGCCGTGATGGATAAAGATGAGGTGCAGCTCCCGGATGCCATGACCACCGCGGAGGCCCTTGCCCAGCGGCTGGGCGCTCGGGCGATGCCGATTGAAGGCAAACGCAGGCTGGCTGCCGTCGGCAACGCGATGGAGACCGAACTGGGAGCGTTGACGGAGTATCTGGCCGGGATGGACGCCTCGCTGGGCCGCGCTGCGGAGGTGTCGGGCTCGAAGATGCACTACCAGATGAACCGCCTGCGTAGGATGGCCGCGACCTTTGAGTTGCAGAAGGAAGCAAGCCTGCGCAAACATGCCGAGGCGATTACGCTGAATGTGTTTCCAGGGGAGCATCCGCAGGAGCGGGTGATCGCCGGGGTCTGGTTCATGGCGCGCTACGGCGACGGTCTGGTGGAAAAGCTGGTGGGGGTGGCAGGGAACCAGTGTCCCGGCCATGTGGTGGTACGGCTCTAGGGCAGGGAACAGGGAACAGCCTTAGAATGGTCGGGTGAGGTGTGTTCCATGGGACTGAGCGACCAGCCATTTGAAGTGATGTGTCCGGACTGCGGTGGAATGCTGAAGGTCGATCCGGTGACCCGGACGGTGATTGCCCATAAGTCTGCCCCGAAGAAGAAGATGTTCGAGGACTTCGGCGAGGCGGCGAAGGCGCTGCGCGAGGCCGATGCGCGGCGAGATTCGATCTTCCAGCAGAGTGTGGACGCACAGAAGAACAACGACGACGTAATGGCGAAGAAGTTTGCCGAGGCAGTGAAGAAGGCTAAGGAAACTCCGATGATAGAGCGACCGTTGAGGGACTTCGATCTGGATTAGTGCTGAGGTGTTCTTATGCGTTCAGTCTCGACTGAAGACGAGCGGCTGGAACGGTTTACGAAGATATGTCTCGGCTTTCCGCAGGCTGAGCGGGAGGTTCGGGGTCTGCACGCTGGCTTCAAGGTGAAGAAGAAGACGTTCGCCTATTTTGTGAACGATCATCACGGCGATGGGATTGTCGGAGTGCTGTGCAAGGTTCTGCAGGGGGACAATGTTGCGCTGATCGCTGCTGATCCGAAGCGCTTCTATATGCCGGCGTATGTGGGGCCGAAGGGTTGGGTGGGACTTCGGCTGGATGTCGGCAGAGTCAACTGGGCTGAGGCGGAGGAGTTGGCCAGGGGAAGCTATCAGTTAGTCGCGGGCAAACCGTTGCGTTAGGCCTGTAAATAAACTTAGGAAAGGTGTCCTATTTTTGGGAGGCGAAAAACGTGTAGTCAGCCGACCACGTTTGCCACACATTTCACCACAACTTGACCACAAAAACACCGCGTTTACACACCACGTTTCCGCAAAAACCCCTGCAAAAACGCCTATCCACCACGCCAGGAAAAAAAACGGACAAAACTGCACTCCAACCTGCCATGCCGATCCGGTAGGAAGCCTCCTCTTCTTCGGCGGCAAAGGGCCAGCGCGAACCCTCGAAGACCCTTATCGCGGTAAACTGAAGCAATGCCCCCTATCCTAAATGCGCAGGGTTTGACTAAGGCCTTTGGCGCTACTGCCTTGTTTCGAGAGATCTCTTTCACAGTATCCGATGGTGACCGCATCGGCCTGATCGGCCCGAATGGCGCGGGAAAGAGCACGCTCCTCAAGGTTCTCGCCGGCGATGAGGACGCCGATGCCGGCGACGTCGCAGTGCGCAAGCGGGCCCGCGTGGGCTACGTCGAACAGGAGTCGAACTTTGCGCCGGGAGTGACGGTGCGCGCTGTGCTGGAGGCCGCGCTGGTGCGGGCCAAAGTCGCCGAGGGCGAGCATGAAGGCCGTCTGCGTGAAATCTCGGGGCGGACCGGATTTCCCGACCTGAACGCCGAAGCAGCGACGTTGAGCGGTGGCTGGCGGAAGCGGCTGGCGATTGCCGAGGCGGTCGTGACGCATCCCGATGTGCTGCTACTGGATGAGCCGACGAACCACTTGGATTTAGCGGGGATTTCGTGGTTAGAGGAGCTGTTGAATGAGGGTAGTTTTGCTTGCGTGCTTGTTAGCCATGATCGTTATTTTCTTGAGAATGTTGCGACAGAGATAGTCGAACTGAACCGCGTGTATGCGGATGGGCTGCTGCGCGTGAAGGGGACCTACTCGAAGTTTATCGAGGGCAAACAGCTTTACATGGAGGCGCAATCGAAGCTGCAGGACGCGCTGAAGAACCGCGTGAAGATTGAGGTGGACTGGCTGCGGCGCGGGCCCAAGGCGCGGAGTACAAAGGCGAAGGCGCGAATCGACAATGCTCAGGACCTGATTGGACAGTTGAAAGAGGTCAACTCGCGGGTGCAGACGTCGAGCGCGGGGATCGATTTTTCGGCGACGGACCGGCAGACGAAACGGCTGGTCGAGCTTGAGGATGTCTCCGTTGTGCTGGGTGACCGGAGGATCGTGGAGGGGCTGAATTTCCTGGTGACCTCGGGGATGCGCGTGGGCCTGGTGGGGCCGAATGGTAGCGGGAAGACAACCCTGCTGCGGCTGTTGACCGGGGAGCTGGAGCCGACGGCGGGGACGATCAAAAAGGCTGCTTCACTGAAGATTGTTTACTTCAGCCAGATGCGCGAACTGGAGGAGGGCGTGACGCTGCGGCGCGCGCTGGCACCGGATTCGGACTCGGTGGTGTACCAGGGAAGGGTGGTGCATGTGGCGAGCTATGCCACGAAGTTTTTGTTTACCAGCGAGCAGCTCAACCAGCCGGTGGAGAGGCTGAGTGGTGGTGAGCGCGCGCGGGTGCTGATCGCGAAGCTGATGCTGGAGCCGGCGGATTTGTTGCTGCTCGATGAGCCGACGAACGATCTGGATATTGCGACGCTGGAGATTCTGGAGGACAGCCTGCTGGAGTATACGGGCGCGCTGGTGCTGGTGACCCATGATCGTTACATGTTGGATCGAGTGTCGACGATCGTGCTGGGCCTGGATGGGCGAGGTGGGGCGGAGATATTTGCGGATTACTTGCAGTGGGAGCAGTGGCGGGGGGTGAGGGTGGAGGAGGCGATCGCTCCGGGGGCGACAGGGAAGGCGGTTGAGGCGGTGGTACCGGCTGCCGCGACGAATGGAAGCTTGGGGGCGAAGAAGAAGCTTTCTTATCTGGAGGCGCGCGAGTTTGCGGGGATTGAGGCTGAGGTGGATGCAGCGGAGGAAAGGCTGCAGACGGCGCGGGAGGCGATCGAAGACCCGGCTGTGGCGATCGATGCTGTGCGCCTGACGGCTGCGTTGGCAGAGATGGAAGCGGCGCAGGAGGCAGCGGATGGACTCTACGCGCGGTGGGCAGAGTTGACCGAAAAGGTTGGGTAGATCGCTATTTTTTGTGCGCGGCGTTAGCGGTGTGCGGCTTCTTTCCTAGATCGTGCCAGCTGCTTTCTGTCATCTCTACGCCGTAGTGCTTTGCGGCGGCTTTGATGTTGGCGAAGGCTTGTTCGCGCTCGTGGTCGGTGACGTCTTTTACCTGATCGAAGCGCGCGATGGCATTGCGGACGTGGGAGACGTTATTTAGAGGCTCCTTGCGCTTGTCGGGGAAGGCGTAAACGGAAGCGGGAAGGTCGTTTCGCTCCTTTGCATCGAGGGCCTTGTTGTCTTCGTGGGGCTTCCAGGTTGCTTTCATGACGAGCTCCAATCGGGTTTTTTAGATTGCGCCAGCGTGCTGCGTCTTACGGGAGGTTGGATGTAATTCGTGGTGCAGGCGTTGTGAAGGGAGGCGTTTTGGCGGGTTTCGCGATATGCTGCTCGGACTATGAAAAATATTGTTTGTGCGTTGGTGTTAGGTCTGGCGGCGGTGTCGTGTGCGGCGCAGGAGGCGCGGGCTGCGAAGCATGCTGTAGTGCTTCATGCGGCGCGAATGCTGGATGTCGCGGGTGGAAGGATTGTGACGCCAGGCGAGGTTCTGGTGGAGGGGGAGCGGATTGTCGCGGCTGGCGCTCACGCGGAGCGTCCTGCGGGGTCCGAGGTGATCGATCTGGGAGATACGACGTTGATGCCGGGGTTGATCGATGCGCATGTGCATCTGTTTCTGCATCCGGGAGCGGAGGACCTGCAGACGGTGCAGGAGAGCGTGCCGGAGCGGACGTTGATTGCTGCTGGTGCGGCTAAGGCGGACTTGATGGCGGGGTTTACCGCTGAGCGCGATATGGGGACAGAGGGGGCGCAGGCGGCGGATGCTGCGGTGCGGGAAGCGATCAACAAGGGCATGATTCCGGGGCCGCGGATGCGAGTGAGTGGGAATGCGATCGATATTACCGGGGGGCATGAGGACGCGATTGGATATAACCCGGACCAGCGCGTGCTTTCGAATGCAACGTATGCGGACAGTGCCGACGAGCTGGTGAAGGTGATTCGCGAGCAGATCAAACTGGGTGCGGACTTCATCAAGATTTACGAGACAGGGCGGGATTCGTATCGCGATGGAGTATTCAAGACGCCGTATCAGTACACGGAGGCGGAGCTGGCGGCAGCGGTGAAGGAGACGGCTCGGGTGGGACGCGTGGTTGGAGTGCATTGCACCGGTGAGCCTGGGGCCTCGTATGCCGCTGCGGCTGGGGTGGCTTCGATTGACCATGCCTATCAGTTGAGCGAGGCGACGATGAAGATGATGAGGGAAAAGCAGATCTACGCGGTGCCTACTTTTGCTATTGCGGAATATTTTGCCGACCACGCAGCAACGCCAGCCAGAGCCGCGGCTGAGCGGGCGGAGCAGGCATACCATGCGGCGGAGTTCAAGAAGCAGCTTGCGGCTGGGGTTCCGATGGCGATGGGGAGCGATGTGGGGCCGTTTCCGCATGGGACGCAGGCGCGAGAGTTGGAGTTGATGGTGGAGTACGGGATGAAGCCGATGGCAGCGCTGCAGGCGGACCTGCTGAATGGAGCGAAGTTGCTGGGTTGGAGCGGGCAGATCGGTGAGCTGAAGGCTGGGTACTATGCGGACGTGATCGCGGTTCCGGGCAATCCGTTGGACGATATTTCGGTGACAACGAAGGTGGGTTTTGTGATGAAGGATGGTGTGGTTTACAAGCAATGAGTATGGAGGGGTTCGTGGTTAAAGCGATACTCGCTAACCACGAACTGTTGTTTCGATAGACACTGATCACTCTTTACTGCTCATCGGCTGAGGGGCCGTATGTGGAGGGGACCGCGATGTCGTTGAGGCGGAGGTAGACGCCTAGCTGGGCGCGGTGGTGGACGAGGTGGTTGAAGAACATGGTGCGGATGGCGAAGTAACGGGAGCCATCGTAGATGGGGTGGCCGTTGAAGGAGAGTTTCCAGGTTTCGTGCATGGCGCGGTCGGTCGTGTTTTCGAGGAGAGCGTGAGCTTCGGCGCTGAACTTATCGAAGGCAGCGAGGAGCTGGGCACGAGACTGCATGATGAGGGGCTTGGTCGTCGATTTTCCGAAGTCGTACTCGGGTGTGCTAAGCATGATGGAGAGGGAGGCTGGCATCTGCGCGGTGTGGGCTGCTAGCTTGGCCAAGGGCATCGACTTTTCATGGGGCTTGAAGTCGTGCTTATCGAGGGCGTAGGGGATGCGTTCGAGGACGACGCGGGTCTTGCGGAGCTCCTGATCGAATTCGGGGAGGAGAAGATCTTTGATCGGCATTGCTGATTTTTTCCTTTTTCCTTTTGACTAAGCGTGTGTTGCTGTTAGAAGCCCATTCGGTCGTCTGCGGAGGGGCCGTAGAGCGGGGGGACGGGCTGATCGTTGAGACGGAGGTAGACGCCGAGCTGGGCGCGGTGGTGAATGATGTGGTTGAAGAACATGGTTCGATAGAGGACCGAGCGCGGGGCATCGGCGAGGACCTTGCCGCCCCACGACATCTTCCAGTTTTTCTGGAGGTGTTCGTCTGTAGAGTTGGCGAGGGCGGCGCGGGCTTCGGCTGCGAGGGCGTCGAAGTCGGCGAGGAGCTTTTCGCGGGAGACGAAGGTCATGTCAGGCCATTTGGTGGTGGCGAGATCGAGCTCGTCGGTGGTGAGGATGTTGATGCCGAAGCGGGGGAGGGTGGAGACGTGGACGGCGAGGCGGCCCATGGGCATGGATTTGTCGTGACACTTAAATTCGGGGTTGTTTTCGGGGATACGCTCGAGGGTGGTGCGCGTGCCCTTCATTTCGGCGTCGAAGTCCTGGAGGAGAATTTCTGCGATGGTCATTGGAAGCTCCTTTTTGGTTGCGGATTGGCTGATCAGGATAGGGGCAAGGGGTAAGAGTGAGTAGGGGCGGATAATTGTGCTTAGAGGCCGGTGATGTTGTAGCCGCAGTCGACGAAGGTGATCTCGCCGGTGATGCCACTGGCGAGGCCAGAGGAAAGGAAAAGCGCCGTGTTGCCGACCTCTAATGCATCGACGTTGCGGTGGAGCGGGGCGCGCTCTTCGACGGCGTTGAGGATCTTGGAGAAGTCGCCGATGCCGCGGGCGGCGAGAGTTTTGATGGGGCCGGCGGAGATGGCGTTGACGCGAATCTTTTTTCCGCCGAGGTCAGAGGCGAGGTAGCGGACGGTGGCCTCGAGCGCGGCCTTTGCCACTCCCATGATGTTGTAGTTGGGGAAGACCTTTTCGGCGCCGTAGTAGGTGAGGGTGAGGATGGAGCTGCCCTCGGCCATAAGAGGTTCTGCGGCGCGGGCGAGTGCGATGAGGGAGTAGGCGCTGATGTCGTGCGCGATGCGGAAGTCTTCGCGGGCTGTGTGGAGGACGTCGTTCTTGATGTTGGGAGCAAAGCCGATGGAGTGGACGAGGATGTCTAGCTTGCCGTAGGTGGTTTTGAGTTGCTCGAAGACGGCATCGATATCGGCGTCAATGGAGACGTCGCAGCGGAAGGTCTTCGCTGAGGGAAGATCGGCGGCGAGTTCTTCGGCTTCGCGCTGGAGGCGCTCGTTCTGGTAGCAAATAGCGAGAGTCGCGCCCGCTTCGGATAGCTTCTGGGCGATTCCCCAGGCGATGCTGCGTTTGTTGGCGAGGCCGAAGACGACGGCGACTTTGCCCTTGAGGTCGATCATGGTGGTGGTATCTCCTGTTCAATGACGCAAGGTTGAGGATATCAGCGGAGGATGAATCTTGTGCAGACTGTCGCAGGAGGCATCGTGATGAGGACCCAGAGATCGTTGCAATGTGGCTCCAGCCGCAGGAACGCAATCTGAAATCGGCCTTCCTGTCGCATCGCCCTTGGGCGCTGCGCGGATCAGAGTGTTTCGCTCAATAACCGGATGCCCTCTCGAATTTCTTTCTCGTTCATCCGCGAGTAGCCGAGTATTATCCCTGCCCGTGAGGGCCGTTTGAGGAAGCAATGGGATATTCCGTAAATGCCAACCCCACGCGATGCCGCTTGGGCGATTACAGTGTCTTCCGAGACGCGTTTTCTGGGCCACAGCACGATATGAGCTCCAGAACCATCACCTGTCACCTCAACACGTGTGCCCAGGTACTTGTGAATTGAGTGGAGTAGCGCCTCGCGACGTGCAGTGTTTCTGCGGCGAAGGCGACGCAAATGGCGTTCATACATTCCGGTACCTATAAACTCCGCAAGAGTTTCCTGCTCAAGCGTGGCGGAGTGCAGATCGTTAAGCCACTTAGCTGCCGTGAATGCAGGAGCCAGGGACTTGGGTACGATCAGGTAACCGATTCGGAGAGCCGGAAACACGGTACGTGAAAATGTTCCGACGTAGACGATTCGTCCTTCCGTATCCAGACCTTGCAGAGACTCCAGCGGCCGCCCTTCGTAATGGAACTCGCCATCGTGGTCATTCTCGACAATCACTGAGTTCTCGCGTCTGGCCCATGCGAGGAGCGCAAGGCGCCGGGCGAGCGGAAGAATCGCGCCGGTTGGAAACTGGTGCGACGGCGTTACGAAGACCAAGCTGGCATGCTCCGGCAGTTTAGCGGGATTCAGGCCGTCGCGATCGACTGGCACAGGCAGCAACTGAGCTCCGGCGGCGCGAAGCACTTCTCTTGTGCCGTTATAGTGCGGATCTTCGATCGCCACCCGGTCGCCTCGTTCTACGAGCACCCGGGCAACGAGATCCAGTGCTTGCTGGGAGCCGTTAACGACAATCACTTCTGACGGATCGCAGACCACTGCACGAGACCTTCGCAGATGGGAGCAGATGGCTTCGCGCAAGACGAGGCTCCCACCGGCGGGGCCGTAGTCAAGTTCGCGAACCGGAGCCATTCGCGCATGCCGCAACAGCATGCGTCGCCACATCTCGAAGGGAAAGGTCTCGATGTCGCTTCGGCCATATGCAAAATCGTAGCGAAGCGGGCTCGATTGGCGCCTTGGAGTATCCACGGCTGCCGCAGCATCGGCGGCGGCCGCTCCAAAGCGCGATAGTCGTATATTGGCCGAGCGCTTTTCTCTCTCCGGCACGCTACCGCCCAATTCTTCGGACACATAGGTTCCCGAACCACCGCGTCCCACTACAAAGCCTTCCGCCAGCAGCTGATCATAGGCCAGGAGTACGACTGTGCGTGAAATGCCAAGTTGCTCAGCGAGATCGCGGGTCGAGGGGAGCCGGTCACCGACAGGGAAATTGCCCACGAGGATAGCTTGCCGCAGGCCGAGGTAGACCTGACGAAAGAGAGGCTCACCGTTCTTCGAAAGTGGTATCGCTAGTTCCATAAAAAGTGGATCTATGAAAATACCATAGCTGACGGCATCCTTAGGCTAACACTTGGCATTGGCCCTTGATGCGTCAGAGCCGAGCAATATGATTCCAGGTCGATTCAACAGGAGAATTATGACATTGGAGGAGACAATGAACCCACTTCGCCGCATCGGGACCTATTTTCTGTTGTGCACGCTTGGCTATCTATCGTGCCCCGTTCCAGTATTTCCACAAACAGCTCCAGCCCCGGCCGGACCGGCGCTCGTGCGCGACGGGCAACACGATTTTGATTTCAACTTTGGCAGCTGGAAGACTCACATATTGCGCCTCCAACATCCGCTATCGGGCTCCGCCACATGGATCGAACTTAATGGCACTGTCGTCGTCCGGAAAGTTTGGGATGGGCGCGGCCAGTTGGAGGAGATCAAGGCCGACGGTTCAACCGTTCATTTCGAAGGGCTGACCTTGTTTCTATACAATCCCGAATCCCACCAGTGGAGTCAAACCTTCGCCAACAGCAATGATGGCACTATGGGTCAACCCGCGATCGGTGAGTTCAAGAATGGCCGCGGCGAGTTGTTCGATCAGGAGTCATTCAATGGCAGAGCCATCCTGGTTCGAGGAACCTGGTCGGACATCACTCCGGATTCGCACCGTTTTGAGCAGGCATTCTCAGATGACGGCGGCAAGACCTGGGAGCCAAACTTTATTGCAACCTTGACACGAGAAAAGCAGTGATCGACTGAACAGAGCGAACTATGAATCCGGAGAAGACAATGAACCTACTTCGACATATTGGGACGTATTTTCTGTTGTGCACGCTTGGTTATTCGTCACAGTCCTTCCTGGTGCTTTCACAAACCCCGACAGCCGCAATGGCGCCGCAGCACACCGGCACGGAGCCAGATGGGCAACACGATTTTGACTTCGAGATCGGTACCTGGAAGATTCACTTATCGCGCCTCCAGGATCGCTTAGTTGGCTCCAAGACCTGGGTGGAGTTTGATGGCACTTCGGTGACGCGAAAAGTTTGGAACGGTCGCGCCAATCTGGAGGAGTTCGAAACCGATAGTCCAACAGGTCACATCGAAGGTCTGACTTTGCGCGTCTACAACCCGCAAACCCATCAGTGGAGTATTTATTGGGCTAATAGCAAGGATCCCGCGCTAGGCCAACCCATTCAACCGATGGTTGGTGAGTTCAAGAATGGACGCGGCGAGTTTTACGACCAGGAACTATGGAAGGGCAGATCAGTGTATGTTCGATTTATTTGGTCGGACATCACCCCTAATTCGGCCCACTTTGAGCAGTCATACTCGGATGACGGAGGCAAGACTTGGGAAGTCAACTGGATCACGAATCAGACCCGGGTGAAAGATGAATCTGATAAAGCGCACTGAACTCCGCCACTTGCCGTTTTGAACAGGCGTTCTCGGATGATGGAGGTAAGACCTGGGAATTAAATTGGATTGCGACAGATACACGGGTGAACGCTGAATCTGACGAGGTCGCCGGCGTTACATCAATTCATCAATGAAGGACTGGGCGACGTCGGCGGGCATGCGGTTGTCCTGATAAACGAGCGGGCCGCTCTTCAAGACCGGCTCTGCGCCGTGCAGCGTAGGCAGATCGGTGCGCTCGAAGAATTTTCCGATGGGTATCTCGTCACCCCACATCAGGGATTTCTCCATGGCCGCGGCCCAATTGGTGGGATCGTACTCTGGGTTATCTTCGAGCTTCTTCACCCGCGGACGGAACCACTGGAAGGTGTTGTCGTGGTTATAGGTGACGCAGGGGCTGAAGACGTCGATGAACGAGAAGCCCTTGTGCTCGATGCCCTGCTTGATGAGTTCAGTGAGGTGCTTTTGATCGGCGCTGAAACCGCGCGCGACGAACGTCGCCCCTGCGGCCAGAGCGAGCGAAATAGGATTCAACGGGGACTCGATGCTGCCGAAGGGCATGCTCTTGGTCTTCATGCCGAGGCGGCTGGTGGGCGAGGTCTGGCCGGTGGTAAGGCCGTAGATCTGGTTGTCCATGACGAGGTAGAGCAGGTCGACGTTGCGACGCGTGGCGTGCACGAAGTGGCCGCAGCCAATGCCGAAGCCGTCTCCATCGCCACCTGTGACCAGCACAGTCATGGCGTGGTTCGCCATCTTGAATCCTGTGGCTACGGGCAGCGACCTGCCGTGCAGGGTATGCATGCCGTAGGTGTCGATGAAGCCAGGAAAGTTGGATGAGCATCCGATGCCGCTGATCGTGGCCACCTCGTGCTTCGGGATCTGCAACTCGACCAGCGCCTTCTGCACGGCGGCGAGGACGCCGAAGTCGCCGCAACCGGGACACCAGTCGGGATCGACCTTACCCTTGAAGTCAGCCATCACTATTGCTTGCGGAGTCACAACTTCTGTCGCCATCTTTGGTTCTCCTTGAAACGGGAAAGGATCGGTTTCTACGCCGTCACTTTTACTGTTCAGCTCTCTACAGCGTGGTGCCTAAACCATAACTTCGTGGGAGGGTACGGACAACTTGGTCTTTCCGGCAAGCTGCTCCTTGACCGCTTCCACTATGTGGTTGGGAAAGAACGGCTCGCCGTCATATTTGCGAATGTGCCCGTTGGGGACAAAGCTGGTTTCACTTCGCAGATAACGGGCGAACTGCCCACTGAAATTGTTCTCGACGATGATGGTGTGCTTCGCGTCCTTCAGTAGATCAACAATTGCATCGCCATGTAGAGGAACGAGCCAGCGTATGGGGAGATGATTGGCCGAGATGCCCGCGTCGCGCAGCAGCTCGCAGGCCTCGTCGATGACGCCGTAGGTAGAGCCCCAACCGATCAGCGTAACGTCAGCGTTGGCCGGTCCTAGTAGCTGAGGCGGTGGAACCGATGCCGCGATGCCGTCCTCTTTGCGCATGCGTTTCTCCATCATTGCGCGACGCTTGACTGAGTTCGTGTACTCGTCGCTGATCAGCACGCCATCTTCGTCGTGCTCGTCGCTCGAAACGGTGTGGGTGTAACCGGGCACTCCGGGAATGACGCGGGGAGAGACACCGCTCTCGGTGATTTTGTATCGTTTGTAGGGTTCGTGTTCCCCCGATCCATTCGACGTGATCAGTTCGCCGCGATCGATGGCGGGATGGAAGTCGAGTTCGTTGGGATTGACGCTGAGCCGTCCTTCGGCCAGGAGCAGATCGCAAAGTACAATTCCCGGACACTGGAAGCGGTCGGCTATGTCGAAGATTTCGGGGATCAGCTTGAAGCAGTCGGCGATATCGAGCGGAGCGGCGATGACCCTGGGGTAGTCACCGAAGGCCGCGCCCAGCATCTGCCAAAGATCGCCCTGTTCGGTTTTGGTGGGAACCCCTGTGGACGGACCGGCGCGTTGGCAATCAATGACCACGATTGGAATCTCTGCCTGGGCTGAGAGGCCGAGGCCCTCACTCATGAGGGCGAAACCACCACCTGACGTGGCGCACATGGCACGTACCCCGGCGTGCGCAGCGCCAATCGCCATATTGATGACGCCAATCTCGTCTTCGACCTGGCGCACCATGATATTTGCTTTGCGCGCATGCTCCGCCATCCAATGCAGAACTCCCGTGGAGGGGCTCATAGGATAGGCGCAGTAGAACTTTACGCCAGCCGCAGCGCCTCCCATCGCCATAGCTGCGTTGCCGCCGAGTACGGCATAGCGAGCGTCGGTCATGGGCAGTGGCCAGGCGAAGGGCTTGAAATTTTGCGAGGCATAGTCGTAGCCAGCGCGAGCGATGCTGACGTTTTCGTCGATGACCGCCTTCTCCTTCTTGCGGAACTGCTCCTGGAGCACACTCTCGAGTGCGGGAAAACCGACGCCCATCATGCTGAGGCCTGCGCCGATGGCAAGGGTGTTTTGCGCGATCTTGTTGCGACTGATATCAGCGAGTTTCGAGACCGGCATCGGGCAGAGTTGCACACCGTCAGCGGCGGCGGCCGGCTTGATCAGGTCCGCGTTGTAAAGGCAGGCGCTGCCGGACGAGAGCAGGCGCATGTGGCGGTCCATCGTGTCCTGGTTGAGCGGAATCAGCAGATCGAGCTTGCCGTCGGTGGTGCCGATCTTGTCGGGGCCGGTGCGAATTGTCAGGAAAGTATGGCCGCCGCGAATGATGGACTGATAGGCGTTATAAACGTTCAGATGCAGCCCGCGGCGGCTGAAGATCTTCGCAAAAATATCGCCGGGGGTGGCCACACCCTGACCGGCGGCACCTCCGATACCCACACTGAAGGATTGCCTCATTAGACGTCTCCCCAAAACTGGCCCATGGTTTTCAACGTCCCGGCACCAGCGAAATATCGAGTGCTGGGATTCTACGGTGCATCCGGCATCGAGGCAAGTGGGGTCTGGAATTGATACATATATCGAGTCACCGACCACGTTGGAGTCATGCTTGAAATTAAGTCGTGGATGAAGGGGCAAGCATGCTAACTGGAGAGAGTGCGATATAGGGAGCTTGCTGTTTGAGTTCTGTCAGGAAATGAAAGACTGCACAGTCATGCCAGATGTCATACGTCGGGAGAGCCAGGTCAGTGATAATATCGGCGACTAAACAACTTAGGTTGTGCGCCGAAGTGTAACCTTGGATGAATAGGCCGCGAAGCAGAGGAGTGTGAATGACGGCGGGAAGCGCCCCAACGGTGTTTGTCATTGATGACGATGCCGGTGTACGTGCGGCGATCCAAGGCCTGCTGCAATCGGTCGGACTGCGCTCCGAATCCTTTGGGACGGCGAAAGAGTTCTTATGCAGCAATCGAACGGATGGGCCAAATTGTCTGGTTCTGGATGTGAGACTTCCCGGAATCAACGGGCTGGATTTCCAGCGAGACTTGGCTGAGGCGGGTATCCACCTTCCCATCATCTTCATCACTGGACACGGGGATATTCCGATGACGGTGAAGGCCATGAAATTCGGCGCGGTGGAGTTCCTTACCAAGCCTTTCCGGGACCAGGACTTGCTGGATGCAATTCACCAAGCTTTGGACCGCGACCAGGTGAGAAGGCAGCAACAGAATGAACTCGTTAAATTGCGAAACCATTACGGGTTGCTGACCGCACGCGAGCGCGAGGTCATGGTGCTGGTGGTTTCGGGAATGTTGAATAAGCAGATAGCTTCTGACCTCGGCACCAGCGAAATCACCGTTAAGGTCCATCGCGGGCAAGTGATGCGGAAGATGCAGGCTGAATCACTGGCGGAGTTGGTCAGAATGGCGGCGAAGCTCGAGTTACCCCCTTACAAGAAGTAGCCTGGTGCCGCCACCCGCCGCTGAGAGCCTCATCGATTAGGCATCTCGTGGAAAATATGGAGGCAGCGGAGTTGCACTTGAGCGACGAAGAGTACTCGCAACTCGCCGGTGTCGCTAAACTGCCTGGTTGAGCAGCTACCAGTGCCACGTGATCACGTACTCCGTCTCAAGATTCTGGGCGCCTCTCTAATGAGGAGGGTATTAGAGCCGTTATACCAAAGCATAATTGCGCCGCTTTTTGTGGCGCTGATAGGTTACTAGTATGGCTATTGAGGGAAAGACCAAACTCGTTGCGATTGTCGATGATGATGATTCGATGCGCATCGCATTGCATGGCCTGATGAAGGCGGTCGGATTGCCTGCGCAAGCATTTGCTTCGGCGGAGAAATTCCTGGAGTCTGGCCAACAGCATCAGGCTGCATGCCTGATCGCGGACATCCGGATGTCGGGAATCTCCGGCCTGGAACTGCAGGCCAAGCTGAACGCTGAACGCTGCAAAATTCCGACTATCTTCATCACGGCACACGGCGACTCCGAGATGCGGATGCAGGCATTGAGGGCGGGCGCAGTCGAGTTCCTGGCAAAACCGTTCGACGACGAGATCCTGCTCGAGAGTGTTCGGGCGGCGCTGGAGGGTTGGGCCCGATAAGGAGCGTGAGAACGGCGGGCGTGGAGGTTCTTCGTGGGAGCTTTCGAAAGAGTTGGAAGTGGTGAACGAACTTCCCACGAGCGAAGGTTCGAGCAGGTCATCGGCGAAAGTACTGCTCTAGAATCGGTGCTCGAACAGGTTACACGCGTGGCGTCAACCGATTCCACGGTGTTGATCCAAGGAGAAACCGGCACCGGCAAGGAGCTGATTGCGCGTGCGATTCACAACATCAGCTCGCGGTGCGGACGCTCGTTCGTAAAGCTGAATTGCGCGGCCATTCCGCTGGATCTCCTGGAAAGTGAGCTTTTTGGTCACGAGAGAGGCGCGTTCACTGGAGCCGTAGCACAGAAGACTGGCCGTTTCGAGCTCGCCGACAAGGGGACCCTCTTCCTGGACGAGATAGGAGATATTCCGTTGGCGCTGCAGCCCAAACTGTTGCGCGTACTGCAGGAACAGGAGTTCGAGCGGTTGGGCAGCACTCGGACGCACCGAGTTGACGTTAGGTTGGTTGCTGCGACGCACCGGAATCTGACGGAGATGTTGAAGCGGGAAGAATTTCGCAGCGACCTCTACTACCGTCTGAATGTGTTTCCGATCCTGCTGCCACCGTTGCGGGCCCGCCGCGAAGACATTCCGGCCCTGGTGACGCATTTTGTTGAGATGTTTTGTCGCCGAATGGGTAAGCAAATCGAATATATTTCCGAGGAAACGATGGCTGCGCTCAGCTCGCATCCGTGGCCGGGTAATATCCGCGAACTGCAGAACTTGATCGAACGTGCGGTTATTCTTTCAGACGATGGAGTCCTTCCCAATCCATTGCCGACGGAAGCGATCGGGGATGTGATCATCTCGCCGGCTGCAACTACTCTGAGGGCGTCCGAACGCACTCTGATTTTGCAAGCCCTTGAAGAACTCGGTTGGGTGATCGGCGGCCCGAAAGGTGCAGCCGCCAAACTTGGCTTGAAGCGCACTACGCTGATCCACAAGATGCAGAAGCTGGGGATTTCCCGACCACCCCTCCAGAGCAGGCAGGTTGTGATTGGCACCGTGCAGAAAGAGCCTGACTCTCCTCTGCAATTGCAGTGAGTGCAGCGTCGATCTTCCATCTCGTAGAAGTTCCCCCCATCAAGCGGAGAAGGACTCCGTCCGATATCTACAAGCTCGCATCCCGTACGGAGCGCATCCGTCCCAACATGCGCTCGCATGGGGGCCCGTGACGACGGGATGACAGATGTCGGATCGCCGACATGGTCTCGACAGATTTAAGAAAGCGGAAATCGCTCAAAGCCCCCGTTTTCATGTAGTTGTTCTCTTCTGCATATCGTCGGCTCATCCTACACTCTGGAACGCGAGTTGCATATATCAAGGGAGACAGCCAAAGGATCGAGTCTATCGGGAGAAGGTGAACGATTGAAACGTTCAGGCATGGAATCGCAGTCCAGAGCCGGCAAGAGCTATGAGAGGAGTTAGTTTTGCCTATTTGCGGATTGGTTGGTCAGGCGAGAACGTGTGGCGTTTGAATTGGGTAGTTCGGGGTTAGATGTAGTATCCGCTTCGCTTTCTGAACGGATTGGATTCATCGCCGCCCGATGAGACGGGGCCGCAAACAGGAGGAGTTTTCTTTACATGTGGATCGTCAAAGTCGCGCTCGACCGGCCCTACACGTTCATTATCCTGGCGCTTCTCATACTCCTGCTGAGTCCGGTCATTATCCTTCGTACGCCGGTAGATATCTTTCCCAATATCAATATCCCCGTGGTCGCCATTTCATGGACTTACACAGGCTTGAACCCGGAGGAGTTCGAGGGCCGGGTTACGCTGCCATACGAAAAGGTTCTCACCACGTTGGTCGACAACATTCAGCATATCGAGTCCACCACATACAACGGCGTGAATGTCGTCAAGGTCTACCTGCAGCCCGGAGCAAGTCTCGACACGGCGAACGCACAAGTTACGGCGGCTTCGCAATTCATTCTCAGGCAACTTCCGCCGGGGGAGCAGCCGCCAGAAATCATCAACTTCAGCGCGTCGAGTGTGCCAGTCCTGCAGCTTGGGATTTCGGGGAAGGGTCTGAACGAGCAGCAGTTGAACGATTACAGTACGAACTTCATTCGCCCGCAGCTCATCACGGTGCCGGGTTCTGTTCTCCCTTCTGCGTATGGCGGCAAACAGCGTCAGATCATGGTCAATATGGATCAGAGGCTCATGCAGTCGAAAGGCCTCGCGCCGAGCGATCTTTTGGCGGCGCTGACGGCGCAAAGCTCGGTGCTGCCCTCCGGCACCGCAAAGATCGGACAGAGCGAATATGACGTTCTCAACAACGTTGCTCCGCGCACGATTAAGGAACTGAACAACATCCCCATCAAGCAGGTAGATGGAGCGATGATCTACATGCGCGATGTCGCCACTGTAAGCGATGGCTTTCAGGTGCAGACGAACATCGTTCGCCAGGACGGGCATCGCGGCGTGCTGATTTCCATCTTGAAGGCCGGCAATGCTTCCACTCTCAATGTGGTCAAGGGTATCCGCGCCATGCTGCCGTTCGTCGCGAGCATCGTTCCACCGCAGCTTCGGATGCTTCCGCTTTTCGACCAATCGGTCTTCGTTCGTTCGGCAGTTACCGGAGTGATCCGTGAGACCGTTATCGCCGCGGCTCTGACGGCCCTGATGATCCTTCTGTTTCTTGGAAGCTGGCGAAGTACGATCATTATCGCGATTTCAATACCGTTGTCGATTCTCAGTTCCGTGATCATCCTGAGCTTGCTGGGAGAGACGATCAACACGATGACGCTCGGCGGGCTTGCCTTGGCGGTCGGTATCCTTGTGGACGATGCAACGGTGACGATCGAGAATATTGAGCGGTTTCTCGAAGAAGGGCATGGCCTGCGAGACGCGATCCTGGAAGGCGCGGCCCAGATTGCGGTGCCGGCCTTGGTCTCGACGCTTTGCATCTGTATTGTGTTTCTTCCAATGTTCTTCCTGAGCGGTGTAGCCCGCTATTTGTTTGCTCCGCTTGCTGAGGCGGTAGTCTTTGCGATGCTTGGCTCCTATTTACTGTCTCGGACTCTGGCTCCCACTCTGGCGATCTACCTGCTGAAGGCGAAAGATCATAGCGTTTCGGGAAATCTGTTCACACGTTTTCAGCGCGGGTTCGAGCGTGGATTTGAGCGCGTGCGTGGTTGGTATCAGATGCTGCTCACCAGGCTCGTGCATAACCGGCGTGTTTTTGTGCCTGGCTTCCTTCTGCTCTGCCTCTCTGCATTTCTGCTGGTGCCATGGTTGGGTCAGGATTTCTTTCCGAGCAGCGATGGAGGCATCTTTATTTTGCATTTGCGAGGGAAGACGGGGCTGCGTATTGAGGAGACCGCCCGCCTGTGCGACTTAGTGGAGCAATCCATTCGCCAAACCATTCCCGCCGATGAACTGGACAACATCCTTGACAATATCGGCCTGCCCTATAGCGGACAGAACACAATGCATCTTACCTCCGGCATGATTGGGGCGAGTGATGCTGATGTCATGGTGAGTCTGAAGCCGCATCACCAACCTACCGCGAACTATGTGCGTAATTTACGCGTCAGCCTGTCGCGGGATTTTCCGAGTACGACCTTTTATTTCCTTCCCGCCGATATCACAACCCAAACCTTGAACTTTGGGCTTCCCGCGCCGATTGACGTCCAGTTCCGTGGAAACGATGTCAGGACCAGCGCAAAGCTTGCGGCTGACCTCCAGAACCAGTTGCGACAGGTAGCTGGTTTGGTTGACCTTCGCGTGCAACAACCCATGGACTATCCGACATATCAAGTAGATATTGACCGCACCAAAGCCGAGCAGGGCGGGTACGCTGCGCGCGATGTGGGTCAGAGCATGCTCAATACTCTTAGCGGTAGCTTCCAGATCACTCCAATGTACTTTCTGAACTGGAAGAACGGCGTCAACTATCCGTTAGCAGCGCAAACGCCGCAATACCGAATGCAGTCCATTCAGGACCTGCAAAACATACCAGTCAATGTATCCGGCGCTAAGACTCCCGAAATCCTGGCGGACGTTGCAGCGATCCACCGCGGAGACGAGATGGCGGTCATCTCCGAGTACAACATGCGCCGCGTGGTCGACATCTACGGTGCGGTGCAGGGGCGGGACCTGGGAGGAGTCAGTCACGATGTTGCGCGGATTGTAAATGCCTATAAAAAGAACCTGCCAAGGGGAACCTCCATCCAGATACTGGGGCAGGTGGACACGATGCGCAGCTCCTATGTTTCTCTTATTGGCGGCTTGCTCTTTTCCATCGTGCTTGTCTACATGCTGATTGTGGTCAACTTCCAGTCCTGGCTTGACCCCTTCATCATCATCACTGCGTTGCCTGCAGCGCTGGCTGGTATCGTCTTGTTCCTCTTCTATACGCACACGACGCTCAGTGTCCCCGCTCTGATGGGGGCCATTATGTGCATGGGAGTTGCGACGGCAAACAGTATTCTCATGATCTCATTCGCGAAGATCCGTTACGAGGAACATCAGGATGCCGTTCTTGCAGCGACTGAGGCCGGGCAGACTCGCTTCCGCCCGGTGTGCATGACTGCCCTGGCGATGATTATCGGCATGATTCCGATGGCCCTTGGCCTGGGGGACGGTGGTGAACAAAATGCACCCCTGGGACGCGCGGTGATCGGCGGATTGATGTTCGCGACTGTCGCCACGCTTGTCTTTGTGCCGACTGTATTTGCGTTGTTACACGGCCGCAAGTCAGGCGGCAAGCAACAGCTCGCATTACAGAATGATACTCACCCTCTGCACGCCTAAGATGGAGCGTCTTTTATGGAAACTATGAATGAACAGAAGAGTCTTGAAACTCCCGATGAAAAGCCGACTCCGGTGGATCTCGCCAAAGGGGGTCTCAGTCGGGCGGCTGCGATTTCCGGCTTCGGTCTCGCAATACTCATCGCTGTCGTAACATTCTGGGGCATTCACGCGAGATCAGTTTCCGGCGCGGCGCTGGCGAAGGAGACACGAGCGGCCGCAATCCCATCGGTGGATGTCGTTCATCCTTCCCTGGGCGCCGCGTCCGACGAAGTCGTATTGCCGGCAAGCGTTCAGGGCTTCATCGATAGTCCAGTCTACGCGCGAACAAGCGGTTATCTCCTGCATTGGTATGCCGATATCGGCGCACGTGTGAAGAAGGGAGAACTACTCGCCGATATCCAAACCCCGGAACTCGATCAGCAGGTGCAACAGGGACAGTCTGACCTGGCAACAGCGCAGGCGAACTATCAGCTGGCTCAGATTACCGCGGATCGTTGGCAGAAACTGCTGCTGAAGAACGCCGTTTCGAAACAGGAGAGCGATCAGTACAGCAGCGATTTGAATGCAAGGCGGGCTGCGCTGTCCGCGCAGGAGGCAAATGTCCGGCGATTGCAGCAGTTGCAGAGCTTCGAGAAGATCTATGCCCCTTTCGATGGCGTCATCACGGCCAGAAATACCGACATCGGAGCTCTGATTCAAGCCGGAGAAAATACCACACCCCAGGAACTATTCCATCTCAGCTCCGTTGATCGCCTGCGTGTCTTCGTGCCCGTGCCTGAGGTCTATCAAAGCGTTTTGCATTCAGTGAAGCAGGTTAACCTCTCATCCGATGCTTATCCCAAGGAACGGTTTACGGGGACCATCGCACGCAGCTCGGAGGCCATCGATCCGCTCTCGCGCACATTGAGAGTCGAGGTTGACATCGAGAATCCGAAGACGCTGCTGCTACCGGGAGCCTATGTCTTTGTGCATCTGTCATTGCCGGCCACCTCTCAGGCACCCACTATTCCCTCGAACGCGTTGCTCTTTCGTCAGGAAGGTTTGCGCGTCGGTGTTGTGCGTGATGGGCGGGTCCAACTCGTCCCTATCAGCATCGGCCACGACTACGGAGACACGGTAGAGGTGACCGCCGGCCTCTCTCCTGAGGATCAGGTTGTGGTCAATCCGTCAGATTCGCTCGTGAGTGGTACTCGGGTTGAGATAAACACGAACACACAGACGGGGACAGCAGAATGAGACGGAACCAAGGCCTCGCTGCTCGAGCTGCGACAGTAGCAACTCTGCTTCTGACCGGTTGTATGGTGGGTCCCAATTACAAGCGGCCGTCCGCTCCCATGGCGCCTGGCTACAAAGAAGCTCCTCCCGCTTCCTTCAAGGAACAGGATGGCTGGAAAGTAATTCAGCCGAGCGATGCGCAGCTCAAAGGCAACTGGTGGGAGCTATTTGACGATTCTCAACTGAACTCCCTGGAAGCGAAGGTGGACGGAGCCAATCAGACGCTGAAGATAGCGGACGCGAATTACCGTGCCGCGCACGCCAATGTGGGCATCTATCGCGCCGCGGAGGCGCCCACCATTGGCGTTGCGCCGAGCATATCGGCCGTCCGCGACTCAGCCCATCAACCCTACCTCTCACCGACCATAATCAACGGCGGCGAAGGGAATTTCACTCTACCGCTGGAGCTAGACTATGAGATCGATCTTTGGGGCCGCATCCACCGGCAGGTGACCTCGGCCCGGGAGCAGGCACAGGCAAGTGCCGCTGATCTTGCCAATACGCGGCTAAGCCTGCACGCGGAGCTTGCCATTGACTATATGGAGGTGCGGAGTGCTGACGCGCAACTCCAATTGCTGCGCGATACGGTCAAGGCATATACAGATGCCGTCACTCTGACGAACGATCGCTTCGAGGGAGGGGCCTCGCCGCTCTCGGATCTTACGCAGGCGCGTACGCAACTCGAGTCCGCGCGCGTTATTGAGACAGACATCTCGGTGACACGCGCTCAGTACGAACATGCCATAGCGATTCTAATCGGCGTGCCGCCCGCACAATTCAGTATGCCTCCCACGCCGCTCAATCTCCAGCCGCCAAAGATGCCGGACATTCCGGGCACTTTGCCTTCTGAATTGCTGGAGAGAAGGCCAGACATTGCCTCGAGCGAGAGACAGATGGCTGCTGCGAATGAGCAGATTGGCATCGCGCAGGCAGCCTTTTATCCCACGCTTAGTTTGAGCGCCGTTGCAGGCCTGCAGGGAACTTCCGCGTTGAACTGGTTCACCTGGCCGAGCCGCTTCTGGGCTGTTGGTCCCACTTTCTCAGAGACGCTCTTCGACGCGGGACGTCGCCGCTCTGTACGAACGATGGCTTCAGCGAACTACGACGCCACCGTTGCCAATTACCGGCAAACCACACTCACGGCATTCCAACAGGTGGAAGACAATCTTGTAGCCTTACGCCTTCTGGAAATTGAAGCTCAGCAACAGCACGCATCGACGGATTCCGCAGAGCAGTCACTGGACCTCTCACAGATCCGTTACGAAGGGGGCGCCGATACTTATCTGCAGGTAATAACATGGCAGACAGCTGCCTTGAACAATGAACGAAATGACATCGACATTATGCGGCGTCGTATGGAGGCAAGTGTGGTCCTGATCAAAGCGCTGGGTGGAGGATGGAGCACGGCGCAGCTACCTCGAATGTGAAACACGGAGAAGCGATTCACTTGTTTGGGGGGTCGTGAGCATTTCCTCTATGTTCGGGCGTGGCGCCTCACCAGGAAATTAGTACTTCGAGCGACGTCTCCTTCCAGTGGATTGTAGTCCGCAGCACTTCCGAACCCGTCGTTGTGAATCTGCACAATGACTTCTGGGATGACATCAACTTGAGTCCGACGCATTTGCGCGTTGACGACTAACGGCATTAAGTAATACCAAGGAGAATAGAGATGAGTTATATACCTGATGCGAAGCGGTATGACGGAGCGGTGTTTCGGCGGTGCGGGCGATCGGGGATCGTGTTGCCGCCGGTATCGCTTGGGCTGTGGCAGAACTTCGGCGGCGTCGATGTTTTCGAGACCGGACGGGCAGTGATCCGGCGAGCGTTCGACAGGGGCGTGACACACTTCGACCTGGCCAACAACTATGGCCCACCGTATGGATCGGCCGAGGAAAACTTCGGGCACATTCTGCGGAAGGACTTTCGCGGCCACAGGAATGAGCTCGTGATCTCGTCGAAAGCAGGATGGGATATGTGGCCAGGGCCCTACGGCGTGGGCGGCTCGCGCAAGTATCTGCTTGCGTCCCTGGACGAAAGCCTGGGGCGCATGGGACTCGACTACGTCGACATTTTCTACTCGCACCGGCCGACAATGGATGTTCCGCTTGAAGAAACCATGAGCGCGCTGGTGCAGGCGGTGCGGCAAGGCAAGGCTTTGTATGTGGGCATTTCGTCGTACAGTCCGGAGCGGACGCGCGAAGCAGCACAGATTTTGAAGAGCGAAGGGGTTCCGCTGCTGATTCATCAGCCGTCGTACTCGATGCTGAACCGCTGGGTGGAGAAGGATCTGCTCGGCACGCTGGAGGAACTTGGCGTGGGCTGTATTGCGTTCTCTCCTCTGGCCCAGGGGCTGCTGACGAACAAGTATCTGAACGGGGTTCCGGAGAACTCGCGCGCAAATGCGGAAGGTTCGTTTCAGAAAGAGTTCCTGAGCGAAGAAAATCTTGCACGAGTGCGGGCGCTGAACGAAATTGCGAGTGGGCGCGGGCAGACGCTGGCGCAGATGGCGATCGCGTGGGTGTTGCGTGACAAGCGCGTAACCTCGGCGCTAATCGGAGCGCACAATGTGGAGCAGCTCAATAACTCGCTCGATGCGGTGAAGAAGCTCCAGTTCACGGATTCAGATCTAAATGAGATTAATCGGTATGCGCAAGAAGGGACGATTGACCTTTGGAGAAATGCCCGGGAGGGGGCGGCGTAGCAACACAATTGAGTGACGTAAGGAAACTGCCCCATCGGCGCGTCCGGCGATATTGTTATCACGTTCCTCGCAGGGACGCAGTCAAGAACCCAATACCTTTCAAACCTGAGGTGCCTAACTATGCGATTCCCATCCTCCCTTGTCCTCGTCGCAGCCGCCATGCTTCTTCCCTGCGGTGCTACCGGGGCGGGAGACCATCACCGGTCAGGCCGCCTTCGCCGACTGGAACCAGCAGCAGCCCGGCGTCCGCCGCAAGATCACTCTCGGCGACCTTCCCGAGCCCAAGCCCGAAGAGGCCGTCAACAACCCCCGCACGTCACCTCCCGCCCTGCCGACGCCTGACCCATCGCGCCCGTCGGCTTCAAAGTCACCCTCTACGCCGGTGGCGACTCCGCCCCGATGCAGCGTACCGACAACGAACAGGTCATGGCCCTCAGTGGCGACACATTTACCATACCGCGCCTCATCCGCACCGCCCCAATGACTATCTCTTCCTCGCCGACTCCGGTGTGCCTCATTGCCGGAATTTGTCTTGCGCGGGAGAAGCAGGTCAACGTGGGTGTGATTCCGACGAGTGCCGCCATTGATGAGTCGGTTGAGCTGGTGCATGAAATTTCAATCGTGTGTTTTGGAAGGTTCAGGGCGAATTACCAAAAGTTCAGATGGACACGAGGGGCCACAGGTTCGGCTGCTATTCCACAGGGTCGTAGTTTAGGTTTTGCCCTAGCCATCGCTCGACCTCAGTCACGCTCATCCCCTTGCGTTCGTGATAGTCGGCGACCTGATCTCGGTCGATCTTGCCGAGGCTAAAATATCGCGATTCCGGGTGGGCGAAGTAGAGCCCACTCACGCTCGAGCCGGGCCACATCGCAAACGACTCCGTAATCAGCATTCCGGTGTTCGCCTGCACATCGAGCAAACGCCAGAGCGGACCCTTCTCCGTGTGGTCCGGGCACGCTGGGTAGCCCGCGGCCGGCCTGATCCCCCGATACTTCTCCTGGATAAGCTCCGCGGGGCTCAGGTTTTCCTCACAGCCGTAACCCCATTCATCCCGCACCCGCTTGTGCAGGCATTCGGCGAAAGCTTCAGCCAGACGATCGGCGACCGCCTCTGCCATGATCGCGTTGTAGTCGTCGTTCTCGGCCCTGAACCGGTCGCACAACTCCTTCAGGCCGATCCCGCTGGTCACGGCAAAAGCACCAATGTGATCGGGCAACCCTGTTTCCTTCGGCGCGATAAAGTCGGCGAGCGAACGGCATGGCTCGCTGCCTTCCTTGTTGGCCTGCTGGCGGAGGAAGTGGAATCGTTCAAGTACTTCTGCGCGCGTGTCGGCTTTGTATAGCTCGACATCGTCTCCGACAGCGCTCGCTGGAAAGAAGCCGTAGACGCCACGAGCGGTGATCAGGTTTTTTTCGATGATTTTATACAGCAGAACATTGGCGTCCTTGAATATTTGACGCGCCTGCTCGCCCTGCTCCTCGTGATCAAGAATGCGGGGATAGACGCCCTTCAGCCCCCACGCGTGGAAGAGTGGCGACCAGTCTATGAAATCGCGCAGCGTCGCGAGAGGGAAGTTGTCGAGCACGCGCACGCCGGTAAATGCGGGAACGGGCAGGTCTTCGGCACGCCATTCGATCGGAGTCCGCCTTGCGCGAGCGGCCTCAAGGGAGACGACCGTCTGGCGCGGCGCGGCGTGGGCCTTGCGGAGCGCCTCGTAATCGGCGCGATGCTGTACCACGAACGCCGGCTTGCCGTCCTCGCTCAGAAGGCTGGTCGTTACGGGCACCGCCCGGCTGGCATCGAGGACATGGACCACTGGCTCGCTGTAGTGCGGCGCAATCTTGACGGCCGTGTGCCTCCGGCTCGTGGTTGCCCCGCCGACGAGCAGAGGCAACTTGAAGCCCTGACGCTCCATCTCCTTGGCGACATGCACCATCTCGTCGAGAGATGGCGTGATCAGGCCGCTGAGGCCGATCATATCTACCTTCTCCGCCCTGGCGCGTTCGAGGATCTTTTCGCTGGAGACCATGACCCCCATGTCGATTACCTCGTAGTTATTGCAGGCGAGGACGACGCCGACGATGTTCTTGCCGATGTCGTGAACGTCACCCTTGACAGTTGCGAGCAAGATTTTCCCTTGCGCTTTCACCACCTGGCCAGCCGCCTCCATCGCGGCCTTCTCGGCCTCCATGTAGGGTGTCAGGTGTGCCACGGCCTTCTTCATCACGCGGGCAGACTTGACTACCTGGGGCAAGAACATCTTGCCGGCTCCGAACAGATCACCCACCACGCCCATACCTGCCATCAACGGCCCTTCGATAACCAACAAAGGGCGGCCCAGCTTGACGCGGGCTTCTTCGGTGTCAATCTCGATGTACGCGTCGATGCCCTTGACCAGCGCGTGAGAAAGACGCTCTTCGACCGTGCCGTTGCGCCATTCTTCGGCCTTCTTCTCACTCGCTACCGAGCCAGCACCTTTCAGCGTTTCGCCGAACTCCACCAGACGCTCTGTCGCATCAGGACGGCGGTTAAGGAGCACGTCCTCGACCAGCACCTTCAGCTCGGGGTCAATCTCTTCGTACACCTCGAGCATGCCGGCATTCACGATGCCCATGTCCATGCCCGCTGCGATGGCGTGATAAAGAAACGCAGAGTGCATCGCCTCGCGAACCTTGTTGTTACCCCGAAAACTGAACGAGATGTTCGAGACGCCGCCTGAGACCTTCGCGTGCGGCAGGTTGGCCTTGATCCAGCGCGTGGCGTTGATGAAGTCGACCGCGTAGTTGTTGTGCTCCTCCATGCCGGTGGCGACGGTGAGAATATTGGGGTCGAAGATGATGTCTTCGGGCGGGAAGCCGACTTCGTCGACCAGCATGCGATACGCACGCTCGCAGATGCGAATTTTCTCGTCGAAGGTGGCGGCCTGGCCTTGTTCGTCGAAGGCCATGACGACGACCGCAGCACCGTACTTGAGCACGGTGGCAGCATTCTGACGGAATTTGGCTTCGCCTTCCTTGAGCGAGATGGAGTTGACGATTCCCTTGCCC
>Ga0209624_10000534_pt1 | contig 33385 bp, 23 predicted proteins | sample JacPinW_OM2H0_O1_FD_188565 | JGI IMG/M metagenome (GOLD analysis project Ga0209624, IMG submission 188565) | Forest soil microbial communities from Algoma, Ontario, Canada - Jack Pine, Ontario site 1_JW_OM2H0_O1 (SPAdes) (version 2) | ecosystem: Environmental > Terrestrial > Soil > Boreal...
GACGTTTTTCCTAAGGGTGCGATGCGTCCCGATCAAGGTGTGCAGCGGGGCAGTGTGATGGATTTTGCATCGAACTATCCCGGCGATCCGCTCACTCCTGATCGAGGCGACCCCAACGCGCTCCACATGACCGCAAGCAACGCGCCCAGCATTACCAGGATTCCGACTCTGCCGATATCTTACGGAGACGCGCAGCCGCTGCTGGCGGCTCTCACCGGCCCGCTCGCGCCCGAGGAATGGCGTGGTGCATTGCCCATTGCTTACCATGTCGGTCCCGGCGCTTCGAAGGTGCATTTGATAGTCGAATCGAATTGGGACATGAAGGAGGTGAACGACATTATTGCCCGCATTCCCGGCTCGTCTGAAGCCGATGAATGGATAGTGCGCGGCAACCATCACGACGGTTGGGTGAATGGTGCCGAGGATCCCATCTCTGGCCAGGTCGCATTACTGGAAGAAGCGCGTTCGTTCGGGGAATTGCTCAAGCAGGGATGGAAGCCCAAGCGCACCATCATCTACTGTGCCTGGGACGGCGAAGAGCCGATGCTGTTAGGTTCGACCGCCTGGGCGGAGACTCACGGGCGTGAGTTACAGGAACACGCTACGGTCTATATCAACTCCGACGGCAACGGCCGCGGGTATCTGTTCATGGAGGGCTCCCACTCGCTGGAGCACTTCATGAACAACGTGGCACGTAACATCGACGATCCGGAGAGCAAGCTCTCAGTTTTCGATCGCGACCGGCTGGCCGGCATTACCGAAGCCAAGTCTGAAGAAGACCGCAAAGAGCTGCGCCAGAGAGCTGACTTACGGATGAATGCTCTCGGCTCTGGAACGGATTACACGGCGTTTGTCGACCACCTCGGCGTCGCGTCGCTCAACCTGGCTTATGGGGGCGAAGACGATGGCGGGATCTACCACTCCATTTACGACGACTTCTATTGGTTCACGCACTTCTCCGATACCGACTTTGCGTACGGCGTGGCACTTTCGCAGACTATCGGCACGGTGGTCATGCGAATGGCCGATGCCGACGTTCTGCCCTACGAGTTCACGGATCTCGCCGACACCATGCGGACTTACAACAAAGAGCTGCAAAAGCTCTTGCAGAGTAAGCAGGATGAAGCACACGAACGCGAACTCGAGTTAAAAGAAGGCGCATTTCATGCCGCTCTCGATCCGCGCAAGCCGACGGTCGCGCCGCCGCCGGAAGATATTCCGCCGCACTTAAACTTCGCACCCCTGGAGAATGCGCTCGAGGTTCTCACGAAGAGTGCGGAGCGTTACAAGACCGCTTTCAACAAAGCCGAAGCCTCGGGATTTCCCGGGAGCGACAAGCGGTTAGCCGCGCTGAACCAGAGGCTGCTGCAAAGCGAGAGGAGGCTCACCGATCCCGCTGGTCTCCCCCGCCGCCCGTGGTACCGACACATGATTTACGGTCCCGGAGTTTACACCGGATACTCTCCTAAAACCATGCCCGGGATTCGCGAGGCCATCGAACAACGCCGCTGGCAGGAGGCTGACAGTGAGATCGCGCGGGTTGCTAGAGTGCTTGAGAACGAAGCCGCGCTCATTGATTCCGTCGCAGCGGATTTGGATGGTCTTAGTAAGTAGGGACGTATGCAGGAAGGAGGCGGCTTAATTGCGGAGATTTGGCTGCCCCCCAGGGATTCGAACCCCGATAACCTGCTCCAGAGGCAGGTGTCCTAGCCGTTGAACGAGGGGGCAGTCGATCCATTATCCAACGAGTCATCACCCCGGTCAACCGGCTCCGTGTCTTCGCCATCAGTTCGCGTTAAACTCTGTTTGTCCGCTGTGCTGCGCAAGGAGCTGCCAATGGTTACTATCTCTGAGAGCGTTTCAGCCATCTCCACCGAATATACGGAAATTGCGCGGCGGCCACTGGAATCGGACCAGTGCGCGCTCGTCGTCGTGGATATCCAGGAAAAGCTTTTGCCGCCGATTTTTCAGAAGGAACAACTGGTGCGCAACTCGAAGCTACTGATCCGGGCCGCGAGTGTGCTCAAGATTCCGACGATTGTGAGCACGCAATATGCGAAGGGACTGGGCAAACACCGTGCCGGAGATCGCTTCTCTGCTGCCGGAAACCGAGGCCATCGACAAGGATCGATTCTCCTGCTTCGGCAGCGAGGTTTTCTGCACGCTGCTCAAGCGGCTTCCGGGGAACCGCAACACCCTGCTGCTATGCGGCATGGAGAGCCACATCTGCGTGGCGCAGACGGCGCTCGCGGCGCTGCGCGAAGGCTACCTCGTGCATGTCGCCTCGGATGCGGTGGGTTCGCGAACGGAATGGAACTGGAAGATCGGCCTGGAAAGAATGCGGGCCGCGGGCGCGGTGATTTCTTCGACCGAAATGATGATCTATGAGCTGATGCGTTCCTCGTCGTCGCCTGCGTTCAAGGAGATGCTGCCGCATCTCAAGGGATGAACGTCCAGCCAACTGATGGTTCCCCTAGTCTGCGTCGGACTCCTTCTTTTTTACTCGGACGACGGTAATCTTCGCAAAGCCTTCTTCAAACGCGGGAGGCTTGAGCTTGGCCGCCATGCGGCGCATCACGTCTTCGGGAACTACCTGGTCGCGGCGCTGGTGGCGCTCGAGGCACACCTCGAGCGGTACGTCGAAGAAGACCGCTTGCACTTCGTACTGATAATCCTTGGCCAGTTTGATCCAATGCTGACGTTCCTGCGGAGTCAGGTTGGTGGCGTCCACATAATTCATGGGACGCTTGGCGATTAGTCTCGCCTTGAGCATGGAGCGGAGATTGGAAAATACAAGATCTTGAAAACGCTGCTCACGGACATCGTCGAACAGTAGCGAGCGCACCATGTCGCTGGAGAGCGGGACCACGTTGTGGCGCTTGAACCACGAACTCTTGCCGGAGCCAGGCAACCCGATGGCGAGGACAACCACGCCTTTCGGCGGACGCTGTGGCGCCGCAGGAACTGCCGGAACCCTCGGCGCGACAGGAGAGGTTACTGTTGGCTCTTCTGCCTCTCCGGCATCCGAAAGCTCTTCCTCGGCACCCTCCACAGGAACAACGGGAATGGATCCCTTCGCGGCGGCGGGAGCAAAGGCTTGCGCAACCGCTTGCTCGCGCCCGCGGCCGCCACGTCCGCGTCCACCACGGCGACGGCGGCCCCGACCAGTTGATCCGGAACCAGCGGGGCCAGGCTGCGGCGGGGTTGCGGGTTGTGCTTCCAACTGCCGTTCTTCAGGCCCCTGTTCCTCCGCGCTTGAACGCGCCCGGCGTACCGGTCGAACTTCCTCGATGGGCGCCGGTGGAGCAGAGATTTCCGATTCGATCTTCCCGGCTTCGGGAACCGTGCTGGGAGGCTGCTTCGCATCAAAATAGGCAGGCTGCAAAGGCGGGGGAGCGGGTTGATCGGAGGGCTCTGCTGGCGTCTTTTTGCGGCGCTGCAGGCGCTCGCGCATCCATTTACGCATGCAAGGCTTTTAACACAGAAGAGAGGGCGGGATCAATCGGTCGGACCCCAGGCGAACCATGCGCGACAGCCACATGGAGTCCGCTAGAATGTCAGCATGACCCAGGGAATCCCTTCTGCAATCCACGGCCAGAAATACATCTCGCTTGGCACCTTCCGCAAGAGCGGCGCCAAGATCGCGACCCCGGTGTGGTTCGGCGAAGACGGCGACAAGCTTTACGTGATGACCCTGAGCAAGATGGGCAAAACGAAGCGCATTCGCAACAATCCGCAGGTGACGGTGGCTCCTTGCACAATGCGGGGGAAAGTGACCGGGCCCGAAGTCGCGGCATTGGCGCGCATCCTGCCGCAGGAAGAGCACGCCCATGCGCGGCTGACCATTAACCGGAAGTATCTGTTGGCCCGGCTGACGTCGCCGTTTAGCAGGGCGGATGCTTTTCTGGAATTAAGCTTTCCTTAGCCTGGGAGGATCAGACCCGCCGGGTTCCGTGATGGGACCGGAGCCTTTCAAATCCTGTCACGCCATCATTTACGCCGGTTCCTCGTCCTGCTAACATCATCTGTCTGTCTACCGGCTCAGGAAGGTTTCTGACGTCGCACTCATACGAACATTAGAACACGTAAGATTAAGAACGGAGAAATTATGGCAATCAAAGTTGGCATTAACGGCTTCGGGCGCATCGGCCGCAACGTTTTGCGGACCTCGCTTAACGATCCCAACCTGGAATTCGTGGCGGTGAACGATCTCACCGACCCCAAGACGCTGGCGCACCTGTTGAAATACGATTCCATTCTTGGAAACCTCCCAAACAAGATCACGGCAGGCGCAGACAGCATCACCATCGATAACAAGACCATCAAGGTATTCAAGGAAAGGGATCCGGGCGCGTTGCCTTGGGATTCGGTGGGCGCTCAGGTGGTGATTGAGTCGACCGGACACTTCACTGATGCGAACGATGCCAAGAAACATTTGCGGGGATCGGTGAAGAAGGTCATCATCTCAGCTCCTGCAAAGAATGAAGACGTAACGCTGGTGCTGGGCGTGAATCAGGAGAAGTATGATCCGGCCAAGCATCACATCATTTCAAACGCCTCCTGCACTACGAACTGCCTGGCCCCGATCGCCAAGGTGATCAATGACACGTTCAAGATTGTCAGCGGGACCATGACTACGATTCACTCCTATACCAACGATCAGGTAATTCTCGACTTCCCGCATAAAGATCTGCGCCGGGCGCGAGCTGCGGCCATCAACATGATTCCGACCTCCACGGGAGCGGCGAAGGCCTTGAAGCTCGTCCTTCCCGAGCTGGCCGGAAAACTGGATGGTTTCTCCATGCGGGTACCTACGCCCAATGTTTCCGTGGTCGATCTGGTGGCATGGGTGGAAAAGAAGACGACCAAGGAAGAGGTGAATGCGGCGCTGAAAAAGGCCTCCGAAAGCGGGCCGCTCAAGGGCTACCTGGGCTATGAGGAGAATGAGTTGGTTTCGTCGGATTTCAAGGGCGATCCACGTTCTTCCATTGTGGATGCGCCCATGACCCTCGTGGTCGGCGGCAATTGCGTCAAGGTGATTTCCTGGTATGACAACGAATGGGGATACTCCTGTCGGGTGCGGGATCTGATTCACTACATCGCCGGTAAGGGTCTCTAATGCGTCGCAGTTTGTAGCGCCGCCTTACCGGGGAGTGCGGGCGGGACGCCAGCACGACAGCCGCCGGGACGGCGGCGCTACTTTCAAATTGCCTCTATTTAAGGACGAACCAGCCAATGCCCAAGCTGTCTATCCGCGATCTTCCTCTTAACGGCAACCGTGTGTTCATGCGTGTCGACTTCAACGTTCCTCTGGAAGACGGCCGCGTGATGGATGACACGCGCATCCGCGAAACGCTGCCCTCCATCGAGTACGCGTTGCGCCATGGGGCGAGGCTGATTCTGGCTTCGCATCTGGGGCGGCCCAAAGGCAAAGTCAATCTGAAGATGAGCCTGAAGCCCGTCGCCGAGCGGCTACGCATGGTGCTTGACAAAGAGCTGGCACGCGGCGAAAACGTGGGCTTCTGTCCAGAGTGTGTCGGTCCGGAAGCGGAGGAAGTGGCCACGCAACTGGAAAAAGGCCAGACCCTGCTTCTGGAGAATCTTCGTTTTCATGCGGAAGAGGAAGCCAACGACGAGAAGTTCGCCAAGCAGTTGGGAACTCTAGCGGATTTCTACGTGAACGATGCCTTCGGCACCGCGCATCGGGCGCACGCTTCCACTGTGGGCATTACCAAGTTCGTGTCAAAATCAGCGGCAGGCCTGCTCATGGAGAAGGAACTGAAGTATCTGGGCAAGGCGCTGGAGCATCCGGAACCGCCCTTTGTAGCGATCCTGGGCGGCGCCAAAGTGAGCGACAAGATCGGAGTGATTCGGAATCTGATGGACAAGGTCGACTCGCTCATCATCGGCGGCGGCATGGCCTATACGTTCCTGAAGGCGCAGGGACAGCAGATTGGCAAGTCTTTGCTCGAAGCCGACAAGGTTGACTTGGCGCGACAGTTGCTGGAGGAAGCGAAGAAACGGAATGTGACTTTCCTGCTGCCGATCGATCACGTGGTGGCGATTAAACCGGAGACCAACGCAGTGGTGCAGCAGATCGGCGAAGGCCAGCCGATTCCGGCCGATCGCATGGCGCTGGACATTGGGCCGAAGACGATCGAGCTGTTCTCAGAGGAGATTTCGCGGGCACGCACCATCGTGTGGAACGGGCCGATGGGCGTCTTTGAGGTTCCGGGATTTTCGCGGGGGACTTTCAAGATCGCTCATGCTGTGGCGGAGAACGTGGGAGCGATTTCGATTGTGGGCGGTGGCGATACGGTCGCTGCAGTGCATGGCGCCGAAGTTGCGGATCAGATCACTCATATTTCGACCGGCGGCGGGGCCTCACTGGAGTTTCTGGAAGGAAAGAAACTGCCTGGGGTCGAAGCGCTGATGGACAAGAAGTGACCGGTATTAACTGAACTGCTGCGAGTTGAACCATCCAGGAATTACATCCCCATTCCGAATCGAAAAGGGCTCTTCATGAGACAGAAGCTAATGGCCGCCAACTGGAAAATGAACAAGACGCCGGACGAAACTCGTGTGTACTTCCGCGAATTTCTCCCCCTGGTCGCAGGTCACAGTCGCGATGAGATTGTAGTGTGTGCGCCCTACACCGATGTGGATGCAGCGATAGCGGCGGGCCGGGGTTCTAATGTGGCGATCGGGGTGCAAAACGTCCACTGGAAGGCGGACGGCGCTTACACGGGGGAAATCTCGGCACCGATGCTCGTGTCCCTGGGCGTGACCCACGTGATCGTCGGACACTCGGAGCGGCGACAGTATTTTGGCGAGACCGATGACACGGTGAATCTGCGGCTGAAGGCGGCCTTGGAAGCCGGTCTTACACCGATCTGTTGCGTAGGCGAGGTGCTCGAAGAACGCGAAGCTGGGCTTACGGAAGACGTGCTGCGACGGCAGTGTGTCCGGGCTTTTCATGCCATCTCTGCCAAGAAGGCCGCTAAGCTGGTTGTGGCCTATGAACCGGTGTGGGCGATTGGCACTGGCAAAACAGCGACTCCGGAGCTGGCCGCCGAAGCTCACGCCGTGATCCGGCGGGAAGCTGCGGAAGCCTTCGGAGAGGAGTTCGCATCGAAGATGCGCATTCTGTACGGTGGCTCAGTGAAGCCGGACAACGCCTCGACCTTGATGGCGCAGGAGGAAATCGATGGCGCACTGGTTGGCGGAGCGTCGCTTGATCCGAAGTCGTTTGCTGCGATAGTGAAGTATTAGCGCCCGTTCCACTGTGTCTCGAAGATCATGCTGTCGCGCGATAGCTACGGTGCCGTTCCGGGGGGCTAGGTTTCCTCTAGTTCCTGCTGCAGCGGTGGAATTGTGCTCATCAACGGCATGGGTTGGAGACCATTACCCTTAGCCCTGGTGCAGCACGAGCGTTGTAAACTACCAATTTCCGGAGGTTGGGACTCTTCGCTCCAGCTGGGGTTTGAAGTCTCGGGTGAGTGGGTTCATCCAAGCCTTCGAATGCAAAGGCTTTCCGGTATTGGTAGGGACGGAGTTCAGCTCCGTTAGGAGCATCCGAAGATTGGTAGAAATACTCTGATATTCTGGAACTGCGGAGGGCGCTTCGGTAACCGGAACGCCTCGCAAACGATACAACACAAACTACTTATGCCGCATCCCAGAGAATGCGGCCCGGAATAGGTAACTTGACCGAGCCACGACAGCAATCGGGCACTGAACCTAGCGAAGCCGATTTAATCGAGCGGGCGAAGCTAGGGGACGCGGAAGCGTTCCAGGCGCTCTATGACAAGCACAAGCGGCGAGTATATTCGCTGTGTCTGCGCATGACGGCGAACACTGCGGAGGCCGAGGATCTGGCGCAGGAAGCATTCCTGCAACTCTTCCGCAAGATCGCGACGTTTCGTGGGGAGTCGGCATTTTCGACTTGGTTGCACCGGCTTTCGGTAAACGTCGTGCTGATGCATTTGAGGAAGAAGAGTCTCCCCGTGGTTTCGCTGGAAGAAACTACGCAGGGGACTGAGGAGGATTCACCTAAGAGGGATTTCGGCGCAGATGATATCGCGCTGGCCGGATCCATCGACCGAATGCAGTTGCAGAGGGCAGTGGACAATCTTCCCCCCGGCTACAGGACAATATTTGTCCTGCATGACATTGAGGGTTACGAGCATAATGAAATCGCCAAGATCGCAGGATGCTCGATTGGAAACAGCAAGTCGCAGTTGCACAAGGCGCGCATGAAGTTGCGCGACCTGCTCAAGATGAATAGAGCCGAAAAGGCCGCAAAATCTCGAGTAGGCTAGGCAGACGTTAGACGCTGAACGGCAGAGACTGAACTACATTGACCTGGGCAGGGGCGCAAGATCTGCGGCCGGACTTTGAGCCGCAGGAGACTTGGGGTGAGGTTATGAATTGCGTTGAGCTGCGGCAGAGCTTGGCGGAAGTGGAAGACGCTGGCAGTGTGGAACAGCGAACCCATTTGAGGGCATGTCCAGCGTGCTCAGCGCTGGTAAGAGACTTGGATGTGATCGTCAGGGCGGCAAGCCAACTGCGAGCGGCGGACGAGCCCAGCCCGAGGGTCTGGAATTCCATTGAATTCGCATTACGGCAAGAGGGGTTGATCCGTCCATCGCGATCGAGCCGGCCACCAGTACCCTCGTTCGGCGTCCGCTGGGGCGCGGCGAGATGGCTGGTGCCCGCGGCGGCCATGTTACTGCTTGCCTTGGGAATCTATATGAGGCATGAGTCGCTGCCGAGTCAATTGGCTCGACAGGCTTCTGTGGCCATGCCGGTAGCGAATCCCTCTGATCTCAATGACGACGACCTGATGCAAGAGATTGCGGACAACTCTCCGGAAATGAAGACGCAATACGCAGAGAACCTCCGGCAGGTGAATGAATCCATCCGCGATGCTCAGGGCTTGGTGGACGAGGCTCCGAATGACGAGGAAGCCCGGCGGTCGTTGATGGACGCGTATCAGCAGAAATCCATGCTTTTTGAGATGGCGATGGACCGTTCGCTGCAATAATTCTGGAATGATGATGCAATTTTCGAGTAGATTTTATAGCGCTGGCGGAACGGCAGGTTCGGGGGAGTCGCATATGGTAAGCAAACGCGCGGCAAAACTGGTTGCGATTGGCGTGATCGTGGCGGGCACGCTGGTAGCCGAGAGCAAGAAAGAGTATCACTTCTCGGTGGGACCGAGAGCCGGTGTATCGGTGATGAATCCATATGGTTCGATTTCAGTTAAGCCGTCGTTGAACAATACCGTCGTGGTGAACGCGATTTTGCATTCCGACAGGGTTGAGGTCGATAACAATCAGAACGGCAACCGGGTGGATATCCAATCGCACCTGCTGGCCGGGGCCGACGCCGAGTCGGGACGGGTGGATTATGAAGTTCTGGTTCCTGCCGATGCCAGCATCACGCTCCACTCAAGCACAGGCTCCCTGCGGGCTGAGAAACTGCACGGCGATGTCAACCTGGAAGGAGCCGGAGCGGCGGTCGATGTGCGCGATGTCTCGGACGCTCATGTCCATGTGAAGACCATGAATGGGTCCGTGAATCTGGATAATATTCAAAACGGACACGTCGAAGTCGATTCGCTGAGCGGAGACGTTACGCTGAAGGGAGTAACCGGCCCGCTGGTGCAAGTGGTCTCGACCAGCGGCAGAATCAATTACTATGGCGACTTCGGCAACAGTGGCGAATACCGGCTGACCAGCCACAGCGGCGATATCGAAGCTACCATTCCGGAATGGACGTCGGCTGACGTGAGTGCCCGCTCAGTGCGCGGAGAAGTGCACGACGATATTCCTCTTCAACCGAAGAATCACACCTGGTTCGCGATCGACAAGGGACGTGCCTTTGCAGGTACCATGGGCAGAGTAGCGGTGTCCTCCACGGTGGTACTGCGCACCTTCAGTGGTAAAATTCACCTCAGAAAACGCTCCGAAAAACAATAAAGAAAACGAAGCGAAAACCGGCTCGGCGCAAACGGTCTGTTCAAGGCCCGGCGGAAACGACGGGTTGTGGTGCGCTTGACCGCCAGGCTCACTCGTTAGGCGGGCAGTCGCTCACATCGGCCGTAGTCCTGATCGGCTTCATGGGGGCGGGCAAGAGTAGCGTTGGCCGGGCCCTGGCGGAACAATTGGGCTGGACGTTTGAGGATCTCGACGAGCGGATTGAACGGCGGGAGCAGCGCAAGGTACCGGAAATCTTCCGCAAGTCAGGCGAATCGGAGTTTCGCCGGGCGGAACATGCAGCTTTAAGAGAACTACTCCGGGAGCTGACCGCCGGCGCGGAGAAGGTCGTCGCCCTCGGGGGTGGTGCCTTTGCGCAGAAGCGCAATGCCCGGCTCGTGGAGGTTGGGGGTGTTCCGAGCGTGTTTTTGGACGCTGATGTTGAGGAATTGTGGCGGCGGTGCAAGCAACAGGCCGAGCAACAAAGAATGGAGCGTCCGTTGCTGGGTAGTCTGAAAAACTTTCGGGAGCTTTATGAGACGCGGAAGCCGCACTACCTGAAGGCATCATTTCGACTGGAGACCGGCGGAAAGACGGTCGAGCGGATTGCGGCCGCGGTGGTTCAAGCTCTGCGCTTGGATCGCCGCCGCAGAAGACGAGGACAAGAGCAGTGACTTTGATGCAGCGGACGCGATGGGCGACGGTGGTGGTCCTGGGGTGTGCAGTCGTGTTGTACGGAGGCGACAAGAAGGAGAAGCCGAAACTACCGAGCGCAGTCGATGCGGGCTCGTTCGGGGTTTTTGTCCGAGGCCAGCGCGTGGTGACGGAGACCTTCAGCGTGCAGCAGGAAAACGGCGTCAGCGTAGTGAAAGCGAAATTAAAGGAAACCAGCAACCCAGGCTCGGCGGGGCAAAGGTCAGAACTGGAAATGAGCGACAGCGGGGAGTTGCTTCGTTACGAGTGGAGCGATAGCAGCAACTCGCTGGAGGTAACACCCGACAATGACTTCTTGCGTGAAAAGATCACAACCGCGGCATCTTCCAAACCGGCTGAAAAACCGTTCCTGATGCCCAGTAAAACTGCCATTTTGGACAACAACTTTTTTGTGCACCGCGAAGTATTGGCGTGGCGTTACCTGGCCGCCGACTGCCACATGGAGAGCGGCAATCTGAAGTGCAAGCAGGGACCCGTGGAGTTTGGCGTATTGGTGCCCCAGGATCAGACGTCGATGCCGGTACGGATGGAGTTGGTGGGGCGGGAAAAGGTGACAATACGGGGAACGGAGCGGGAACTGTTACGCCTGAACCTGAAAGGTGAAGCGTTCTCCTGGGCCCTTTGGGTGGATGACAAAGACCAGTTCAAGCTAATGCGGGTGCTGATTACGGACGATAATACTGAGGTAGTGCGGGACTAGCTCAGGATGCGTAAGCCGCGCGGGATTTTGATCAGGGGTTGACAGGGCACATGCCGGTGGCGGATGCACGTACGGCGCGGGTTCTGATCACAGTGCTGTTGTTTGCGCTGGGGCTGGGCTTTCTCTATGTGGCGCGGCAGACGCTGATGGCGTTCCTGTTTGCCATTTTCTTTGCCTACCTGATGAGCCCTCTGGTGTCGAACCTGGAAAAGCTTCTGCATGGGCGGGTACGCGCCATCGCGGTGATTTATCTGCTGCTGCTGGGCCTGGTTGTAGTGTTTTTTATTTCCATGGGACCTCGGATCGGCCGGGAAAGCGCGCGCTTAGGGCAATCGCTGCCGGCTTTGGCCAAACTAAGCTCCGGGGAGATTGCGGAACAACTCGGACAAGCGCATGGCTGGAATTCCCGAATGGTCGAGTTCATGCGCGATTACCTCGCCGGCCACAGTGATGAAATCGAGCAACTGGCGAAGAACGTGGGATTGCGCCTGGCGGAAGTGGCAAAACACGCATGGCTGCTGGTGATTGTTCCGTTACTGTCGATTTTCTTTCTGAAAGATGGCCGCGCTTTTAGCGAAGTCCTGCTTGCCCTCGTACAATCCCGACCGCAGCGCGAACTGCTGCAGGGCGTGCTTAGCGATCTAAACCAAATGCTGGCCCATTTCATTCGAGCGCAACTCACCCTGGCGGCGCTGACCTTCGTCACATATTCGGCGGTTCTCGCGATGATGCGAATGCCGTACGCACTGGTGCTGGGAACGCTGGGCGGGGCGCTGGAATTTATTCCGGTGCTGGGCCCGTTGACGGCTGGGGTAGTTATCGTAGTCGTCGCCTTGCTGATGGGTTACCAGCACTGGCTGGCGCTGATCGTGTTTCTCGGTATCTGGCGGCTGATTCAGGACTACGTATCTTCGCCCCGCATTATGGGACAAAGTATGGAACTGCATCCGCTGGCGGCAATTTTTGGCGTGATGGCGGGCGGTGAAGTGGCTGGCATTCTGGGTATTTTCCTTTCCATCCCTGTGATGGCAAGTTTGCGAATCGTATTCCGGCGCTGGCGGCTGTATGCGGAGAAGAGAAAGTTTGGCCCGCTGAGTGAGTACGTGCTGGATACCCAGGTTGGGCGGCCGAAGTAGAGCAGTTCTCAGTTCGCAGTTTTTGGTTCTTCGGCGCTTCCCTTCTTATATCTACACTGCTTTTTTCGGTTCGTCCTCTAACTGCCAGCCGAGGCGCCTGCTCCCGTCGCTTTTTCTGCATTCGTGTTGCGAAGGAATTCCGCGGCTGCTTCGGGCAGAACCGTATTGATGAACATACCTGAACCTAGCTCGAACCCGGCGACGCGGGTCAGGCGTGGAATCACGCTTACGTACCAGTGAAAGTGCCGGGCGCTGGCGTAGTCGGAAGGACCACTGCGGATGGTGAAATTGAGATCAGGGTTTTCAAGTCCCACGTAGATCTTCGCCAGCAGGCTGCGCAAAATACGGGCGAGGTCGGCGATCTCCGTCCCCGAGATGTCTCCGAAGGTGGCCATGTGGCGCAGTGGAAAGATGTGAGTGGCAAACGGCGTGGCGGAAGCAAAGACCTCCATGGCCACGAAGTGCTCGCTCTTCTGGACGACCCGTGTTTGCTCCTCAACTTCCCGTTCCACCATGTGACAAAACATGCATTTCCCGTCGTCGTCGTAATGGCGCAGAGCCTCGTGCAGCCGATGCCGGACCTGGCTCGGGATCACCGGAGTCGCAATGAGCTGGGAATGCGGATGTTGCAGGCTGGCGCCGGCATCGATGCCGTGGTTCTTGAAGATGGTGACGTGGTTGACGCGGCGGTCCATACTGAGCAAGGTGTAGCGCTCCTTGTAGACACGCAGAATATTGGCCACCTGTTCATCCGGCAACAGTGCCATGCAGCAGGAGTGGTCCGGACTATCGATGATGACTTCGTGAAAGCCGAATCCTTCGATGCGGCGCCAAACGTCCTGCAGGCTGCGGGTAGGTTGGGTGTCTTTTGAAAGCGCGGCGAATTTGTTGGGAATGACTCGTACCGTCCAGGGCTCGCCGGCATTTGCGGGAAATCGCATAACTTCGGGCGGGGTCTTGCTCTCGTTGCCCGGGCAGAATGGACAGCTTTCCACGAAAGACGGCACAGTTTGCGCGGGCCGATGGGTGGCCAGCTCCTCGGGGCGCTTGGCACGCTCGGTGGCGATGATGACCCATTCCTTGGTAAAGAAATTCTGTCGCAGCTCCGGCATGGTTGTCCTCCAGAGTGTTCTATCGGCGAAAGGGAACAATACTGGAGCGGCGAAAAGCCGCGACCTCTGTAACAGGAGGAAGTGACTTCGATTTCAGGACTTGCCGGACTCAAGTTCTTACTATTCCAATCTAAGGCGTCGCAACAGATCCTTGAAACGAGGATCGTTTCGGAGCGGGTCATACGTCGGGTTTACTTTGATTTGCACCACCACGTGGGAGTGCTCCGAATAAGCTCGCTGCAGCATTTCGATCGCCCGGTCTTTCTCGTCTGCGTTCAGATAACCGAGCAGCAACGCTGGCGTTCGATCCGCTCGCGGGCGAGAAATCTGCTCAAGTTTCGCCACCGCCCGGCGTGCCTCCTCGGCATGTCCCGAGCGGCTATAAACGGCTGCCTTCCATGCCAGGGTCCATGGCCCTTCGTCACGCTCCGCCCAGCGATTGATCAAGTCGACCGCCTCGTCAGATCTGCCTAGTTGGAAATAGGAAGGAACGATCAAGGCCCGCGCATGATCAAAATTGGGGTCGAGTTCGAGCACCAACCGGGCTTGCTTCAGCGCGTTGTCAAATTGGCGTGAGTCATACAAGATCCACCCGTAATCGCTGGCAATAATCAGCGATAAAGGATCCAGTTGCCGCGCGCGCTCGCTCTCGGCAAACGCTTCCTCGAATCGGCCTTGCCAGGAAAGAAACTCCGCATACCACTGGTGCGCAGTGGCATATTGCGGATCGAGTTGAATCGCCCGTCGGAATTCCTTTTCCGATCCCGGCCAGTCGTAATCGTAGTTCTCTCGAATCAGGGCGAGGGAGGCGTGCGCCTCGGCAAGACTCTCATCCAGTTCCAGCGCCCGCATGGCCGCAGTCCGCGCCTTCGGCATCAGCTCGTCTGGCGAACCGACGAACCATGTGCTCATCAACGTGAAAGTGTCCGCCAGCCCGGCGTAGGCGCGGCCGTAATTCGGATCCTGATCGATCGCCTGCTGAAAGTAATCGGCGGCCTGTCGAAATCCTCCTTCCGTCCGCTTGTTCCAGAAATACCGGCCCTTCAGATAAAGGTCATACGCTTCATAGGACGTCGGATCCGGCACACGCGCAGCGGCCTCCCGCGCCGCCTTGATCGGCCGGCGCCCGCTCAGACTGAACTCAATTTCGTTGGCGACCTCGCGCGCAATCTCCGTCTGCAATTCCAGCAGATGGCCCAGTTCACGATCGTATTCGCGCGCCCACAGATGGCTCTGGTCGTTTACCTGGATCAGCTGCGCTGTGATTCGCACGCGCTCCGAATCGCGCCGCACGCTGCCCTCGATCACATACTGCACCCCCAAATCCTTCCCGATCTGGGGAATTGATGCTTGCGAGTGCTTGTAGTGCATCACCGAGGTTCTGGCAATTACTCCCAGATGGCGGGGATCGAGGTCGCCGAGATGGCTGATCATCTCCTCTGTCAGCCCATCGCTGAAGTAATCTTGCGCCGGATCTCCAGTGAAATTCTCAAACGGCAGGACCGCCAACATGGTACGCGCCGCAGACACCGGACGCGGACGGAACCACTTGAAGTAAGCTGCAGAAATAAGGAACAGAACTACAGCGATACCAAGCAGAACGAGCAACCGTCGACGAAGTTGCTGTGCCCGTCTGGGCGAAGAGAGAATCGCGTGGCCGTTGTCGCCCGTGTCTGCCGCCGGAGTCGCGTTCCTCTGGACCGGCTTCACATCCGCCACAAAGCGATAACCTTGTCCCGGCAGAGTCACTATGTAGCCCTGATCGCGAGTCTGTCCTAAAGCTTTGCGCAGAACGTAGACCGCCTGGGTAAGGTTCGATTCTTCAACGAAGCTGTCGGGCCAGACCGCCTTCATCAACTCATCTGTCGTGACCGTTTGTCCTTGCCTTTCGATCAGGGTGAGAAGGGTGTCAAATGCCTTCGGAGTTAGCGCGACCAGATCCTCTCCTCGTCGGAGAGTTCTTTTGTGCGCGTCGAGACGGAACTCTCCAAACTCGTACAAGCTATTGACTAAGCTAGACATAGCTCGACATGTGAAATTCTGAGAAAGATTGAGAAGCCTTTTTAGGACTTATAAAGATCATCTGGGCTAGGTTTCTCCCGCCTGGGGAAAGCGGGTAGCACCGGTTTGGATCGCTATTTTAGCACCACCTGAAAGCGGGCGGTGAATTCACGGGTAGATTTCGACATTTGGGGGTTTTAGTGAAAGTTGAGCAGGTTCCCAGCTCGCCGAACCCCAACGTTGTTGGTGGCTTATCCGGGCACCGGCCGGAAAAAACCGGTTCTCGACCTGATGAAAATTAGTGTGTCCGAGAGATGCCTATTGAGTGTAGACAGCCGTTTGCAACAGGAGCTCGGTTAGCCGAACGCAATAAAAAAGAACACAAAAACAAGAGGGTTTGCTGGTCATTCGTGAATCGACGATCAAGGAGCAACATATGTCTGACAAGCCGCGCACCATATCCTTTGTTCGCAAGTTAAGTCAGCAACTCCGTAATTCTGCCCAGGGCAGGATCCGAAGGCGAATGGTTCTCTGCATTGTCGCCCTTGTGACCATTGCTACGGGTTCTGCCATCGCCGACGTTTACCTTCACAATCTGTTTCCATTTCTCGACTTCACCGGTTTTTCCGGGACATACAGCAATACCGGGAGTGTCGATCTGAGTGGGCCGTTCTTTCAGAGCCTCGGCACGAACGGGAGAACCTGCGGAACTTGCCACCAACCCAACAACGCATTCGGATTGAGTGCCGTGGACGCCCAATTCCGATACTTCACAAGCCGCGGAAAAGATCCGCTGTTTGCGCAGATTGATGGTTCGACTTGTCCCACCGGCCCCATAAACAACAGTTTGGTTCTGAACAACGGACTGATTCGCATCGGACTGACCGTTCCGCCGAATAGCACCGACGCATCCGCACCGCAATTCACGATCACGGCTGTGCAGGATCCGTATGGTTGCGCTCTCACTACCGATTCCCAGGGAGTGCAGACCGTTTCCGTTTATCGCCGGCCGTTGCCAACAACAAATTTAGGTTTCCTGAGTGCCGTCATGTTTGATGGACGGGAATCGCTCACGCTCCCTCTGAACAATGCGCAAACCTTCCCCGCCAACCTCAACGCCGACTTGACGCAACAGGCAATTGACGCGACTGTGACCCATGCCCAGGGACAGGCTCCTACGACCGCGCAACTCAGCGACATCGTGAACTTCGAACTTGCTCTCAACTCTGCGCAATTGTTTGATTTCGCCGCCGGAGATCTCTCAAAAAACGCGCAGGGAGGAGCCCAATTCCTGTCTACCCAACCGTACTATCCCGGAATTAACGATTCTCTGGGGGCTGACCCTCAGGGAAAGCCGTTCACCCCCGATGTGTTTACGATCTATACGTCCTTCCAGAACTCCCGGAACCCCCAGCAAGCCTCAATTGCTCGCGGCGAGCAGATCTTCAACACCCAACCCCTGACGATCAGCAATGTCGCCGGACTCACCACCGGCAATCAGCAGATTACGGGCACCTGCACGACCTGCCACGATAACTTCAACGTTGGAAATCACTCGTTCCCCTTGCCGCTGGATATTGGAACTAGCCACTCGGCCCTGTATGAAACCGACCCGAACATCCTGGCTGGGCTCAAGGAACTGCAAATGCCAGTCTTGCCGGTGTTTGAGTTGGTCTGCACCGAAGGGCCTCTCGCCGGCAACACCTACTACACCTCTGATCCGGGGAAGGCCCTAATTACCGGCCAATGCAGTGACATCGGCAGAGGTAAGGGTCTTATCCTGCGGGGATTGCCCGCGCGCGCCCCGTATTTCCATAACGGAGTCGCAGCCAATCTCCAGCAAGTCGTGAATTTTTATAACCAACGTTTCCAGATTGGCCTCTCGAAACAGCAGGTGCAGGATTTGCTTAACTTCCTGCAGACGCTGTGAGCGGCTGGGCAACCAACGAAAACAAATTCGTCTGAAGCAGATTCCGATGTCGCGCTCCAGGTGTTTGTTGGAGGGGTCTTCTGATTTTGATTTGGCTGGGTCTCGCCTCCCGTTCCAGCATCAGCCAGCATTACCAATCGGCTAAGGGCACTCAAGGCGGTGTCTCTGCCTGGCCGGAGCGAGGTCTTCGGCTTAGACACCAAGGCCAATGTGTGGCGAGGTTCCATCCCTCGGGATGGAAACGAAACTGACAAACAGGTGGCAGCACCGGCTGAAACGAGAACACCCAACTTCCACGCCGGCTTCGAGGAGATCTCCCACAGGCCCGTTTCTGGCTAATCAGCAGTCCTTAATAGTTCGCTAACCACAAGCGCGTTTTAGGGCACTTATGTGTCCTTAAGCGTTCGGGTAATCTTGGGGTGGAGAAGTCACTTGACCTTACGAGAGGACTCAATCATGACGAATAGAGAAGCCGGAATCAATGTAGTTCGCGAAATGATGGGCGACCAGGCGGCCGCAAAACTCAGCTCTTCCGCTGACTCAAACACCTTCGGTGCCCCGATCGCTGCCTATGCGGTCGACCAGGTCTTTGCGGATATCTGGACTCGTCCCGGTCTGGACAGGCGCTCCCGCAGCCTGGTTTCGATGTCCGTCATGATTACCATGCGTCAGCCCCATGAATTCGCCATCCACATGGGGGCCGGGCTCAACAACGGCCTGACATTGAAGGAAATCGAGGAAGTTCTCATCCAGGCGCTGCCATACGTTGGCTATCCTGCCATCGCAACAGCACTGGCTGCCGCTGCCGAGGTCATCAAGGAGCGTGGTCTGGACGTCGACAAAAACTACGCTGGCCACCGCGGCCTGCTTTGACACTAACCGCCATCCGCACTGCCGGTGTTGAACGGCGATTGACTGTTTAATCCGAACCTATCGTCTCGTGAACCACGGTAGGTACTGATAAGTCGGCTTCTCGTCATCAATCACACAATTGACGCTAAGCCGGTTTGTCGGTATTAATCCGACGGTCGAGCTGTAACCTCCGAATTGCCAGTCATACGACCAGAGCCAATGTTGGCAAATGCCAAGAGTGAGTGGCCGACAGACAGGACGAATCTGCGCCTGGCAACGCGGGCAAGACGCTGCGGGGTTATCGTTTCCGTCTGTGCTCCAACCACCGCACAACGGCACAGAAGGCCGTGAACCCACAGGCAAAGGGCAAGTACATGCCCATCCAATACCAGGCAAACGGCAGCATTCGGAGCGCGATGCCTGCAAGAGCCAGGTCAACGATGCTGTAGACCTTGGACTTCTCGAAGACGAGAGAATAGATCGCACCAAGCAATGCTGGTGCAAAGAACAAAATAACAATCGACAGCGCTCGGCTCACCGGTACTCGTTGCGCGCTGAACAATGCGGCAGCCCGGATCGTCAGGACGCACGAGACAATCGAACCCAGAGCGGCGACTCCTATCGGTGCGTCACGCAGTCGTAAAGAGAGCCGTTTGTCGCTGGTGAATATTTGCGGCACCAAACTCCGTCGCAAAGATTGGGCGCGCGCCGTCTTAGTCAACATGCTCGCCTTCCTCCATGAACCGCGCCTCGGCGGGAGGCAGCCGGTCTCCGGGACGTGCGACGCGGCAGTACAACGCCGGCAAGAGGAATACGCTGATCAGCAATTCGAAGGTGAGACCGCCGACGATGACGATGGCGAAAGGCCGTTGGGAATCGGATCCAATATCGTGCGACATAGCCGCTGGCAAGAGACCCAGCGTAGCGACCAGCATCGTCATCATGATGGGGCGGAGCCGCAGCGCCGCTCCTTCCTCGGCCGCTTCCCGCACCGTCCTGCCGCGCACTCTGAGCTGGTTGATGTACTCCACCATGATGACGCCCGTCTGGACTGAGACGCCGATCAGCGCCAGAAATCCCAGCCCGGACGACACGCTGAAATGCGTTCCGGTGATGAGCAGGCTGAGAAATCCGCCCATCGGCGAAAGCGACACCACGGCGAGGATCAGGAAGACCCACTTCCACGAACTGAATGCCGAATAGAGGATGAACGCCATTAGCAGCAGGGTGATTGGCACGATAAACGCCAGCCGCCGGCTCGCGCGCTGCTGACTCTCATACTCACCGGTCCAGTCCAGGTGATAGCCTTCGGGAAACGAAACCTTGTGAGCGACCTCGTCAATCGCCTGGCGGACGGTGCTGCCGAGGTCGCGTCCGCGCACGCTGTACTTGATGGCAATGTAGCGGGAGTTTCCCTCGCGGTAGATAGTGGAAGCACCGTCGTCAAGACTGATGTGAGTGATCTGGCTCAGGGCGACTCGTTCACCGGAGGGAGCGAGAATCCGAATGCCGCCGATGTCTTCCACGGACGCGCGGTACTCTGGCTGGTAACGGACCGTCAAGTCGAAGCGTTGTTCACCGATCAGGATCTGGCTGACGGCCTTGCCGCCGACCGCGCCTTCGACGGCGTCCTGAATGTCGCTAACGTTGATGCCGAAGCGATCGGCGGCGGCGCGGTCTACTACCAGGTTCACATTAGGTTGGCCGCGCACCTCGAATGTGCCCAGGTCGGCGATCCCTGGGATCTGGCTCATCACGGCTTGCATTTCTTCGGCTTTCTGCTCGAGCGTCTTCAGGTCGCGGCCGAAAAGTTTGACGGCTAGTTCTCCTTTCACGCCGCTGACGGCTTCTTCCACGTTGTCGGAGATGGGCTGGGAGAAATTCCAGATGACGCCCGGCAGTTTGCTAAGAGCCTCATCCATGGCGGCGATCAGCTCATCTTTTGTGTGGAATTCGTTTCGCCATTCATCGCGCGAGCGGAGGTCGACGAAGAACTCGGTGTTGTAGAAACCGCTCGCGTCGCTGCCGTCATCGGGGCGGCCCACCTGGCTGACGACCTGTGTGACTTCAGGAAATCCGGCCATGATCAGGCGCGCCTTGTTGGCAAGCTCAATGCCGGCGGAGGGACCGGTGCTGGGCGCGAGTGTGCCCCGCACCCAGATGGCTCCTTCGTCCAGGTGAGGCAGGAACTCGGAGCCGATGAGTCCGCCGAAACCGAGATACAGCATGACAAGCACGAGAACGCCACCGGCCATCACCGTGGCATTGGCGTGGGCGAGGCAAAATTCCAAGCTGCGCCGGTAGTGTTTCAGCACCCAGGCGAACACTGGGTTGCGCATTTCCTTGAGGCCGCCACGGAACAGAAAACCGCTGAGCACGGGCGCGATCAACAGGGAGAAGAGTAACGCTCCGAGGAGTGCAAAGGAAACCGTCCATGCCATGGGATGGAACAGCCTGCCTTCAACCCTCTGCAAGGTAAAGATCGGGAGATACGCAGTGATGATGACGAGGATGGCGAAGAAGACCGGGCGCTGCACCTCGTGAGCGGCATCGCCGATGACTTGCATCAGTGTTCGATGTTCGTCGACATGCGACTCGAGGTGGCGCAAGATGTTCTCGACCATCACGACGGCGCCGTCGACAATCATGCCGAAATCGAGCGCGCCCAGAGATAGCAGGTTCGCAGGGATGTGGTTCAGGTCCAGCAGAATGGAAGCGAAGAGGAGGGAGAACGGAATCGTGACAGCAACCACGAGCGCGCCGCGCACGTTTCCGAGAAACAGGAAGAGGATTAACGTAACCAGGAGCACGCCGTGCGTGAGGTTTCGCAAAACCGTGTTGCTGGTGTATTTGACGAGGTCGCTGCGATCCAGATGAGGTACAAATTTCACTCCGGAGGGCAAGAGACCATGGTTGAGTTGGTCGATTTTCTGGTGCAGGGCGGCGAGTGTCGCTTGGGCTTCGGCTCCCTTGCGGAGCAGGACGATACCCTCCACCACATCTTCATCGTTGATGACAGCACCGTCTCCATGACGGATGGTCTTCCCCAGCTGTCCGAGCCGCACTTTCGGAGCTTGCACCACGGTTCCGAGGTCGCGGACTCGAACCGGAGTGCCGTTCGATACTTTGACCACGGTGGCCGCAATGTCATCGGTGGTCTGCATTAATCCAACCGCGCGGACATTCAACGCCTGCTGACCTCTCTGGATGAATCCCCCGCCAGCGTTGGTATTGTTGTTGATGAGCGCCTGTTCCACTTGGCTTAACGACAAGCCAAAGGAAACGAGCTTTCCGGGATCGATCTGCACCTGGTATTCACGTGTCGGCCCGCCGAAGATGTTCACGTCCACCACGTTGGGCACGGACTTGAGCTGGTTGAGCACAAACCAGTCCTGCAGGGCCTTCAGCTCCATGGTGTCGATTTGGGGATTGGTGCTCTGCAGCGTGTAAAACATGATCTGGCCCGTCGGACTGTAGTCGGGGCCGAGACCGGGGTTTACGCCGGGGGGCGTGGTGGCTTGGGCGAGGCGGTCCAGCACCTCCTGGCGTGCGGTGAAGGTCGGGATGTCGTCGTCGTAAATGATGGTGATTACGGAAAGCCCCGCCAGCGAGACCGACCGAAGATGAGTCAGATGGGATACGCCGTTGAGCTGGACCTCGAGCGGGACCGTGATCTGTTGTTCCACCTCTTCTGCGGCATGGCCGGGCCATTGGGAAATGATTTGGACGTAGGTGTCCGCCACATCCGGATAAGCTTCGATGGGAAGATTGTGGAAAGAGATGATGCCCCATATAAAGAGGACCACTGCGAGGCTGAGTACCAGGATGCGATTGTTGAGCGCCAGATCAACTAGGTAACGGATCATCTTTCTTGCGTCGCCTCAAACTCGAAGAACTCAGTCGCTGCGTCCCGGAGGGTATAAGTCCTTCTATCGCGAAGCGGCGTGGGTGTGAGGCACTCAAACGTCTCGCGTGGGGGATATTTCGATTCCCTTGATGAAGGAGGCGTTTCAGCCACCTGTTGGGATCGCTCGCTGTCGGTAGCGTCAAACTCTTCACGGTGCGAAGGTTTCCAAAGGCCAGTTTTGCTCTTGCGGGTCAAATCTTGCGGACAAATCGTTTGATTAGTACCTCGGGCGATTGAAACAATGAAATAATCCGGGCCACATCCGAACGATATTTATGTTTGAACAGATCTGGGAACAGAAGAACCGAGCCACCGTTCTGGCCGCCAGCGGGGTCGCCGTGCTGGCCATCGCTGCCTTGGATTGGTGGACGAAGCCTTATTTCTCCCTGGGGTTTCTGTACTTGTTCCCCATCATGCTCGCGGCCGGTTTCCTTCCGCGCTGGGCTATCGTATTCTTGGGGGTCGGCTGTGCATTACTCAGCGAGCGCTTTAGCAACCTGGATCCGTCGGATTCCATGGTCCGGCTCATTTTTGAGACCTTGGCCCTGTGCGGCTGTGGGCTGTTCACTTCGGAGGTCCTGCGGAACCGGCGATTGAGTTTGTCATCTCAGGAACGGCTGCGCGTGCTGGTAGAAACCAGTCCGGCGGCGATCGTGACCATTGACGAGCGCGGCTTCATCGAATTGGCCAACCGGGCTGCGACCGAACTGATGGTGCCACGCGACGGCCATCTGATCGGCTACCCGATCGCTGCGTTCCTGCCCGAACTGCATCACGCTTTGCGGTGGGAGGACCGGCCGCAGTTCCGGACGTCGATGCAGTGCCGGGGGCATCGAGGCAATGGGGAAACGTTCCTGGCGGATGTGTGGTTCTCCAGTTACAAGGATGGAGCGAAACCCAAACTAGCGGCAATCATCGCCGATGTCACTGAAGAGCAGGCGCCCCCGGCTGTCACCAACTCTCTCACGTCGGACCAGCAAGAGCGAACGCAGCTGAGCACTCGCGAACTGGATGCACTCCGGCTGGTGGTTCAGGGTCTGGCCAACAAAGAAATAGCTTCACGCATGGAGATTTCAGAAAGTGCAGTCAAGAATACCCTGCAACAACTGTTCGCCAAGACCGAGGTGCGTACACGTGGCCAGCTCGTTCGGGTTGCATTAGAACGATATCGAGATCTCCTGTAAACGAGTAGCGTTGTCGACGAAGCGCCGAGGCCGGTGGACTCTGTACTCCAGGTCAGACTCCTGAAGGTGCGCTCGATATCCACTTGGGTTTGTGCTCTAAGCCGGGGCGGGCAAGCGATGAGCACGTACAGAAAGAACAACACGATCGTCGCAAGTTGAGGCAGAGTGGGTTTGCTCGTTTGCATTGCGATCTCGCTACGCCACATGCAAGTCGCACCTTCCCGAATGCATGCAATCACCTGATTGTCTTTACGAACCCGTCGGAGTGGCGCCTTGACCCTCAACAAGGGTAACGAAATGATCGGCGCCTCCTCCGGGAAAAATCTCAGCATTTCCATTAGGCCATCGAACTTCGATGTGATCGACCTCTGTATTGCTGCCAAGTCCGTAGTGAAGCCGCATATCATTATTGGAGATATAACTGGAGCCGCTTCTTACCTCCTGCACAAACCTACGACCTCCAGCGAAAACTGTAACCTTGGCGCCGATGCCATCGAGATTTGACGTTCTACCCCGTGTGACCACGCCCAGCCAATGATTTTTATTTCTCGCTTGGTTCACCAGCAACATTGGCTGGCCGCCCATGTTGTTTACAACGGCAGAGATGCGGCCGTCATTCCAAAGGTCGGCTATCGCTAGGCCCCGACTTGACTGCGGTTCTGTGCAGCCTGGCCCACATTGCTGGCTGAGATCTTTAAACTTTCCATTCCCGGCATTCCAATACAAAAGTCTGGGCTCCCGATATGTGGAGCCGAGATGGTGGGAATCGACTTCCGGATAAACGTGGCCGTTGACGGCAAGAATATCTGGGCGGCCATCATTGTCGACATCGATAAACATTGTTCCCCAGCCTAAGAAACGGGTATTGAGGCTCAAGCCCGCTTCGAAAATAGTCGAGGTGAACGTCCCATCCCCGTTGTTGTGATAAAGAGAGGACGAATCGTCGGAGAAGTTTGTCTTGAAAATGTCGGGACGTCCGTTATTGTCGTAGTCGGCGACAGTGGAACCCATACCGGCTTGCTCGCGGCCATCCTCATTGAACGCCACACCCGCTTCGGCGGCCACGTCGATGAACGTTCCGTTTTTCAGGTTGTGGTAGAGAATGCTCGACGTGCTGTCGCAGGCCACATAGATGTCAGGCCAGCCGTCGTCGTCATAGTCCAGGGTGGATACGCTGAAGCAGTAATGCCCGTATGTCTTTTCTATCCCGCTGGACTTGCTTACGTCTGTGAACTTTCCGCCGCCGAGATTGTGATAGAGGATATTGGGCGAGGAGTCAAGGCCGCGCGGTCCGCACATCACGGGTGTGCCCTTCCAGACGCATCTGATTCCTTGTCCCGGCTTGGGTGCGGTCTTGACGTCGAAGAGAACGTAGTTGGCGACGAAAAGATCAAGCTTTCCATCGCGATCGTAGTCGACAAAGGCGCAACCCGTGCCCCATGCGGTGCCGTCGCCGGCAACTCCGGCAGAGGCCGCAACTTCCTTGAAGGTGCCATTGCCTTCGTTGTGGTAGAGACGGTTCTTACCGTAATACGTGACGTAGAGGTCATCGAAGCCGTCATTGTCGTAATCGCCTACGCACACGCCCTGTCCCCAGCCTGTAAAGTCCAATCCCGCTGCCTGGGTGACATCGGAGAATGTTCCATCATGGTTGTTATGAAACAGATGGCTGCTTGGTTTCTCGCTTCTCTCTTTCGTCTCGTCCAGCGTAGTGCCGTTCACGAGAAATATGTCGGGCCAGCCGTCGTTGTCATAGTCAAGAATTGCCACGCCGCTACCTGTGGTTTCGATAATGTACTTTTTAGCGTCAACCCCTCCATTTACGTTTTTCATGCGGAGCCCGGCCTGCGGGGCTATATCAATGAACCAAGCGGGCTCCGGATGAAGGTCGTTGGGGGGATATGGAGGGGTTGGTGTTGTCTTTGCTGAAGCAGCAGTCGAAGGAGCAGGTTTCTGGTTTTGAGCAGAAGGCAGTGCGATGAAAAGGCAGACCATGAAGCTCGCGCAATTACTAAAAGACCTTCGCCACCAGCGCATAAACGAATCGTATCACCGGCGACTCGAATTCAACTGACGAGTGTTTGTGGTTAGAATTGAAACATGCGAACCTTTTCCACGGTCGCGTTGCTGTTGCTGACTAACGTAATTGCGATGGGGCAGTCATCCAACCCCGCGCCGCCCTCCGATGCAAATCGCGGAGGAGTTCCGCCAGTTGCAGCATCTGCCGCTAAGATTGCGCCTCTGGAGCCGAGCGTCGAAGCGACTCTGGCCGCGGCGCACGAGAAACTGGAGCACGGTGACCCGCAAGAGGCGATTGCAATGCTGGAGAAACTAGCCGCAAGCGCCGGAGCATCGGCGAAAGGGGTTCAGCACGATTTGGGTATCGCCTATTACCGCACCGGCAAACTGCTCTCCGCCGAGCAGGCCTTCGCTCATGCAATCGACGAAGACCCCAAAGACATGGAATCAGTCCAGATGCGAGGCCTGTCACTCTATCGGTTGGGGCGTCCGGAGGCAGCCATCCCATTTCTTGAACGAGTCCGGCAATGGACGCCCAACGCAAATGCGGATGCTAATTATGTTCTTGGACTGTGCTACCTCAATTCGCAGCGTTTCGACGATGCGCGCCTGGCTTTCGCCAATCAGTTTGCCATCCCCCCGAACTCGGGCCCGGCTTATCTTTTAGTGGGCAAGATGCTGATGCAAGCGAACTTGCCCGAAGCTGCCGCCGAGGCTGCTAAGAAAGCGCTGGAGCTTACGCCGAAGCTTCCCCTTGCGCATCTCTTGCTCGGTGAATTTTATTTGTTTAAATCAGATACGGAGCACGCGCTGCGGGAGTTCGAGCAGGAACGCGAGATCAATCCGGCCAACCCCGCCGTCTATGACCGCTTAGGAGACGTTTACACGCGTTCGGGGCAATACGAACAAGCGCAAGAGGCCCTGGCGAAGGCGATTTCGCTCGATACGTCGAGTACGGGACCATTCATACAGATGGGGAAGGTGCTACTGCGACGAAACGACCCTCAGACTTCGCTGCTGTATTTGCAACATGCCGAGAAAATGGACCCAGGGAATTACATGACGCACACGCTGCTCGGGCAGGCGTACCGCAGTTTGGGACGGGAGGAGGAGGCTAAGAAGGAGATCGATATCGCGTCGAAAATTCACGCCGCAGAACAGTTTAAATTGCAACCCGCACAGTAATTTCTCGAGACTAAGATTTATTTACCGGTGCGCACCGCTACCAACTGAATGCCGACGGGTACCCCCCGGGTTACCTTGACCCGTAACAATGCTTCAAACGGCTTGAGTTCAGCCCCAGCCGGCAAGGCGAGACGGCGCAGTAATTCTTCCACCGAATCTCGTGCGCAAACGTACTCGACCGCAGCCTGCGTACCGATGGTCGTGGTTCCCGCCAAAATCATGACGTGCCGAGCTGGGTTTAATCCATGAACGAGGGCAACAATTGCGTAGTCTTCCACGAGTGGCAGGGACGGGTCGCTGGGGTAAAAGATGGCCGGTTGGCTTGGTTCAGGATGAACGTCAACGATGGCTAAATCACCCTTGTGCGGACTGGATTCGAACCGCTTAAAAACGAATTCCTGACTGCCCGGAAGATCTAACAAAGTCAGGTTCTCCGCCGGAGATCCCACGAAGATGAGGTCGTTATTCCTGGCGTCGTCGAGAGAGAAGAGGCTGCCGCGCTTCACCAGGATAGGATGGTTTAACTGGTTAAAAACGTGGTCCAGTGCATGTACTGCGAGCACTTCGCCCACTCCGGTGTAGTGGTCCAAAATGAGGTCACGGGAATCGTGCGCCGGGTCCAAATAGCGCATGCCAGTTTCCGGTCGCCCCACGAATGCTGCGTTGCTGAAAATTACCCAGGGCGCCTCTGGACCGGAGGCGAACTGACTCCAGAACGCCCGTAAGGGTCCCGAAGCAGTCGATTCACTTCGCTGGGCTGTCCGGGCGGAATTGAGCGCTATAGAAAGAGTTGCGACCGTTGCCAAAGCCGCGGCAAGCACCAAAGAGAGGATTGACACCGCGATGATCCATGCCCTCGGACTCTTCTCCCGTATTCGAGGCTCGACCGGCAACTGAAAGCTCGCGGGGACCGGCACGAGCGCCGGTTGCGGCATTTCCCGATCATGAAAATTAAGGGTATAGGACCCATTGGGCACTTCCACAACGACCGTATCGCATAAACCTTCGTGCGTGTAGTAGTCGTGCAGCTTAAGGCGTAATCGACCGGCCTGCACTCGAATTGCCGAATCCGCCTGTGGATCGAAGTCGGGGGGCCGACCGAAAACCTCCGTGGCGATCTCATATTCCTTCGAGGGTACGCCCGGTTGAGCGAGCGCGTGATTGGCCAGGTAGCGAAGAAGTTTGCAGAGCGCCTCGGCTTTGCGAAAGGTGTGGCTGTGGATCAGCTTTTCAATCTGGATGAGACAGCGCTCTTTATCAGCGGGCTGAAGTGATGTAACAGACATGTAACATCCCAACCGGCAAACTTCTATGTCCTAGAAAGAAAAGAACGTTCAGTCTTTCTGTGACGCGTGACTGACACATTGATACTTCCTGCCAGAGGGCAATTAGTAACAACATCCAGTCCGACCGCATAGTGTTTTTATGCTACTCCGACCCGCAATCGAACTTCAAGCCGCTGGCGGGAGGCGTGTGAATTATCGATTTATTTCCAGTGACTTCCTTAAGTGGCAGAGCTCGGCTATGCACTGTTTGACGTAAACGCTTTTAAAAGGTTGCTGAATCCAGGAGGCGCCAGATGAATGACAGGGAAAGAGCCGGTGGTCTGCTGAGGTGTCTACGTCCCGGGAGCGCGGTTGCCATTGTAGCGCTGGCTGTCTTCGCAGCCTGCGTCCTCGTCGTCCCAGAACTTGCCTCAGGACAGGCCGTCTATGGCTCGGTCTTTGGAACGGTTACAGACAGCACGGGGGCTGTCGTTCCCAACGCCACCGTCACCGTCACCGACGTCGCGAAAGGCACATCGGAAACCGCCCAGACCAATGAGAGCGGCGAGTACCGTGTCGACCACCTCATTCCCGACACCTACAGTGTCACGGTAGAAGCCGCCAACTTTCAAAAGAGCACCGTTCCCGGGGTCATCGTTTACGCCGACACTGCTCCAAAGGTTGACGTTAAATTACAAGTCGGCTCCACCACCACCACGGTCCAAGTCACAACCGCCGCACCTGTATTGCAAACGGATCGCGCCGATGTCAGCACCATCCTGAACTCGCGGGCGGTAGAGGATCTGCCCAACCTCGGACGCAACTTCACTGCCTTCGAGCTGCTCACGCCGGGGACGACCTACATTGGATGGAACGTCGGGCAGTCGACCAATCCTCAGCAAAGCCAGCAGATTGAAGTCAACGGCCAGTTGCCTTTCGCCACCGGCTATGAGTTGGATGGAACCGATAATCAGGAACCGATTCAAGGGGTTGAGGTCATCAATCCAAATCTGGATGCAGTTTCAGAGATGAAGGTCACTTCGCAAAATTACGACGCCGAATTCGGTAAAGCGGTGGGCGGCCTGGTTACCGCCCAGACCAAATCGGGCACCAATGTCATCCATGGTTCAGTTTTTGACTTCCGACGCTCCGACGCGACGCAGGCGCGCGACCCATTTACCCAGATCGGATCCAATTCCATCCCCTCGTTTCTTCACAATCAGTTCGGCGGATCGGTTGGTGGACCCATTAAGAAAGACAAACTCTTTTTCTTCGGAGATTACCAGGGTCTGCGCGAAAGAACGGGAACAACGATCCTTGCCACCGTGCCGACCGCCCTTGCCCACAGCAGTTGCACGTCGGGAGCGACGTGCGACCTGAGCGATTATCTGAACCCAACCTTGGGCGGCAGCGCTGCTCTCCAAGCTTACGATCCGGAGACGAATGTTGGTGGAACCACTGGCCGCACCGCGTTCCTCAACAATATGATTCCAGCGACCCGCCTCTCGACGCCAGCCGTCAACCTGATCCAAGAAATGCCGTCGCCTAATTTTAACAACGGCAATATTTTCGACAACTATGCGGCCTCTGGTTCGGGTGGGTTCAATACCGATCAGTTCGATGTCCGTGTGGACGACCAGATTTCCCAGAACTTTCACACCTTCGGCCGATACACTCGTTTCAATTCCTCGCTCAGTGGAGCGCCGATCTTCGGTGGGGCCGGCGGTCCGGGTTTTGGTCTGGATAATATCGCAGGAAACGATACCGCACTCGATCAGAATGTTGCGGCAGGGGGCGACTACGCCTTATCCCCCAAATGGCTTACCGACTTTCGGTTCGGCTGGTTTCGCGTCTACCTCAATGATCAAGGGCCGGGCTTCAACCAGCCGCTCGGAACGCAACTCGGAGTTACGGGCGTGAACCAGGGCGACATTAACCTTACGGGCGGTCTGCCGCAGTTTAACATTGCAGTTCCTTCGAATGGCGCCAACAATGGCGCAACCGCTACTTATGGGACCACAACCAACGAGTATGTGCAGACGGAAAGCCAGTTTCAGGGCGTGAACAACTGGACGCACGTGATGGGAAATCACAACGTCAAGTTTGGCGCCGATATTCGGTTTGCTCTGAACCACCTCGTTGGCGTAAACAACAATAACCTTCTCTCCGGACAATTTAACTTTCCAGCCAGCGTGACCGCAGGTGCGGCGTCTTCGGGGCTTGGGTACGCAACTTTCCTTTTAGGCGATGCCGGCACCTTCCAGCGCACAGAAATTGCAAACACAAACGCAGCCGAACGGCAAAAGAGGATGTTCTTCTATGCTCAGGACCAATGGCGTGCAACCCAGACCATCACGCTCAGTTACGGATTGCGATGGGAACTCTATTTTCCCGAATCGGTTGCGGGGAAGGGTCAGGGTGGTCTGCTCGACCTTAACAGCGGCAACGTGCGAATCGCCGGCTTTGGGAATTATGGCAACAATCTGAATGTCGCCATGCAGTATACGCACCTGGCTCCGCGCTTGGGCGTCGCCTGGCAGGCGCGAGAAAACACCGTCGTGCGGGCAGGATATGGTCGGGTCTATGGCATGGGTTGGTCGGGCGACACCTTTGGAGAGGTACTGACGTTCTCTTATCCGACGGCTTTTGTGCAGGATGATACTCCGCCCAATGTTAATTACTGGGCCGTGCAACTGAATGGTGCCAACGGACCCACCATTGCGCCCTTCCCAACTATTCCATCGGACGGGAACTTCCCCTTACCTAACAACATTCAGCTACCGACCCGTCCCCTCACCATGCGCATTCCAACCCTGGACGCATGGAATCTTACGATTGAACAACGACTGTCCGGCTCAGCTACACTGCAGATTGGCTATATTGGAAGTCACGGCATCCACAATATGTTTGACTCGTCGAACCAGGCCAACGTAAACCAGCAAACGATCGCAGGCTTCGACTGCGTCGCGAGCGGCGCTCCGGCCGGCTGCGTCGAGCCGATTGACCCGGCGACTGGGCTCCCTTATACATTGAATGAACGTGAGCCCTATTTCGATGGCACGGCCCAGCAGTTTCTCGGAGTCCATTTTGGAGTTCCGCATGGGTGGACTCAGTCTTTTCGCTACAACGCGAACGAGGCGACCACCAGCTACAACGCGCTGCAGGTAGTCTTGCAGAAGCGCTTCAGCCAGGGATTTCAACTCCTCTCACACTACACGTGGTCGCATGCTCTCGCGCACGAATCCGACTACTTCTTCATAGATCCTCGAGCTGACTACGGAAACAGCTATTACAACCGGCGCAATGTCTTCGTGACCGCAGGGAATTGGGATCTCCCCTTTGGCCGAAACCAGTTAATTGGCAGCAACGCTGCTGGTTGGGTAAATCAGATCATCGGCGGTTTCTCGATCAATGGGGACTTAACTTGGGAGGGTGGCCTACCCTTCACTCCGTCCTACCAGCTCTGCGCGCAAGATCAGGATATCGACGGACAAGGTGGCAGCATGTGCCGGCCGAGCCTTGTTCCAGGAGCATCCGTTCACGTAGGTGCTGGATCCTTCAATCCGATCACTCACTCCGTCAGTTATTTCACTCCAGTTCCCACTCTAGCCTTCGCCGGCCAGACAGAGGGACCATTCATGCGACCCTTCCCTGGAACCTTCGGTGACCTCGGGAGGGACTCTCTGTGGGGGCCCGGCCTGTTCAACACCAACCTGGCCCTTTCCAAGAAATTCTTTCTTAAGGAGGGGATGACGTTCCAGTTGACGGTTCAGGCTTTCAACGTCTTTAACCGCCCCAACCTGGGTCAGCCTAGCGGGTGCGTTGATTGCGGAAGCAGCTCTGGATTGATCACGGACATCGTCGCCTCGCAGGATGGAACCTCGATGCGGCGGCTGCAATTCGCCGCGCGCCTCCAGTTCTGAGGCGGAGCAAGCCGATGGCGGCGGGCAAGATGACCCTACTGGGCGGGAACAGAGATATCTATTGCGACTCGCTGTAGCCCGAATGCGTTGATTCTGCGCGGCCAGGATTCTTGCTTATCGTAATTGCCTATGAGCGACCGGATGCCGGGATCTTGGCTTAGTGCTAGTGAACGACGACGCTGCGGGAGCTTTCGCATTCGCCTTCTGCGCGCAGTGCTGGTTGCGATATTCTCCCTCGCAGCGCTGGGGCAATCACAGCCCGAATGCCTCCCCGGGGACGCAAGCCTAAGAGAAATTCTCGCCTACATCCATACAGGGTGGGACGCCCTGACCCGCTCGACGAGTTCTTGCAACGCAGCTTCGGACCCTAAACTCTCGGCCTCGCCGGTTATTTATCTTCCCGCTGATTTTGAACCGCCTCGAGAACTCGACGAGATGCAGCGCAGCTGCAAGGTTAAGCTTGCGCATCTGCCACAAGTTATTCGTCAACTTGGAACCACGGACGCCGAGTCGATTCAGCCGCCGGGATTGCTTTACCTCAAGAACAAGTACGTGGTGCCCGGTGGGCGCTTCAACGAAATGTATGGATGGGACAGCTATTTCATTATCCGCGGTTTATTGCGAGATGGACGGGTGGAACTCGCGCGCGGAATGGTGGAGAATTTCTTCTTCGAGATTGAACATTACGGCGCTGTGCTCAACGCCAATCGCACCTACTATCTGACGCGCTCCCAACCCCCATTTCTCAGCTCGATGGTCATGGCAGTCCATGAGGCGCAAAGAGCGGCGGGCCAAGACGACCGAGACTGGCTGGAGACGGCCTACTCGTATGTGAAGCGGGACCACGACGTGTGGACGCGCGAGCCGCATCTAGCCGGCAACACAGGCCTCGCCCGTTATTACGATTTCGGTGAAGGACCGGCACTGGAGGCTTTGCAGGACGAAAGCGACATATACCGGCAGGTTGCGGCGTATTTTCTTTTTCACCCTACTATCCCCGCTTACGAGGGTGAGGAGGGGGATGTCCCGGGAGGCAGGCCATCGGGGGCAGCTTACTCGGTGCGAGTGTGCGGCGGAGCACAAGGCGAGTCATCCTGTGATCCTGAACGCCGCATAAGGCTGAAGCCAGACTACTACAAGGGCGACCGATCCATGCGCGAGTCGGGATTCGATATCTCCTTCCGGTTTGGGCCTTATGGCGCCGCCACTCACCACTATGCTCCCGTATGCCTGAACAGCCTTCTTTTCAAGACGGAGCGGGACTTGGAAGAAATGAGTCGGCTGCTTGGCAGGAACTCTGACGCCGCAGAGTGGCAAAGACAAGCTGAGACACGCAAGCAGTCTATGCAAAAATATTTGTGGGATGAGCGGCAAGGACTCTTCTTCGATTACAACTTCGACGATCAGCGGAGATCGACTTACCTCTATGCGACTACGTTCTATCCGCTATGGGCAGGGTTGGCTACAGATGCGCAAG
>Ga0209624_10000535_pt1 | contig 33378 bp, 32 predicted proteins | sample JacPinW_OM2H0_O1_FD_188565 | JGI IMG/M metagenome (GOLD analysis project Ga0209624, IMG submission 188565) | Forest soil microbial communities from Algoma, Ontario, Canada - Jack Pine, Ontario site 1_JW_OM2H0_O1 (SPAdes) (version 2) | ecosystem: Environmental > Terrestrial > Soil > Boreal...
GAGAATAGCCGGAACCGTTTCAGCAGTCGAGGCGCTCGTCGAGCATGAAACGGTTCCGGCTATTCTCAACCTCCCCGAGTCTGACTCTTTTTTTTTCCTCCTCCTGTACACAATTGACCAGTCTTCCGTCTTGGGAGGTCACATCATTACTGCCAAGACGTTGCACGATTGTGGCTGAAAACTGAGGGAACTGACTCCACCTAACCGCTGCCTCCGTTCCATGTCCCAACATCTGGCGCTAATGCTTGGCAAATTGCGAAGCATCCGTGCTCGTTTCCCGACTGGGTCGCCTCTCGGCACCCTTCGGAGCAAAACCAAACCACAAAGGAGACTGGCGATGAACTACGACAAGGTGCAAGAAATCAGCGCCGAGATGAATCCGCTTCTAAACGAACAAACTCCGGTTATCACGAACCCCATGAGGATCACCCTCGCCGAGACGCCCCAACCGGAAATAGGCGCATATCGAGCAGGAAACGACCGCCTCCACGAACTTAGCGAGGAATTGAGCAAACTCGACGGCAGGACTCTCCGGGCTTACCGATTCCACTCGGCCTGGCTCATTCGGATTGTGCCCCCCCACACAGACATCTCTTCTTGGCTCGCCTCACAATGGAGAAGAGGTGCAGCGGTCGCTCATGCTGTCCGAATTGCAGTCACGACCACACGAGCCATTGAGACAGATGAAATACGCGCCGCACGTGCACAACGAACAAAGGAAGAGGGAAAAGAGGTTCGCGCCATCGCTGACAAAATCTCAAATTATGCATGCAGCGTTCATCGCCGCTACCCGTCCGGGGAGGTGGTGGTGGGCGAGAATGATTTGGCGGTACAGCTTCGAAAGCGCCAGGATAAAGTCGGTACGGCGTTGAACCTCCTGCTTGGCGAGCAAAAGGTCAAGAAGGCTTCCCTCCGGGGATATTGGAAGCTGAACGTCTGATTTGTGAAACTCAGAGCAACGCAAAGCAAGCACGTTCCTCATTAACACCTCCTTTGGAGGCGGCGATCATGCTCCGCGTCGCGTCGGCGGGCAATGACCGTCGCTATCAGGTGAGCGTAAATTGACCTCCGTGCTCGTAACCGCGAGGATGATGGGACGATACAAGCGAAGCGAAAAACTGAACGGGGCGATCTGCGCCAATCCCTGATACCGTCCAATGCGAAGGTCCAATTCGCCTTCTTTGCCCGTAGGATCCCTGAAAAGACCGACAATTTCGCCGTTATCAGATAACACGGCCACTCGCGGCCCACGCCGCTGCTTGGACAAGAGCGGCCTTCTACTGACCTGACCGCTTGAGGAAATCTTTGTAAACGGCGAAAAGAGCTTCGAACCGAACCTGTGCAGTTTTGCTCAGCATTGAACGAATCCTGAATGAGACAGTTTTTAGAACTATTTTGCCCCCTTTACGACGAGGACGTAGACCCATGTGGACTCTTTCAGGACATCGAAGCAAACTGACATTCCGGCAATCCCGCTCTCAACTTGAATTGCTGGTCTTGGAGCGCACAGAAGCGCTGCAGAGCCTTTCACAACGGCTTCTCCGGGTGCAGGACGAAGAAAGGCGCAGGGTGGCTCGTGACTTGCACGATAGCACCGGGCAAACGCTGACGGCGCTAAAAATATCCATTGCACTGCTGCAAAAAAGGCTAGACCTAGACAACGACGAACGAATACGTGAGGAACTGTCCGGCATAGCGCTATTGGCCGATGAGGCACTTCAGGAAATTCGCACAACCTCCTACCTGCTCCATCCGCCGATGCTGGACGAGGCAGGTTTCACTAGCGCCGCGCAGTGGTACGTCGAAGGTTTCGCCCGACGTAGCGGGATGAAGGTGCGGTTAGACTTTGCGCCACAGGTTGAGCGATTGACCGACACGATCGAGACGGCGCTTTTCCGAGTGCTGCAGGAGAGCCTAACTAACGTCCATCGCCACTCTGGGGCATCTGAGGTGGAGGTTCGCTTTTTTCGAGAAGCCTGCGTTGTGATCCTTGAGGTGAGGGACTACGGATGCGGCATACCAGAGAAATTGTTGAGGCGCTTGGGTCAGTCGGTTCAGGATTCCGGCGTCGGTCTCGCCGGAATGTGCGAACGGTTGAATGAACTGAAGGGAGATTTGGAAATAACATCAGCCGATCCTGGCACGCGGCTGCGGGCGATCGTCCCTCTGCCTCCCGGACTTCAAACAGAAGAGACTCTCAACGTCCGTGCATCTGTGCCGGCTGCAGCAACAACCCGGGCGATATACGAGCCTTGCAGAACCTTCATGGCACGGGCTGGGAAGTTGCCTACGCTCACGCGTTCAGCCTGGGCAGCGTTAAATCGAGCAAAATGCATTCCGTTGAATGTGAGCCGTTGGGAAACCGCTGTGGGCGTGGCTGCAGTGCTGGTGATAGCTTGCTGGATTGGCTTTAGGGATCGCCGTCCCCCGTCTTTCTTGGGGGTTTCAGAGCTACAGGGATCAAATGCCCTCGAGCAGCAGATACCCTTCGCATCTGCGAAACAAGTTGTGGCGAACCATGCCTCCGAGCCGCAAACCGCGCTGGGTCGAGAGCCGGTTGAGAGGAAGACTTCCAGAACCATGCCGCGGGCGGTGCTGGACAGCAACTTCCGAGTCCGGTACCTCTCAGATGACGTGACGGTGCGCTATTTCATTCCCCAGCCCCCGCCGCAGCCGGTGCCAGACAGGAACATCCGATTCCGGCAAGTCTCGGAAGACGTGCTGGTGCGCTATTTCCCTGCCAAGCCTGTAGCGCCGCCGTCGACTCCGAATGGAACCCCCGCGCATTCTGTCAGCCCTGCGTCACGAATAAGGACGAGGTGACTCTGCCGACTTTAACCTCTCGTGAGCGGGAGGTCATTCAGCTCATGGCTGAAGGGAAGTCGGGATGTGGAGGGTACACCCTTGCTCGTCAGAAGCTCTCCTGCCACCTGTTCGGTATGAATCTGAACGTCGCCATCCATCCGCACGCGCCGCTTTTCTCGTCGACGCTCCGTTACGGACGCCCTTCCTCGCTGTATGCTTCCGAACACAGCCGTATAAGTCGCTCCGGGTTTCAAGTATTGATTTTAAAAATCGTCGCAACGCCGGTGTTTCAGTGCAAGGTTTGGGCACGGGTCGTATTGATTGCCGATCAATCAGCTGCATCGGGTCGATGCTGACGGAATTATCTCGATCTAAACCAAGCAGCGCAAAGACGGGTATAACTTCGGCCTCATTCTCAGACTTTCTTGAGCAACCTTGCGGTGACCAACCTCCATCAAATCAGTCGCTCAAAGTCAGTCGTTAGCCAAAGATTAATTCCCTCAAGGGATATTGGTCTCTTATGAGTTTCTCTTCGTCGAGACTGTATCTACAGTGTTCTCTGTTTGCGTTCACGTTTGGCTTGGTCGGGTGCGGTTCCTCTTCGAGCCCTACTCCCAGCACCACCATTACCGTTGCTCTCAACCAGACTTCCGTGAACGTGGCGGCTGGCGCGACTACGCAATTCACCGCCTCTGTAAAGGGATCTACGAATACGTCAGTTACGTGGTCGGTGGATGGCCTGAGCGGTGGAAATACGACATCGGGAACGATCAGTTCGAGTGGCCTGTATACGGCGCCGTCCGTCGCTGGCTCGCACACCGTAACTGCTACCAGCGTGGCCGATACTTCCGATAGCGCGAAGGCTGCCGTGACGGTGACGTTGCAGGCATTAATGTTGTCGCCATCGTCCGCACTTCTCGCTACCGCGGGAACGCAGCAATTCAGTGCCACGCTGCAGGGCGCAACTGATTCTTCGGTGACCTGGTCGGTTGACGGGGTGATCGGCGGCAATGCTACGGTTGGCACCGTTTCAGCGAGCGGGCTTTTCAATGCGCCGGCGCGAGCGGGTAGCCATACGATCTCGGCCGTGAGCTCGACCGATCCCGATACACAAGGTTCGGCCTCGATCACGGTTGCGTCGGTGACACTTTCACCGGGAACGGCCACGATCGAGGGTTCGACGACTCAACCGTTCACCGCCACCGTACAGGGATCGTCGACTCTCACCCTCAACTGGATGGTCGATACCGCAGTGGGCGGCAGTGCCGCGAGTGGAACGATTTCGACCTCTGGTTTTTACACAGCCCCGCCCCAAGCCGGCAACCATGCGATCTCAGTGGCCGCAACGGCGAATCCCACGATCAGCGCTAGCGCTACGGCAGACGTATTTACGGTTGCAGTTTCGCCAACTTCGGCGATTCTCGCGCCCTCCGGAACTCAACAGTTCACCTCCACGATTCAGGGTTTAACGAACACAGCGGTCACGTGGTCCGTTGATGGCGTTGCGGGAGGAAATGCGACTACGGGAACGATTACTTCGGCAGGTTTATATACCGCTCCGTCTGCCATGGGGCCTCAGACTGTGACTGCGGCCAGCGCTGCCCAGCCGGCCGACAGCGCTGCCGCCTCCGTGGTGGTGGCGAACCTTGCCGCAAACGCAGTGCTCACCTATCACAACGATGACGCGCGCGACGGTGCGTTTCTGGAAGAAGTGAATTTGATGCCCACTAATGTCAACTCAACGCAGTTCGGCAAGCTGCTGGCTTATCCCGTCGATGGGCAGATTTACGCGCAGCCGTTGTATATGTCAGCGTTGAGCATCGTCGGAGGAACGCACGACGTAGTTTTTGTAGAAACGCAAAGCAACAGCGTCTACGCCTTCGATGCAGACGCGACCACTTCGAATCCAACGGCCTTCTGGCACGTGAATCTCGGCCCTCCGGTTACTGTGGATGATTCAGGAGGTCCTTGGCCAAACGTAGGAATCCTCTCCACCCCGATAATCGACTCGACTACCAACACGATGTACCTGGTGGCTGAAACCTCGAATACGGGACCGAACGGCACTCCGTTTTTCCTGCACGCATTGAACGTGACGACCGGGGCCGACCTGCCCGGCAGCCCGGTTGCGATCAACGCCACTGATCCCAACTCCACCGCCTCCCTCGAAACATCGTGCTATCAACGCATGAGCCTTGCTTTGAATCCGGTGACAAACTGGGTCTATCTGGCCTTTGGCAATTGTTCTCACGGCTGGTTGCTTGCATACGACAAGTCGAGCCTGGCGCAGGAAGCTGTTTTCAACGACACTTCCAACGCAGCGGGCGGCGGACTATGGGCGAGCGGCGGCGCTCCCGTCGTGGATGACAGCAGCGGAAATATGTATCTGATGAGCGGCACCGATTACGACGACGTCTGGATCTCGCCGCCTCCGGCTTATGCTCAAACCGGTTATAACGACGCGTTCCTTTACCTGAACCCAAGCACCCTGAACGTCGAAAGCTACTTTTCCCCAGACACGAATTACACGCTATCTGCGAACGACGCTGACCTGGGCAGCGGCGCAGCTGTGTTACTGCCGGGCAACTCCCAATACCCCAATGAACTCGTCGGTGGAGGAAAAGACGGCAACATCTACATTGTCAATCCTCTCGATATGGGCGGCTTCAACGGCACCAACAACGTTATTCAGAATGTCCTTACCGGTACCCAGCAGTACAACAACATTTTCTCGACTCCGGTTTACTGGAACGGCTCAATCTACTATCACTGCGATCAAGACGTGTTGCGCGCCTTCAGTTGGAGTACGGGTGCGCCGGGTGGGCAGCAGCTGTCGACTTCGCCGACGTCGATGGGTTCGGTAGTTTATGGCAATAACACGCATGGCGCGACGGCTTCGCTTTCGGCCAATGGAGTGACCAACGGCATCGTCTGGGACACCGACAATTCCGCATATGTTCCTACGGATCCGTCGTCAAGTGGACCCTTGGTGCTGCACGCCTACGACGCCGCAAATGTCGCCAACGAACTTTACAACAGTTCCCAGGCTGGATCGCGCGATATGGCCGGATTGGCGTTGAAGTTTACGGTGCCTACGATCGCGAATGGAAGGGTATTCGTTCCGACTGGGACAGAGCTGGACATTTATGGATTGCTCGCGCCGTAGTCGAGGTTTTTTCGTTGCGATTTGCGATTGAGAATGTGAGATTGGAATGGATAGTAAGACTGGTGAATTCGATATCAAGGCGGCTCAGCGGTTTGCGAATATGGCCCGAGGGCAGGGCTTTGGCCGGGAAGGATTGGGCTATCTCCCCCATCGCGTCACTGGCGAATTGTCGCGAGAATCCATCATACGGACCAATCTAGAGAAGTAAGCATCACTCAATACGTATGCAATGCAGTCATGGAATCAATTTTCCTAGTTGAAGTTGCGTGTGCATGGCGCGAGAGACAGTCTGTTCATTTTCAATCTTCCATCACTAGTTGGCGGTGCCAGCTCCAATCATTCTTGCCGACACAAGGTGGCCCCGAAACCTCTGCGAACTTGTGCTCTCTCGAAGGGTCATTCAATAAACGGTGACTTCTCGGGCCGGGTCCAGTCGCCCTCAAGTTCCTGTCGGAAAGGCGGGCGCGGGCCACGCACGCGATAGTGGTTTCGTCGAAAAGCGCCTGCCGTTTCTGCCTTGCCCCGCGCGAGCATCTGCCCTATCTATGAAAAGCGCCCTTCTGATTTATGCGCCACACCCATACCCCTCCGCCGATCTTGCGAAATATGCGGTAATGAGACACCCTTTGGCTGACTGGCTCTGTTGGCCTCGGACTTCGACGGCGGTTGGCGATCCAGCGTACTCCGGACAATCCGACCAAGTGCTCTTGGCGCATACGGCTTTTGAAGGAAAGCAGCCCCAGCCGCAATGGTTGAAGTCAAAGAAGCTGATTCGGAGGTGTGCCCGCTTGTGAACACTACCGGCAGGTCCGGTCTAACGGCGCTCATCCGAGCAAGTACCTCAGTTCCGCTAAGACCTGGCATCGCGACTTCCAGAATCACAAGATCAATCCTTGTCGGGTCTTGTCTGAAGAGTTGCAGGGCTTCCTGTCCATCGGCGGCGAGGATTACCGTGTAGCCATAGGAAGTCAAAATCGCCTTGGTGACTTCACGAGTGCCTTCGTGATCTTCTGCAAGGAGAATGGTCTCACTCCCTGTCACAGACATCGGGGTTTTATCTGGCTGCCGCTGACTCGAGCGTCCCGTGCTCGACGGAAAATAAACTCGGAAAGTGGTTCCTTTCCCGACTTCACTCCGTACGTTCAAGAAACCATCATGTTGTTTCACAATCCCGTATACCGTAGCCAATCCAAGTCCTGTCCCCTTGCCGAGTTCCTTAGTAGTGAAGAAAGGCTCGAAGATGCGGTCTACTGTCGCGGCATCCATCCCGATGCCGGTGTCGGAGATCATAAGCATCACATAACGACCGGGACGGGAATCGGAGTTTCGGCGGCAGAATTCTTCATCGATTTGGACATTGTGGGTTTCAACGATCAAACGGCCGCCTCTCGGCATCGCGTCCCTGGCATTTATGCAGAGATTCATAGTGACTTGGCCAATCTGTGATGCGTCGCTCTCAATTATGTCAAGATGTGGGTCCAAAACGGTCTTGAACTCGATATTGTCTTCCATTCCACTCGTCAGGAAGCTGTGCATCTCTGAAATGGATTTGTTTACATCTAGTTTCACCGGCTGCAGAACCTGGCGACGGGCGAAAGCGAGCAGTTGGGTGGTAAGTCCTGCGGCGCGCTCCGCTTGATTGCGAATTTGGCTGAACCGATGCTGCAGCCGGCTCCCATTTCCGGCTTCCTCTTCTCCTAACTCAGCCCAACCGAGGATCGCACCGATAATATTGTTGAAGTCGTGTGCAATTCCTCCCGCGAGCCTGCCGATCGCTTCGAAGCGCTCCTGTTGCCGCACTTGCCGTTCCAGTTGGGCCTTTTCACGCCGCTGTTCCGCCGCTTGCAGCTCCCTTTGTATCGCTGGGAGCAACCGTCTCAGGCTGCCCTTCATGACATAGTCGTGGGCGCCCTGTTTCAACGCAGCCACGGCAGTCTCTTCACCGATCGTGCCTGAAACATAAATGAAGGGCGTGTCTAGATTTCTTCCTCGCAGCAGCCGGAGGGCACCAGCGCAACCAAAGTGTGGAACCGAGAAATCACAAATCACCACGTCCCAAACCCGATTTTCGAGGGTCGCGCTCATTGCTTGAGGCGTATCGACACGCTCGAAGCTCACATCGTATCCTCCCCCGCGCAATTCCCGGATCACGAGTTCGGTGTCCTCGTCCGAATCTTCGACCATCAGAACCCTGAGTGGTGTGCCCATCGGATACGCCTGCCAATTGAAGTCGCTTAGTTCCAAATCAACCGCTAAGATCCAACTTGCCAAACCGCCTTGACAGATGGCCCAATATCGAGGGTGTGCGGCGACAAATATCTTCAAGCGCCGTTTGCGATAGTCAAAGTGAATTACCGTTGTTCGTTGCAAACACTCGCACCGCGCCGAATGTGCAGGGGCGATTTGCGCGAGCAAGCACGATTAGCCAGTCCTAGCTTTTGGATAATCTTCGAATAGTTCGGAATAAGGACTTACGCACCTCGAAGCCGCCCCAATCATTCAATCATTGGATGATTCTCCGCGTCGGCGGGCCGGAAGTCTGTGACGGCCATCGCTGTCGTTTGATGAAAGAATTCGGCAGCTTAAGTTCTTTTAACTCACAGACTTTCGTGTTTTAGCGGGTAACCCTCCGGTCAACCAAGTCGGTCAAGCTTCTCCACCCCGTTTTCAGCGCTCTTTGACAACCTGCGGAGCAGCGAATTAGCGCCGTCACGGCCGACAGTCGAACAGTCGGACGAGTCCGGCGCGCAACAAGCCGTGCCGACGTTCAACTCTTCAGCCGTTCAGTCCTTGCCAAACCGCGCCCAGGATCATAACCTCCGTTTTTGAGGTTCGGACCTCGACGCGACATCGATTGAGCCAAACGAGGATGGGATATGTAAATGCCGAACCATGTCTGAACTCTTGCGTTGACTCCTGTTCCAGTCTTCCACACACTCTGCGACAAATATGAAACCAGCTTCAAATGCGTTCCTTCTGGTGAGACCGGTAACCGAACCATGTATTTCCGATCGCGGATTACCCAAGGTGACATAAACGTAAACGCAGTAGTTCCCACGTATCGAGAGCAGTCGAATGATGTTGTTGGCGCTGTCACCGTAAATCGCACCTTCTCGTAAGTGCGACTTCGGTTCACAGCTCCGGGTCGAAGCAAACGCCATTGTGTTGCCATCCTGTGTAAAATCGATCCTGCACCCAGAGTTTCCGGAATCGCGCCAAAGCAACCCTGGCATTGGTGCGCGAAACCTGACGTGGCAGGGCTGTCCCTTTAGTAGGCTCTGGCAATGCGATGCATCTCATAGTGGTGTCGGTGAAGTTCCTCAGTATCTTCTCGGGAAGTCCAAAAGCTGATACACGGCAGCCTTTCGTCGTTGGTCCCGTCGCTAAGAGCGAAAAAGCCAGATTGTTTTTGTCGACTAGCGAGCGTATTGTTCGTCACCTCGGTCCTGATTTGCACACCCTTGCCATCCTTTGCCTGACATTCCAGAGCACGACAAACATGGCCTTCTCCTTTCCTCCAGTGTCTGGCAGTCTGCGTCCCCATGAAAGTGACGCAGTCCGCCAGACACTTGTATCGCCCCCGTGGAGGGGGCAGGCGTAACAAAACGGTGCTTCCAGAACGCGAGGGAAAAGTGCGCCCGGATTAAGCTGATGCTCTTGAGACGAGTTCACGGCAGTAGTCGACCGTTGTCCCGCTTCGTTTCTCCCATCCTGCACCTTGCATGTCTTACTCCATCTCAAAGAATAGCTAAGCCGTAGAAAAGGTTGGCCCGAAGATCTGGTGCCCAGATGTCGACTTTGTCGAAGACAGGCCTTCGACACTCCAGGGTTTCACTAAGACAGGCTTTCGATGACCAAATCTTTGGTGCTGCGAGCCGAGGGGACACCACACTTTCATCCGATGGGCGCATCGCGCCGACAGACTGCTTCCAAACCCATCGGCCGTAACACCGGGGCACCCAGGGAGTGGTGCGGACGGAGCCACAATCCGGGCCTGCCGATCCTCCCGTCACTCTGGAAATTGCCATCTAACAGTGAAATGGCGCGATACTTTATTGTGCGATAGCCTGCACTACCCGTGGCAGCTGCGAAGAAACTCAGCAAATTCGATACGAAGAAGACCTTCCTCTAGATATACAAGTGAGCGGAAGAAGACGATACAGAAACCATTCCTGCCAAAGCAATGAATACACTCGTGAATTGGAACTGGCCGGGGAACATCAGGGAATTGCAGAATTTCATTCAGCTATGCGTGATTCTTACGGACTCGCCGGTCTTGAAAGTTCCGGTTGGTGAATTAAACAGCTCGCAAACGTCGCTTCTGGCAGGATGTCGGAAGCCGCCGGGCGCGAGCTTATCCTTCAAGCTCTGAAGGATGCGGGCGGAGTGATCGGTGGCCCTTCGGGTGCAGCCCAGCGATTGGGAATGAAACGGACAACCTTCCACTCGATAATGAAAAAGCTGAACATAGCTTCCGATAATTCGGAGTAACCGTTAACCTTTTTGGATGTCTCCGAGAAAGTCGTACATTGTCGGTTTGTGGTGGCATATCGACAGCGGCTTCGTGTCGAAATGTCGAGTCAGAAGCGGGTCAACACTTGTTCGACACAATTGGCGCGCACCTGCTACACGCTAGCGCCTCGTAGTTCCTATCACTTACAGGTCGACAACAAGTGGAAGACGATTTGCAAGATCATTACGTAGGCAGGAGCTCCTACTAGCGCGGTGCAGGTCGCTCCTCTACGGAGGGGTTTGGGTTGCACCGCCGTTTTTTCAAAGAAGGAATCGTGCGATGGATATGAAAGAAGTGATGGAGCGTATTCGCGCCGACATTCGAGATCGGCCCAACAGCCACTCTTCTGAGATTTACTTTCGAGTGATCGAAAGCAGAGTGACCAGCACTGAGGTTCACAGCGCTCTCTACGAACTGCTGAAGCGAGACAAAATCGCTACTACGAATGGCAAGTGGCGTTTGCTAAAAGAACGAAAAAAGGCCTCTTAGTCATGACGCCCACACCATACCTTCTTCACCACACCGACGATCCGGCTAAGCACCCGCAGAAACCATTGCCCACCGTCGTCCCCCTTAAAGACGATTTCGTATGGCACGATATGTTCATCAACAGCAGCGACATTCTCGACCTCGATCTGGACGACTTCCATCTGCGAAAGCACCAGTTCCCCACAGACACGTAGTCTTCTAATGCTATGCGTAAAAGAAAGAAGTTCTCTTTCAATGGATATGAAGGATGTTATGAATCAGGTCCGTAAAGAGCTTCGAGAACAGCCTGGTAGCCGCTTCTCGGAGATTTACTTGAGAACAGTTGAGCGCGGGGCCAGCGGTGCCAACGTGCGCCACGCCCTTACCGAGATGCTGAAACGGGACGAGGTCAGGATCAATGAGGGCAAGTGGAGGTTGATCGCCCCTATGGAACGACGAAAGTCGGCCTCACCTACGTTCCACTAACTGCTGAAAAGGGATAAAGTCGCTTCTACGAATGGTAGGTGGCGAATGGTTGAAGAAGAACGACGGAAGGCTTCCTGAATTATGAATTGTGCTCCCTGCTACGATGCCCACAGCGAAGCACAGGCTACGGGTAAAACCCTTAAGGCGTGCTCGGCTTCCAATCCGATTTCAATCTTTCAATCGATGGAGGCTGTTTTCCAAGATATGGTCAATTATGACCAGTCGTTCTGTTCTCCAAAGGCGTAACGTCACTTTCAGATGCTGCCTACAGGGAGTCGGCGACTCAGGAGCGCGGACTGAAACGCGCATCGCAGTGGTTGTTGTTTCTTCGACGTGCCGACCCCAACTTGGAGGCACCCAAATAACTGACGTTCAAACAAAAAGGAGCGATTATGAATAACGAAACTGAAAAAAACCAGAGCAAACAGGAACAGGGCAAGCAAGCCGCGACCGGGTCGGTAAACACCTCGGACACGAAGGGTACCCCCCCACCGGGAAATCAGAGCCAGAGTAACCCTGCACAGGATATTTCCAAGAAAAACCCACCACAGGGAGCCGACTCTCAGCACCAACCACCGAAAACCGAAGATCAGAAGCGGCGCGCTTCCTGAGCAGTCTTCTCGCGAGAGAGCTGTGGCATGTTGCATGGCCTCGAATTCGTGACTGAGGGTGGAGGAATCCTTCCTGATCCTGCAGCGGCAGTCAGCAGCGGGCGTAGTGCTCACGCGAGTGAGGAAGGCCCAAACAGTAAGAGTGAATAGTAGAACGCCAACCCATCGGTGGCATTGCGCTCGGGAGGTATGATTGTCGCCCATCAGTTGGGCAACCCGAGTTCCAAAGGGTGTCGAGTCGTAAGTTATTGAAATTGTGGCTTTTCGTGCTTGCGGGTGGCTCCCCCAGTTGGCGCGGCGTGATGTCGAGCATCTTCTATCGACGAAGACACTTCGACACACAGGTACCCTGTTTTCCAACTGGCGCAAAGAGGCGTAGTAGACACGAAGAAACCTGGCGTCGTTTAGGGAAAGGTCAGTTGTCCTCGAAATCAACGGGGCTGATGTTCAGCCTTTTCATTTTGGAGTAGAGGGTCGTCCGTTTCATTCTCAGTCTATTGGCAGCACCCGATGCGCCCCCGATGACTCCACCGCTGTCTTTCAAAGCTCGAAGGATGAGCTCGCGCTCGGCCTCCTGGGACATCTTGCAGGAAGATAGTTTTGCGTCCATTTTTAGTTCGCCAAGCGGAACCTTCAGAACTGATGAGTTCGTTAAAATCACGCATCGTAGAATCAGGTTTTGCAACTCTCTGATGTTTCCCGGCCAACTCCAATTGAGCAGAGCATCCATCGCTTCAGCGGGGATAGTCTCGATCGGCTTTTTCAGTTCCCTTGCATATTTGGAGACAAAATATCGCACGAGTGGAGGAATATCGCTTTTTCTTTCTCGAAGCGGGGGAACATGAATCGGAAAGACATTGAGTCTATAAAATAGGTCCTGGCGAAATCGACCCTCTGCGATACTCCTATGCAAGTCGTGATTCGTGGCAGCAATCAGCCGAACGTCGACTTTTACGGTCTGGTTACTGCCGAGCCTCTCAAATTCTTTGTCCTGTAGAACCCGGAGCAGCTTCGGTTGAACTGCACTCGGGAGATCGCCCACCTCATCCAATAGCAAAGTTCCTCGGTCAGCTAGTTCTAGGCGACCTACGTGTCTACTGATCGCCCCAGTGAAAGAACCCTTCTCATGTCCAAAGAGCTCGCTCTCAAGTAATTCGGTTGGAATCGCAGTACAGTTGACGCTGACAAACTTGTTGGCAGCCCGAGCGCTAAGCTGATGAAGGGCACGTGCAACCAGCTCCTTTCCGGTCCCCGATTCGCCGAGCAACAGCACCGTCGCATTCGTGGCAGCTACGGTTTTGACCTCTCTTAGCACCTCTTGAAGAGAAGTGCTACTGCCTACGATTTCGTAGAAGGCTTCGTCCCGAACCGCATGATCACTGACATCGAAGTCTCGAAGCGCATCTTTGGGTTCGGGCATTACCAGCGAGGTAGTTTGCATCTCGTCGGTCTGCGCTGTAAGCCCCGCATCTGAAATTGTAGTCTCCACAAATTGAGCGATCATTGCTGCGACACGGCGCAGCAACTCATGCGTCGAATTGGTCTTGGGAAGGAGACTCAAACTGCCAAAGCCTATCGCTCCGAGCCTGTGATGACGTGTGGTCAAGGGGAAGACATAATAACTACGAATACCGAGTTCGCGAAGCGGCTCCAGGAAAACGAGTAATTTTGGTTCGGTGTCCAAATCTCGGATTAGTAAGGATCGTTGCTTCTTCCAGGCCCATCCGCTCGCACAGCTTTGTACTGGAACAGATTCATGTCTTTTCTGCGTGTATCCTGCCATCCAAGTGTCTAGAAGGATGCTCTCCGTACTCGGGTTGTAAAGGCCCAATGTGACAAGGTCACAATTCAAGGATCGCTGCAGGTGCATCGCCAGGGTGGGGGAAAGGGTGTCTGTTGTCGGCTGGGTGACTACTAGCACTGCAAGATCAAGCAGATCGTGATGCTGGCGGACTGGCAGGTCGGAAAGGTAAATTGAATCAAAAGCAAGTCGTTCCGGCATGCTCTCCCGCACCCTTTCATGAACAGCCATACAAAACCCAGCTCCTCGAATATCCATGCTACTCTGAAATTCATCCTTGACCAGAATTAAATAATTTCTGCTCAGGTCTGTCATTCGATCTCCGCTTGATCCGAATGCACGGTGCCGCGATGTCCCATTCAGTCAATGATGCGGTAGCCTCAAAACATCTACGTGCTCGGGTTTAGCGGAATTCCGGAGTTTTCAGCACCCGCCCGAGACGGACGAGACTTTGAGCCCCTTTTGTGCGACCTTTCGCGCCTATTTTGCCTCGGCCTGACAGGCGCTTCGGCCTGAATCTTGACGATAATGTGCTATCTTCTTACGCGCACGGAGCGCCCATGAAAGAGGCAATAGAGAAGGTCTGGAAGGATCCCGTTCGGAGCAAGGTCATCGCTAGTGCGGTCGTCGGAGGATTGCTGGCGTTGTGGGGGATCTTTAATTATGGGTCGGGGTGGCGTTTCTAAATCGTGCGGTTCCACTATGGCTGGTTATCGTACTGGGCGTTTGGAATTTTCATTATCTCGCCGCTGACTGTATCGAAATCGCTGCGCGGGATATATGGGTTCGTCCGGAAGTTGAATTTCATGGACGTGACGGTCTCGGACCTGCTCCAAACCAGAATTCAACCGTTTCCACTGAAGTGTCATTTTCATTTCCGTAACGACTCGTTGGGCTGCATAGATGTCAGCATTTCCAATTACGAGCCGCAAACCCTACCCTTCGGTACCTGTTGCTGACTTTCCCTTGTCGAGGGCGTCCTCCACTCTACGGAGGAGTTCCGACGGAAGGAAGGGCTTTTCGAGGAGACTTGCGCCGGACTTAACCAGTTCACCCAATTCGGGAAACTGACCACCAAAGCCTGTTATAAATAAAAACTTCGTCTCTGGCCGAGACGCACGGATTCTCTTTGAGAACTCAATACCGTTGAGGCGGGGCATGACAATATCGCTCACCACAAGATCTATTGTGCCCATGTGCTGCTGACACAGATCAAGTGCCTCAGCGCCATCAGAGGCAGAAAGGATGGTAAGACCAACCCTTGCGAGCGTTCGCTGAAAAAGGTCCCGCATGATCTCGTCGTCTTCGACTAATAGGATAGTGCCAGAAAGCCGACGGCTTGGTGCAAGGCGGATTCCGTGATGCATTGTGTGAGTCTGTGTTGTGTGTCGTAGCTCCAACTCATGCATGCTCCGCCGAGCAAGAATCCGCAAGGAATCGATTTGCTCTTCTGTGATGAGGTGCGGCACCCGGTCCATCACGCAGATGGCCCCGATCGCTTGATGGCTGGAGGTGATTAGAGGCATCCCCGCAAAAAATCTGATCCCGACCTCCGTCACTAGGAGATTGTTCGCAAACGTTGCGTCAGCGAGCGGATCAGGCACAAGTAGGATGTCTGGTCGCAAGATTGCGTGGGCAGAAAACGACTGTTCGCGGGGAATCTCATCGAAGTCAAAGCCGATTTTCGCTTTAAACCACACCCGTTCCTGATCAACGAATCCGATCTTGCCAATGGGGGTATCGCAGATGAGGGTGGCCAGACGAAGAATGTCGTCAAATGCTTGCTCGCATGACGTTCCCAGAATCCGAAAACTATGAAGACTTTCGAGACGGGAACCTTCGTTTTGCGGGAGAGGCGCACTCACCAACACCATCCAAGGGCTAGCCGCCATGCTATTCGCAGCGTCCGCATGAGACTGCTAAGTTTTCTGCGCTTTTCCGGAAATATACTCAGTGATCTTAAATGCTTTCCCCTCCAGGTCGTTCTGGAGCAATATTCTGTTTACGAAAACCGAACACATACTTGAAAGAAACGGGCCAGAATCTATCATTCTACAGGTATTTTATACTACCCGCGGTGCGCGTCCATCCAAGGGAGAATCGAACGGACGGTCCTCGAAGCGAAAGCGGCATGGAAACAGGGCGCAGGTCAGCTTGGTTGAAGCTCCCTGAGACGGCAGCCTCATCGCCCACCTATGCGGGATAAATAGGGGTTAAGCAGAGATGCTTGTTGTTGCCTCGTCCAATCCTTGATCCTGCGGAGTTGACTGCTTCGGTCGCGAATGTTTAGCGGCCTGACACCTTCCGTTCAATTCGTCCAAAACCCGACTTGCGTGTGCCAAGTCTCGTAATTCTGGTTCGCCGTCGTCCGCTTCCCGGATCAAGCGCAACGCGCGTTCCGCAGCAGCTTTCCGCGCTTCCAGCACTCGTCGAGGGATAAGCTCCGTATTTGTTTCAAGCACGGCAGCCCTATATAGATTCTTCCATGATTGCGCGTCTTGCGATTTTACGTCGCTCTCGTTCATTGACGCTCCTCCTAATGGAAATTCAAAGAAACCAGGGATTATATTCATGGTCTAGGCAGTTTGTCAGTACGGAGACGTACCTTTGCGTGTGCGATGTCGAAGAGGACGTACAGTGGCCAAGGGTCGCCGAGGAATCCGCAGAAACGTGGGGTTTTGGAGTACGACATCAGCGGCGGGAAGCTGTTGTGGCGTGGAGCAACAAAAGCTAAGAACCGGGCCGGCCAGTTATTCCGCATGGCCGCTTATACCCTCCATCACAGCCTCACGCCCTTGGGTAGCTACCTGCGCCGAATGAAAGCCAAGCTGGGTCCCAAAGCTGCCACCATGGCAACCGCCCATAAGATCGCAGTGATCTTTTACATCATGATCAAAAAACAAGTCGAATATGACGAAACCATTTGGAATGCCAGAAACGCCCAGAGGGAGAAAAGGTTGCAAGCAAAACTTAGAGACGGCAAGCCAAACAACGGGGCTACGAGCTTGTTCCGATTGAACCCCAAGCCGCATGACAGAACGGTTCAACATGCGGAGGCAGTTCCTTTTAGAGTGCTCGTCAAATTGGCTCAACCTACCCCGCCCGTTTCGGGTGAGGGTTCCTTTCAGCGGCGATTGGATAGAAAGAAACCTGTGGCAAACCGAATCGATCTTTGTATTGGAGGCGCAATGTTAACGCTAGTGCAACGAGCGGCTTTGTTTCTGATTTTGTCGATGGCAACTGTGAGCAATATTTCAGTCATCTCTCCGAAGCTGATGGCCGAGGAACCGCCGGGTCCACCAGCGGCCCCGCTGCCGGCGCAAATCATCGCGGCGAAGAAGGTTTTCATTTCGAACGGCGGGGAAGACACATGGTTGGACTTTGATCCAAAGCACGATCCAACTCTGACCTACAACGAGTTTTATGCGGATATGAAGATTTGGGGGAAGTATGAGTTGGTGTCATCTCCCGCCGACTCGGATGTCGTGTTTGAAATCCACCTCGCGCTGGAAGCAACCGCCCCAATATTACGGCTGCGGATTCTTGACCCGAAAAGCCATATCGTCTTGTGGCCGATCAATCAGATGGCAAAAGTCGCATCCCGGGATGCGACTGCTCGCAAGAACTTCGACGAGGCAATGAACGCGCTTATGGGAAGTTTGAAGAAACTGGTGACGAGCTCACCATAAGAAACTTTCGCTCAAAACGCAGGGGAGGCCCGCATGCGGAAGTCGTCAACTGCTGCAAGGCGACTACACTCACAACGCACACGGTACTCCCATTTGGATCAACCAAAGCCGACAGTGGACGCAAAGAGCAGGACAGCGCCGTAGAGTATGCACGCGAGCAGCTCCACAGTGCCTATGGCCCTCAGCCCTTCGTTCGCTGCACGGGCCGTCTTGTAGGCGAAATAGATACCAACGAACCACGGGACGATACCGCCTAAGAACATGCCGACCCTCATCGGCATGATCCACGCTTTCGAAGGTGCAAGGTGAACCGTCAGGTATGAGCCGATTGCCTGAAACGTCGTGCATGAAATCAAAGCGCAGACAACGGGAACGACCGCCGCGAGTGCGGCTTGATTTGACGCTGTTGGAGTTGTCGGTATCGTCTGCGGTGGGCGGCTACCCTTGAAAATTGCGATGAGCAAGGCCGCGACGAGTAAAACTCCAACGGTTACGGTCGGCAAAATCGGCATCGCTCAATCCAAGATTTGCGCCGAGAAGTATGACACAGTGATGGTTGATGTAACCTGATAGCGCTCATCCCCGTGACCGGAGTTTTGAGCCCAATCCGAAAAGCGTAGAGAGCTTCAGGCCAAGTCCGATGTCGGCTTGCGGCGGGTCGAAGCCTCGGGAGGTTCCTGCTGAAATTGCCACCTGTTGCTCCAGAAAAGCTAGGATAAAGTAGGAGTAAACTTCAACAGACCTGGAGATTGACCTCACTTTTTTCGGAAATCGTTATTCACAGACGCAATCGTGCGAGCAGCTTTTCTTAGAGAACGATTTCGGAGGGGGCGCGTATGGGGAGCACCAGGTGGATCACGAAAAACCTCATCTACGGCTTTCGGGTTCTGTCGGTTCCTCTGCTGATGTTCGTGGGCGTTGGGTTCCTGCACGCCGAGGGGAGCGATCGCACGATCGGTCAGTTCGTACACACGGCCTGGTCCGCTAAAGACGGCGCGCCCGGTAATGTTTGGGCTCTCGCACAGACAGCGGATGGATTCTTGTGGCTCGGGACTACGCAGGGCCTCTATAGGTTTGATGGCGTCAGCTTCGAGCGGTATGAGCCGCAATCCGGACCGGCATTTCCGTCCTCAAACATCACGTCTCTCCTCGCGCTTCCCAATGGAGACCTGTGGATCGGTTTTCGCGAAAAAGGTGTGAGTCGGCTGCGGGGCGGGCACAACACCAACTACGGGAATTCGGACGGATTGCCTTCAGGAAAGGTGGCGAGGCTGGTGCAGGATCGCGACGGAGCGATTTGGGCTGGGACCTACGGAGGCTTGGCTCGTTTCGAGCACGAGCGATGGCAACGAGTCGGAGACGATTGGGGCTATCCGGGTCAGAGGGCAGTGGCGGTCTACGTTGACCGCCACGGAACTCTTTGGGTTGCTTCGGAAAACACCGTCGTCTTCCTGCCACAGGCCTCCCGGAAGTTCCAAAGGACCGGAATCGAGATAGGCCAGACTTACCAGATGGTCGAGTCACTTGGGGGCACCCTATGGCTAGCGGAAACAGGCAGATCGGTTCATCCCATCCGGCTTCCCGCAACTCAACATAGTTTGGAACCCGAGATAAGATTCGGGTCGGCTGGAGTTCTTTTTGACGATGACGGCAGTCTGTGGATCACCAGCGTTGGCGACGGAATGCGTCGCGTTCCTTTTCCGGACCGGCTGAATGATCAGAAGACCGGCGAGTTGAGCGATGCCATCGAGAGCTTCACCTCGAAGGATGGACTGAGCAGTGATTATGAAACATGCATTCTAAAGGATCGAGAAGGCAGCATTTGGGTGGGCACATCGGCCGGTCTTGACCGGTTCCGCAAGGGCGCTTTGGTTCCGATTCTGCTGCCGGCGAAATTTACCCTCAAGGCTTTGGTCACGGGAGACCACGGCGACATCTGGGTAGGCAGTTGGAGCAACGTACTCGCGCGGATCGAGGGAAATACGTGGAAGAACATAAGGCCCGGCCTCGTCACTCTGTATGGTGTGCGTGACGGGCATGGGACTATTTGGCTATTGAAGGCCGACGTAGATTCCCGGCTCACCGCTCATAGTTATGTATCCCGGCTGGCTAAGGAAAGGCAAATATTTGTTGCGGCGGCTCCAGCCGGATTCGATACAGCTGGGTCTCGCGGGGTGCTGGCTGTAGATCGCATGGGCACGCTCTGGCTCGGAGCCGGGCCTCTTTTTTTCTTTCTGAAGAAGAATGGACAATGGCAGCAATTTGAGACGCCATCGGAGGTAGCCGCGAAGACGGCTCTGGTTACGTTTACAGATCCCGACGGTCGCATTTGGTTCGGATTCACGGACAACACCATCCTAGTGATGGACGGGAAAAATGTTCGAACATTCTCGGCGAAGGATGGTATTCAGGTCGGGTCCGTCAGGGCAATCACAGGCCGCGACCGTCACATCTGGATTGGCGGGGAAGGCGGATTGGCTGTCTGGAACGGAGACCGTTTTAGAGCGGTGCTTCCAGAGGGTAACGATGCGTTCCACGGCGTATCGGGAGTTCAGGAGGATTCTGGCGGCGACATGTTCTTGAGCGATGAGCGAGCCGTGGTGTTTATTCCCGCGACTGAGGTTTCGAAGATCTTCAAAGACCCTTCAGCTCGGGTTCAGTATCAGCTCTTCGATGTACACGACGGGTTGCCAGGCGCGGTTCAAGAGTCAATGCCGTACCCGAGTGCTGTGCAAGGCACCGACGGCCGCATCTGGTTTTCCACCTCCACGGGCGTAGCGCGGATCGATCCTGCACACATTCCAAAAAATCTGGTTGAGCCGCCGATTACCATTCGCTCGATCACTGCCAACGGGACTCGCTACACTTCGCCGGCCGATTTGAGACTGCCTCCCCGGACACGAGATCTGACGATTGACTACACGGCCCTAAGCCTCGCGGTTCCGGATCGCGTCCGCTTCCGCTACAAGCTTGAGGGTTCGGATACGCAATGGCAGGACGCCGGGGGCCGTCGCCAGGCGTTCTATACCAACCTTTCACCGCGGGAGTATCGATTTCGCGTGATCGCAAGCAACAACGATGGGGTTTGGAATGAGGCGGGCGCCTCCTTGAGTTTCGCCATCGCTCCCGCCTGGTACCAGACGATTTGGTTCCGAGGGCTTTACGTGCTCGCTTTCTTCGCGCTGCTCTGGGGCGTTTATCGATTACGCGTTCACCAGTTGCTGGAGCAAGAGAAGAAATTCCGCGACGCGGTAGAAACCATGCCGGCCCTGGCTTTCGTTGTCGACCCCCGGGGTAATCGCATTTTTATGAATAAGGGTTGGCTCGAATACACAGGATTGAGCCCGGAAGAAGCGTCCGCGTCAGGATGGGAGAGGACGATTCACCCTGACGATCTCAACCGCTTCACGGAGCGATGGCGCACGTCCGAGACGACTGGCCAACCGCTGGATTATGAAGCGCGGCTGCGCCGCGGATTGGACGGAGTCTATCGCTGGTTCTTGATACGCGCCGTACCCGTGCGGGATAAGCACGGGAAGATTGTGAAATGGTGTGGCGCAGCAACGGACATTGAAGAGCGCGAGAAATTGCGTCAGCTGGAGGCCGATATGGCGCACATCAATCGGGTGACCACTTTGGGGGAAATGGCGGCTTCGCTGGCACACGAAATCAAACAGCCAATCGCCGCTGCCATTACCAGCGCCAATAGCTGTATTGAATGGCTCGCGCATGAGCCGCCCAACCTTGATCGCGCCCGTGCGGCAGCGACCCGAATCGATATGTATGGGAATCGTGCGGCCGAGATCATCGACCGTATACGTTCCTTCTACAAAAAGTCTCCACCACAACGTGAGTTGGTTGACGTGAACGGAATCGTTCACGAGATACTCGCGCTATTGCGGGCAGAGGCCACTCGATACCCGATTGTGACGCACGCCGAACTGACCACCGCCCTGCCTCAAATCATGGCGGATCGTGTGCAACTCCAGCAGGTGTTCATGAACCTCGTGCTCAACGCCATAGAAGCCATGAAGGACTCTGGCGGAGAGCTTGTAGTCCAGTCGGAATTGGGCAGCGACGGCAGAGTGTGGATCTCCGTAAGTGACACCGGCGTCGGACTACCGCCCGGAAAAGTGGACGAGATTTTCAGCGCCTTCTTTACAACCAAGGCCCAGGGTAGCGGCATGGGCCTGGCGATCAGCCGATCAATTGTCGAGTCCCATGGCGGCCGTTTGTGGGCCACGGCGAACAACAGACAGGGTGCAACGTTTCATGTCACTCTGCCGGTCGCAGCCGAAGTAGTGAGAATGTCCGATACCGGAACGTGATTCCAGTGTCACTGGGACTGCCCCCGTGACAGGCCGAGGCGGCAAGCCAATTCGCAAGAATGTGGCTGCTCCCTGTTACCGGCAGTTCGGACAGCGCGCGCAAGAATCCGTCATGTACCAGGGACCATAGTCATGAGTGCCCTGCCCGTCGCATCCCTTGCCGTCCTTGTCGAATCGTAACAAGCCTCCGATTGACTTTAGGTTCGACTGAACAGTAGCTCGAACCTCTACGCCCTCCGGCGTAACTTTACTCACCTTGCCCTTGCAAGTGTGAGCCTCGCTAGACATGTAAACTTCCTGACGAACCACCAGTGTCTTCGTGTCCATCATTGCCGTCGATCTTTTGATTTCCCGGTCATTGAGCCCGATTCGAGGCGGGGAGCACACCTTCGCGGCAGTCGGCAGTCTTAGAATTGTCTTCATATCGTGCTGTTTTGACCAGTCGGTTCGGACTTGCGAAGCGTAGGATTTGAAAATGGGTGGACAAAGTCCCACTCCGCATGCCCCTGCAATTGGACTAATCGAAGATGAACAGTGTCAGAAGATCGGCCGAGGGTATAAGGCAGTGAGATTCAGATTTTTACTGTTTCTCTGAATGGAGCCGATTTATCCACGCTGATCCAAAGTCCAACCGGCATGAGCGATCTGCGCGACTCCAACGAGGCAACTATGAAAAAGAAGATAGCAATTTGTTTCGTTCTATCGCTCCTGACCTGCGGAGTGGTTTCTGCACAGGACACCATGAACCACGACGACGGTCAGAAGACGTATGCGTCCCAAACGCCGATCCAACTGGCAGGCACAATCAGTGCTACAGGCCAGACGTTTGTCAGCGACAAAGGCGGCAAGAGCTGGACCATCATCAACCCAGATGCGGTCAAGGGACACGAGGGGCACCACGTATTGTTGACCGCGAATGTTGATGCGGACAAGAACGAAGTAAACGTAGTTTCGCTGAAGATGGCAAAGAAATAATTGCGTTCGTTGAGGATTGCTGGCGCTTTGCTGCGGTTACTTTGCGAGAATACCCGCTGAGTCATGGCTCGAACTTCGGGCAACCTTGGTGCTCGAAGGTGAGGGGCCCGGCGCGGCAATTCCGACGATTGCGGTAAGCGCCAACTGGGAACGTGCAAAAGTGTGCAATTTTGAACAGACCCGAGCGGAGCATTACGGCAGAATCTCAAGAATCGTTAGTGGTGGCGGTCTTTGCGCAGGCAAGGATCGTCCTGCCGGATGGTTCGAGATTCGAAGACTTGATTGCGAAGCTTCGAACGCACCCTGAGCGAGAAATTGAGAAACTCACATCCGGCCCCGCTATCTTGTTAAGATGCAGACCTTTGCAACGTGAGCAATGGTTAACACTGGACAATCCGTAGAGCCTGACCGAGAAGTTGTAGAACGTGCCATCGTCGAACTGTTGGGAATCGCCCAGGGGCAGGGAATCACCCCTGCTGATTTGCTTCGAATGCTGGACTCGGGCACGCGAATATCGGATTTCCTCGCCGCGATAGATCCAACTACAAACAGTAACCACACTGCCCATTGCGATTTGTCTTAGCGACTTAGCGCAATACTCCGTCTAATTGCCTACCCGCTAGAGCTTCTTCCTAACTAAGCGCACATTCGCGCAGGAGTCCGCCTATTCCATCCCTCTCCGACCTCCCAATCCTCGTCAAAGCGGGCATCGAAAGCGAGACCATAAGGGACAATCGGGCCACTCAGAGTGTGTCCGTTGTTACAGGCAATCGCTTGAGCGCGGCTTGTTGCCAGCATTGCCAAGGCCTCATCATGCGGCCGTTTATCGAATGCCATTAGTGTACGAATTCGTAAAATTGATGAGCAGCCTTGCACCCCGCATTGCAGCCGTATGTAGACTACGTTGTAGGACGAGCCTGCTCTGCGCGGGTCGGTGTAAGGGAGCACTAGCTGGACATCTGGAGCCGAATAGCCATGCACGTGCCTACACGCGGGACATAAGAAATTTCGTCTCGACCCACCCTCGGGCCAGAATCCTTGACCTTCAAATGTATCGGGACGTGTGGCTGGCGGAAGTGGAATGGGCCGAAAGCAGTTCTTGCAAACAAGTGCGGGAAACTGGTCAAACGTTGCCATGCGACACCCCATTGGTCGTGCTTAAGAAGTCCTTCTAGCCCCCCAAATATGGTCGGTCATCGGGATGAACCCGCACAAGAGGCCGCTCGGCCAGCACAGCAAGTTTTGTGTAAGACAATTAAAGGCTATAACGCTTCTGCGTGCACGGAATGGTCAATTCTGCTCGTTCTGGCCAGCCTAAACATTTTGCACAGTGGAATCAGTCGGCGCTACACGTTGCACTTCCGCTAGAACGGATTCAAGAGGCCGGCTGTTGCCGACGATCCGGCCGAATTGGCGGTCTCTTGCGTCGTGTTCAGCGGACCGAAGTATCTCGAGAGAACCCCCAAATACCTCCCGCTAAAACCGTGCCAGTAATTCGGAGCCCACTTTGTAGGAGACGCGCGTTCGTCCCAAATTGGATCAATCAGAATGCGCACGCCTTCAATTTCAACCAAGAGGAGGAGTGCCCGAGGCAAGCAATGCGTAGGCCGGATTGTGGGCTTGTTGCATAAGCTCGTGGATCGGTATGAAGGGGGCCCAGCGCATGCCTCGGCGACCGCGCCGCTGCTCCGAGAGAGAAACGCGGGCCCAAATTTTGACCATGAGCGAGAGCCCACCCACCTTAGGTTGCCACCGGGTTGACAGACCGACTACCATCCCGCTCGGCTGGTAGAAGGGCTATCGTTATCTGATGGACGATCGCACGTCGAGATTCCTGGAATCAACGACCTTGGTCCGCAAGCCGACGTGCGGTCTCACCGAAAATGACGAGCTTCATGACGGCTAAGCAAAAGGAAGTCTCCCGCTTGTGGGTCGCTTTCAGATTGCCAATGCGTTAAGACCATTCACAGGCGCGCAAACAATCAAAAATGATAAGTTGGCTCACAGGAAATGATCGATTGCTCGACGATGACAGGGCGACTCGGAATATCCGCTGCGGAGAAGCTGCGGAGAAAATGATTCCATCGCTCCTGGCGACCCTTGTGCCACGTTGATTGTTTTCGGTCATACTATTTGCATGTGTGGGCGCTACCGACTGTCGCGGATGAAGCAACTTCTGCAGGAACAGTTCGCAGCTCTTTCCGAGGACGCCGACTGGAGTCCTCGGTACAAGATCGGTCCTACGCAGTTCGTGGTCCTGATGGCGCTTATCTTGGGATCCAGCCTCGGGTCCAGCCTCGCGCTGGATCAGGTTTCAGCCTCCGCCGTCGATAGCTTGTTCTCGAAATTCGCCAGCCCACTCGATCCTGGTTGCGCGGTGCTGGTGATTAAGGATGGGCAGCCGATATTCCGTAAAGGTTATGGCGTAACTGATTTGCAAGCGTTGCACAAGATCGGGCCGGAAACGAACTTTCGCTTGGCCTCACTGACGAAGCAGTTCACCGCAATGTCGGTGATGCTACTGGTTCACGATGGCAAACTGCACTATGAAGACCGTCTCACCGACGTTTTTCCAGACTTTCCCGCGTATGGCACAGCCATCACGATTCGCCAGTTGCTGAATCACACCTCGGGCCTCATCGATTATGAAGACATCATGGCGAAAGAATATCCAGAGATGGCCGACGACAAGATACCGCAAATCAAGGACGCCGGTGTGCTCAACCTGCTGAAACAGCAGACGGCAACGAGGTTCGCGCCGGGTACGCGATGGGCATACAGCAATTCGGGTTACGTGTTGCTGGCGATGGTGGTTGAGAAACGATCAGGGATGAGTTTCGGGAAGTTTCTCCGGCAGCGAATTTTTCTGCCCCTCGGGATGACAGCCACGCTCGCTTATGAGAAGGGCAAGAATGAAGTCGCGCATCGCGCCTACGGACACACCAGGACAGCAGCGGGATGGACCGAGACGGATCAGAGTTCAACTTCGGCAACGTTGGGCGATGGCGGAGTTTATACGTCGCTCAGTGATTTGGAGAAATGGGACCGCGCATTAGCCCATTACACCCTGCTTTCGGCGGAAGAGACGAAACCGGCGTTGACGCCGGCGAGGGGGGCGAAGGGAGCGGCGCTGCGGCAATTGGACGGCACCCTGGCACCGCTCTATGGCTTCGGATGGTTTCTCGATCCATACCACGGGCATCGCCGCTACAGTCACTATGGTGAAACGGTAGGATTTCGAAACGCTATGCAGCGTTTTCCGGATGACCATCTCACGGTGATTGTTCTCTCGAATCGGGCCGACATCGCCGCAACCGTTCTAGCCGAGACCGTGGCTCAGTTGTATTTTTCTAGGCGCTAAAGGAATTCCTCTGCGTCTTCTGAAAAAAATCCTTGACAGCAGCTGAGCATTGGTACTAAAAGACCTAGTTGTCTATACAACCGGAGCGCCCAGGTGGACCTTCCCACACTTGACCGGCACAGTGTCGTTCCCTTGTATTACCAGATTCAGCAGCATCTTCTCGCTCAGATCCGTATCGGCGCGCTGAAGCCCGGAAATTCGATTCCCTCAGAACAGGAAATTTCCGTCCGTTTGCGGATCAGCCGCATGACCGCGCGGCAAGCCTTGAAATCGCTCTGCGATTTGGGAGTGACCTATAGCCAACGAGGCAAGGGCACATTCGTCTCTGCCGGCAAGTTGGAAAAGAATTCCCGCCAGGTGCTTTCTTTCAGCGAGGAAATGCAGGCTTCTGGATCACGGCCGCGCTCGAAAGTGCTCTCGTTCGAAGTGACCAATGCCCGTCCGGATGTAACCGACGTGCTTCAGCTTTCCCCAGGAGAAAGAGTGATCAGCCTGCGACGGGTGCGAATAGCCGGTACGTCGCCCATGGGACTGGAATGGAGTCGGCTTCCGCTACGCGTGTGCCCCGACCTGCTGCAGGCGTTTGAACCGAGCCGATCGCTGTATCAAACGCTCTCCGAACGTTACGGCGTCCATATTGTTGCCGCCGACGAAGTGGCGGAAGCAGGATTGGCGGGCGCCCAGGAAGCAAAGCTACTCAAGGTCGCCAGGAGCAGCCCGGTGTTTCTCTTCACGCGCACCTCGTACGATCAGAGTGGGCAGCCCGTAGAGTATGTGAAGTCCACCTACCGTGGCGACCGATTTAAGATCGTGAACCGTTTAACCCAACCCGCTTTGACACAACCCGGTTTGAGACAAGACGAGAACAGTATCGGAAGGGGAAACGACGAACAGGGAAATGCTTGTAGAGATCGTTCCTGTTTTTGAAATTAAGGAGAGAAATCATGCCGCGAAACTTAGTTATGCTGATTGCCGTCGCAGTATCTGGCCTGTGGTTGAGCCTTTCCTCCTGGGGTCAGGCCACCACCTCGTTGCATGGTACGGTGACAGACCCTTCCGGCGCGGCGGTTGCAGGAGCCAAAATAATTCTGACCAATCAGGACACCAACCTGGCCCGTGAGACAACCACCACAAGCAAAGGCGTGTATGAGTTTGTTTCCGTGCTGCCAGGCACGTACAAGATAGCGGTAGAGGCCAAAGGCTTTCGAACCTATGTCCTGACCGGACTCCAGTTGCTGGTGGCCCTGCCCGCGACGGCGGATGTACGCCTTGCGGTGGGCGCGCCGTCGCAAATAATGGAGGTTACCGGGCAGGCGGCGCCGCTCAACACGACCGATGCCAGCCTGGGTAACACGATGGGCTCGAATGAAATTGAAAACTTGCCGATGGAAGCGGAGCAACTACCGCTGCTGCTCAGCCTGCAACCGGGCGTGGTCTACAACGGCCTAAATATTCTGACGGATAGCTACGACACGCGCGCCGGCTCGGTAAACGGTGAGCATAGCGACCAGAACAACATCACACTGGATGGCGTAAGCGTCAACGACGAATTCAACGGCTATGCCTTCCAAGGCGTTTTGCCCTCCACGCCATATTCCGTCGAGGAATTTCGGGTTACTACCTCAAACTACGGGGCGACGGACGGACGGTCCGCGGGAGCACAAATCGCCATGGTCACCAAAGGCGGCACCAACTTGTTTCACGGGGTGTTGTATGAGTACAACCGGAACACAGTCGGCGAGGCCAACGACTACTTCCTGAAATTATCCCAACTGGAAGCCAATCCTCCCCAGCCTAACTTGCCACAACACCTGGTGAGGAATCTTTTCGGCGGAGCCATCGGCGGCCCGATTCTGAAGAACCGCCTCTTCTTCTTCTTCAATTATCAAGGCGAACGGCAGTCGTATCAGGAGAGCGTGCTAAGGAATGTTCCGACCACATCGCTCGACGATGGAGTTCTCCAGTATGAGTGCCCGGTTAACCCAAACGGCACTCTTAATACAACGCTATGCCCTGGAATGAGCGTCACCGGCGAGAGCGGCGCCAGCTACCCAGTTCAGCCTGGCTACTACGGCCTAAGCCCCAGCAATCTCGCGCAGATGGATCCAAACGGTGTCGGGCCGAGCCCGGTGATGCTCAATTATTTCAAAACGTATCCCGCGCCCAACGATTTCACGGTGGGCAATCTAGTGAACTTTGCCGGATACCGCTTTCCTGGCAGGCAGTTGATATCCGAGAACTGGTATATCGGCCGACTGGACTACAAACTGACTGCAAACGGCAACCACACCCTTTTCCTGCGCGGCGCCGTGCGCAATGATCCCACTTTGAACCCGCCGTTTTTGCCCGGCACGCCCCCGGAATCGAGCACGATTGATGTCAGCAAAGGATTTGTCGGGGGCTACACCGCGGTTTTCGGGCCTCGTTTCGTTAACAATTTGCGCTATGGCATTACCCACCAGAGCATAGCAAGCCCAGGCGATACCAACCAGCCGTGGGTCGTACTGCAGGGGCTGGACCAACCGATCGTTTATTCAACCGCGTTTACCGCGCCCGTACACAATCTAGCCGACACCGCCACCTGGCAAAAGGGATCGCATAGCTTCCAGTTCGGCACTAACATTCTGTTCATCCGCCGCACCAGCGACAATGAGACCAGATCTTTCAGTAGCGCTCTGACGAACTCCAATTGGGTGCAGTATAGCGGCTTTGCCGATGAGAACAGCCCTCTCAACCCCGCCTACGGCTGCACTAATTCTGGCCCCTGCTTTCCGGCGGTCAGCAGTGGTTTCGGACAAGCCTACAACTGGCCAATTATGGCGATGATGGGCCTGGTCAGCGAAGGGTTTTCTCAGTACAACTACCAGATCACGAACCCTGCTGCGGCCACTCCGCTGGCGCAAGGGGCGCCCATCGCGCGCCACTGGGCAACCGACACGTATAACATTTTCTTCCAGGACACATGGCGGGCGCTCCCTAATCTTTCGATCACCTACGGGCTGAACTATCAACTGATGACGCCCATCACCGAAACCAAGGGGCAGGAAGTTACGCCCTCGGTCAATATGGGAGACTGGTTCAATCAGCGTGCCCTGAATGCAAGCCAGGGTATACCTTCAAGCAAGGATGCGGTGATCTCATTCCAGCCGTCCGGTTCGTTTTATGGAAGGCCAGGTTTGTACTCCGCGCAGAAAAAAAACTTGGCACCACGTCTAGGATTAGCGTGGTCGCCACACGCCGATTCGGGATGGCTGAAAGGGCTATTGGGCGACGATAAGACCGTGATTCGCGCTGGGGCCGGCATGTATTTTGACAACTTCGGGCCAGAGTTGGCTATGTCCTATGACGCGAGTGGCACGTTTGGTCTTTCCTCGACGCTCCAGAGTTCTTTCGGTACATTGACGGCTGCTACAATCCCACGCATTACTTCGATCAACACGATCCCAACCGGCCTGATACAACCACCCCCGTCCTCAACCTTCCCGGTCGGCTATCCACCGGGCTCGGAGGAACTCGGATACGGTATCGATCAATCTCTCAGAACTCCATATTCGTACGCGGTAGATCTTTCAGTTCAGCGGCAACTGCCGGGTCGGATGACTTTGGATATTGCCTATGTGGGTCACTTCGCTCATCACGTGCTCGCCCTGGACGATGTCGCCACGCCGACGGACCTGGTGGATCCGCAATCTAGGATCGACTACTTCTCGGCAGCAAAGCAGTTGTCGACGCTGTGGCGCGCCAATACGCCGGAGAGCAGCATCAACGCGGCAACGATTGGGCCCACGGCACAATACTGGCTGGACATGCTGACGCCGCAATCCTCCTACACCCTGTGCTCGACCGGAGCGACCACATCCAGTTTGCTGGTTGCTACCTATGACGTTTTTGGCCCTGGCTGCGGCAATCTCTACAATGAGACGTCCGCACTCTACCTACTGGATGTGTACGGCTTCCCGACCTCCCCCGTGACTGGGCTGAACAGCTACTTCAACAGCCAGTACTCATCTTTATTTGACTGGCGCTCGATCGCTTACTCGAACTACAACGGTTTGCAGATCGGCCTGCACAAAGAGTTCTCAGGCGGCGTCTTGTTCGGTCTCAACTACACCTACAGCAAGTCCCTGGACCTCGAGTCAGAGGCGGAACGCGGCGTCCAGTATCTTACCGATAGCATCATCAATGCCTGGTCTCCGAGTGAGATGTACGGTCCCAGCGATTACGATCTGCGGCATCAGCTCAATGGCTACTGGGTTGCTGACCTACCCTTTGGGCGAGGCCGGAAGTTTGACGCCAATGTCGGCGGCGCGGCGGATGCCTTGATTGGCGGCTGGCAATTGGGAGGCACCATACGTTGGACATCGGGATTCCCAGCCAGCGCTTACATGGCCCTCGTATGGCCGACTAACTGGGACGAAATGGGTTGGGCAGATTTGACAGGCCAGCCGATCAAGATGGACACCACTCTAGTCAATGGTACACCCAACGCCTTCAAGAATCCGCAGCAGGCGATTAACGGCTTCACTTATGCCTTTCCCGGCGAAAGCGGGGTGCGCAACCCACTTCGCGGCGAAGGATTCTTCGGTCTGAATATGAACCTATCGAAGAGCTGGAGGATTCCGCGAACGGAGCAGCAGGCGCTGCAGTTTCGATGGAGCGTGTTCAATGTGACGAATTCGGTTCGCTTCGACGTTTACGCGATGCAAGACGAGGTGGAGACATCGAACACGTTCGGAAATTACACACAAACACTGTCTTCGCCTCGCGAGATGGAGTTCGCTCTGATTTATAAATTCTGATCCCGCAGGCGAATCTCCCATCTGACGGTGACATTGGCGCGGCACGCTTGAAAGACCGGCGGCGATCCATTCAGTCTCAGGGGAGTCGGGGAGTCTGTTTTCGTGAAATCCGAAATCCGTGAAGGCTAAACGCAAAAGCGAGAGCGCATCGAATCCCTGAAAGGCACTGCCGACGGAGGAAGCGAAACCAGTCAATCTCGGACCGCAAATCGCGCGAAGGCGCACGGCGTCACGTCGCCACAGATGGATTTTGTGTAACTCGCGTCGCCGGCTCGGGCAGTTGTTGTCCGCAATACGCGCAATTCGCCCAAGTGGGCTCAACGGGCTTATCACATTTCAGGCACGTTGGCTGCAGCAAAGTGCCGCAACGCGGACAGAATGGGAATTTTGCCTTTTCGACATGCCCGCAGCCGGGACACGTCTTCGGCAGAGGGTCGCGGAGAATGAAGTACAAGATCATCCCGATCGCATGGGGAACGAAGATCGCCAGTAGCGTCCACATTACGTACCGCATCTGCCGCCGCTTCGCATCCCCGTAGATGTATCCGATCAGCGCAACCCAAGCCACCATGAGCAGGAAAAATCCGTAAACCAGCAGCGCTTGTCCCCAGCGCGGCAATTTGGCCATCTCCGGATCCTTTGGTGCAACGAAGAAGAACAACCACACGGTGAGGCACAAATAGGCGAACCATGCAACGATCCACGCTGCTTCTGGGATCACGCGCAATTCCTTTGTGAAGCGGCTCATACCAGCCTCCTTTCGCCGCGCTGCCGGATTGCCAGCATTACTGCGGCCACCCCTCCCGCCAGCCACTCTAGGGCGGTGAACGCGGCAAAACTGATCCACGTATGGCTGAACTGCGGCCCGAGCAACCTCTCGAAACGTCCGCTCACAACGTGGAAAACCGCCCAGCTCGCAATCGTCAGCAGCCACGCAAAAGCCACGACAATAATCATTAGGCGGTGGTTCCAATCGTGCTCGGCCTGTTCCGTGAACTTCGCCTCGGCACGCGCCAGCGTCGCCTGCACCAGCCACGAAGAAGGCTGGGGCGTCGGCAATCGGCGGAGTTCGCTCGCAATCGGCCGCCAAGCCTCCAATTCGTTCGAGCAGGCGATGCAAGACCGCACATGCTCCGCAACCTGCTCTTCTTCCGCGCTCGTCAGCGCGTCGGCTGCGGCCAGCGCCAATAGTTCTCGAATCTTGTCGTGCTCGTTCATTGCCATGTACCTCCGGGATACCGCGCTTCGAGCGCGTCACGCAACTGTTCCAGCGAACGTCGCAGCCGCGACTTCGCCGTTGATACTGGTACCGCTGTAACCTGCGCGATTTCCTCAATCTTCATCTCATCCTCAAACCGCAGTGTGAGGACTTCGCGATAGATCATCGGCAGCCCCGCCATCGCTTCGCTGATCTCCGTTCGGCGCTCGGCCGCGAGCGCGTGATCGAGCGGCGTGTGGTCTTTACTTGAAATCCGGTCCGCCACATTTTCGCTATGCCAGCTGTTGGCGAGCGGCTCGTCGAGGCTCTCCGGACGAATCCGGCGCAAATGATCGATCGCCAGGTTGCGCGCCAGTGTGAACAGCCAGGCGTCGAAATTGCGGTTTGCATCAAAGGAACGAATCTTTTCGACCACTCTCAACCATGTTTGCTGGAACAGGTCTTCCGCCTCGGCGGGCTGCCGCACGATGCGCAGCAGGTACCGATACAGCCGATTCTGGTACCGGGTAATCAGTTCCGAGAGAGCGTTCAGGTCGCCTCGGCGAAGCCGGACCACATCCGCATCCACTGCCACAGGCCCCTCCAGCGATAGTGCGGTCGTCCCCACCATACTCGTAATACGGATGAGTGCCCAAAAAAGACGCAAGAGATGCAGTTGCTAGATTGGTGTTGCTAGGTATCTAAATGACAGAAATTTTCGGAGACTCCCTCGTACCTTGCATCCTTTTGAGGTTCTCGCCCGTATTTCCCAAAGTGCTCAAATCCACAGAGAGCGCAGGAGCGCAACTCAGATCCTGCATTGCTCTTTCGTAGGAGGTTGACATGCATGACACAAAGGAGCGATTGTCTCAATTGTGGCTCCTCGCGTTACTCAACTACCTGTATGCGGACGTGCTTGCCCTGTTCGATATTGTTGGCTCGCAAGATCCAGCCCCACATCTCCCACAATGGGCTCTGCTGGGGGCAGCGGTCTTGATGGAAATACCCATCGCCATGATTCTGGCGTCTCGACTGCTTCCGTTTAGGGCGAACCGGCTGGCGAATATCATCGCGGGTGCCATTGAGACGTTAGCCGTCATTTCGATGCAATTCGTTTACCCTTTGGCCAGCGGTGCCTGGCACGAGCATATGTTTGCATCGTACATTTTCTTCGGGAC
>Ga0209624_10000536_pt1 | contig 33316 bp, 39 predicted proteins | sample JacPinW_OM2H0_O1_FD_188565 | JGI IMG/M metagenome (GOLD analysis project Ga0209624, IMG submission 188565) | Forest soil microbial communities from Algoma, Ontario, Canada - Jack Pine, Ontario site 1_JW_OM2H0_O1 (SPAdes) (version 2) | ecosystem: Environmental > Terrestrial > Soil > Boreal...
CCGGATGATAGTCACAACCTATAATCAGCATGTTCGGCTCCTTTCCTCCGAGCCCTTTGGTTGGTTTGCGCCTCCAAAGTTTACTCGGGCCTGGGAGCCGACATTGTTATGGAATCATTTCACTCATCGACCTCAGCCAGGGGCGGAGCCGGATTCTCAACGAATGTAATCGCCTGTTTACATCAGCCGTCGCCAAGGTATACATTCGTCTGCAGCTTACACCTCGGAATATTTTAGGGAGGAGCCCATGATTCGACGCCAGCTTCTTACCAAATTCCCACAGTTGCTTGGCTTCGGTCTGCTCAGACTCGGGGCCGTCAATTCGCAAGAAACCACGGCACGTAAACCTCTGAAGATCATGATGAAGAGTGCATGGGGATCGGATGACCCCACTCGGGCGTCTTTCGCTTTCGCGCATGGCCTTGCGTTGGCCGATGCAGGTCACGAAGTGCAGATTTTCCTCACCGGCGAAGCTACTTACCTCATGCGGAAAGCAACCGTTTCGCAGATCTTCCCGGTCGGCTGGCCGCCACTGAGCGAAATGCAGGAGAAGGTTGTCGGGAAGCATATTCCGGTTTTTTCTTGAGGGGCCTGCTCCCGTGCCCGTGGGGTTACGGAAACAGACCTGAAGGATTGGGGAGCAAAGTTCGGCAGTCCCGCAGTTTTCGTATCGCTGGTCGAGTGGGCGGACCGCATCATCACCGAATAGCTCCACACAGAGACTGGCGTGATTGGCGAAAAATTGCGATTACACTCATTAACCCGAGCGGCCAAATCTTGGATGAATGTGATCGCAGGCAGCGGATTGTGATGAACTTCAGAGCGGTTCGCGCCTGTCGTATGGGAAGAACCAAGTGGCTCCCCCAAATGGACTGTGGCTGGCAAAATCTGGAACGGGCGGCAGGTAGCCGCTCTGAATATCTGAAGCCTCTTCCATCCAACGCGGATTGTATTGAACGTGCTGTCCCACCTCAGACCAGCGGCATGCGAGATGTCCTGTCTCTGTCTGCCATAATCTCATTGCAGCCAACCTCCGGCGATCTGCGCTAACGATAGTTTCCCACAGATGGGATTCTGATGCCACTCTAACGGAAATTCAAACTCCACCAGCATCTGGTTTTTCAGTAGACCCAGGCAGTTGGCGTAAAATCGCCATTACGCTCATTGACCTCTGGTCACAAATTGTTAATCGCCTGATTACATCAACGTTTGATGGTGAGAGGCTTTGTAAGAGTGAACGTTGCCTCGGACATCGATTCTGGGAAGAGTGGAACTCGATCCGTCTGCAAATCGTAACGGACGCCGTCAATTGTCACATCAGTCAAATCCATCACCCCAACCGATTCTTGAATCGTGACTTTCGACAATGCGGGAATCACTACAGTCGAACCAACCTGCACGATGTTGACCACCTTGGCAGAGTGCACGCGCAACGGAAGATTGCGAGGTGGATTTTCCTCGAAAACGTCCACAGTGATCTTGGTACCTGCCGGCACGACAATAGTGTCAGCGGAGTCCTGTTTGGGCCGGTCGAAGATAGTGGAGCGCTCAGCGCTAGAATTTGGATCTTTCGTTTCTTCACCATGGCTCTTGTTATCTGCGTTGGGAGACGATCTGGGAATCTCGGCATGTGCACCCGATGAAGAGGCCGTTAGGTTTGCCTGTCTGGACGGGGTTGCTGATTTGCTGGCCACAACCTCGCCCAGCAATTCCGGTCTGGAATCACGGCACCTTGATTTGGGCTGGGTCGTTAGCCACCACTTCAGGCACGCCCTTGAAAGCGCTAATCTTGCCGGTCACGCAAACGCGCTTTCCCCGGTAGGTCGTTTCCGGGTTGTCAAACTTTGAGCGATCATTGGCCCAAATGACCAGCGTAAAAACTTGGTCGGGATAGGGTTGGTCGAAATTCAGAAAGGTTGGGCTGCCGCGACTGCTTTCTGCCCAACGCGTGCTTACCACCTTGCCGCAGACCGTTGCCTGCTCCCCGATGTGAGCTTTGGCCTCCGTGGCTGTGAGGGTCTTCTGGGCCAGCAGGGCCGAAGTGGCCCACAAGGCAAACGCCAACATGGACAAGGCTGATACTGGCCGAGACATAATGCCTCCCACGAAGACGCGGCCCATTCTCCGTCTACCGAACTACGATGTCAAGCAGCGCAAAGTGGACTAGCCCACTACCAAATAAACAGCCCAGATTTTGCGGGAGCATACGCGCAATGCGGAGTTCATCGCATCTGTAGTCGCGGAATATCGCCATCGCACTCATCGGGGGTCAATGAGTGTAATCGCCTGTTAACAACAGCTACGGTTCGGGAGTGGAAAAGTTGTAGAATTATGCTCGTTAGGAGTGGGCTCCATGAGATACCGAATTGCCATGTGGGCGGGTGCAGGCTTTCTGGTTGCGGGCTTCTGGGCACTTTTGGCCATCGCGACCTTTCCATCTACAAGCGAGCGAATTCGGGATGTCTGGACTCTCATCAGTTTAAGCTGTCCGGTTGCGATAGCTGGCAGGCATTTCCCTATTAGCGTGTATGAAGTTCTAGCGGCGAATGCCGTTACATATTCGCTGGTTGGTCTGGTCGTCGAAACCCTGTGGCGCCAACTGCATCACGCGAAATAACTCAAAACACTGCTCGCACTCATTGACCGGGGTCGGCCTCAATGAGTGTAATCGCCTGGTTACGTAAACTTGCTGCGCGTGTTCGTGGAATGGCTAACAAGGCGCAGTCGTTCACTCTCCCGCACGACCGCTTTATTCCGTCCTTTCAATAGGTCTTGGAGAGTGATTGTTCCATTGATTAGCTCGGTCGTGCGGTCTACTACAGGGAGTGTGTCAATTCCTTCCGTGGCCATCATTTCGGCAGCGCTCCGGCATGTAGAGTCTTCGTAGATGAAAAGCTGCGGTAGCGCAGCTTTTTCGACTGAACTGCGAGGTTGGGAAATCCGGGACATCAGATCCCTGACGATGACAATTTCGAGCGGGTCAACGCCGTACTCGCGTGTAAGGTGGTACCCCCGGCGGCTCAACTTTTCGGTAAGAATCGATCGAGGCATGAGAAGTGCAGTCACCAGATAAGACGTGATGCAGCCCAGGGTGAGCGGCACTAGAGCAGGCAGGCAGTGCGTGACCTCCAGACTGAAAAGGATCGCGGTCAACGGCACACCGAGTGAGCCTGCCAGCATCGCTCCCATTCCGATCAGCGCCCAGAACGCCTGCACTTCAGCAGGACCTTTACCGAGATGCCCAGCCAAGCCACCGACTGCCCCACCAATCATCAGCAGTGGTGCCAAGACGCCACCCGAGGTTCCCGACCCGAGAGAGAACGCCCACATTAGAGACTTCGCAATGACAATCCCCAAGATAAGCGCAACGGGTGCGTTTCCTTGGAGGAGTTCCGCGATGTTGTTGTAGCCAACACCCAAGCCGCGCGGAAAGAAAAGGCCGCCAATGCCAACACCAACGCCCCCGAGGGCTGGCCACCACATCCAGTGGATGGGCAAGCGCTCGAACAGATCCTCAAAGGCATACATCATGCGGCTCAAGCCGGCTGCGATGAGACCGACTACAGCACCCAGCAGCAGGGAACCTATTGCAAACGAAATTCGACCCACATTACCGATACCGGGCATCGGAAAGAGGGGGCCAGGGCCTAGGAGATATCCCCGTAGAATAACCGCCGTCACGCTTGCGATTGCTACCGGCACTAAACTTCGCGGTCTCAACTCGAAGAGTAGGAGTTCAACCGCGAGCAGCAGTGCAGCGACCGGAGTCGCAAAGGTCGCTGACATGCCCGCGGCGGCCCCGGCAACCAGCAGAGTGGTGCGTTCCGCATCCGTGAGATGAATCCATTGAGCGATCAACGAGCCAAACGCTCCGCCGGTCATAATGATCGGGCCTTCAGCGCCGAACGGACCACCTGAACCGATGGCAATCGCTGCCGAGATCGGCTTCAGTATGGCAATCTTCGGATCGACCCGCGCACGATTCAGCAGGATCGCCTCGATCGCCTCGGGGATACCATGTCCCCTGATTTTGTCGGACCCAAAGCGGGCCATGAGTCCGACAAGAAGTCCCCCGATAACGGGAATCGGGACCATCCAGTACCCGAGCGAACTGCCCGACGCAGGAACAGGCGCCCAACTGAACCGCTGATAGTAGAAAAGATTGGTCGACAGCGCGATCAATCGAAGAAGGAGAACTGCCAGAAGGGCCGCGCCGATGCCGATGATTAGCGCGACGCCGGAAAGCAACCAGACTCTCCCATCTACGGTGAAGTCGCGGAGTGCGGAAGATTCAGATTTCACGGGGATCTCCGTGCGTGGTACGCCCGAAAGGATCGTCGGACGGAGTAACATTCCTTACCATTTATTGATTGTATCGTACCACGATATATGACAACGCCGGAGGGCGCTCCGGCTTCTAGTAATTGTCGTAAAATCCCCATCACACTGATTGACCGCTGGTCACAATTGTCAATGAGTGTAATCGCCTGTTAGCGACAGTTATGCCTTTGCCGCTCTAGTAGCATGTGCGAACATGGTGCCAAGCAGACCAGAGATGTTCAACGCTATCTCACAACAAGCGAGCCGGCAGGACGTCTGGCTTGTCCCGGCGGAACTGGCCATCTTGGCAGCCCTATTTGTCGCGGACGCATACCATCACATATTTATCAGCAAAACCCCGTATTTGTTTTTGCTGGGATGGGCGTCGCTGCGGTGGCGCGGGATGCGGTGGAAAGACGTTGGATTCACGCGGCCGCGCAGTTGGGGAGTGGCCTTGTTGGTCGGTGTTCTCGCCGGGCTGTTCATCGAGGCATTTGAATTGTTCATCAGCCAGCCGCTGCTGGCACGATGGCTGGGAAAGATGCCTGATCTGTCAAACTTCGCTGCAGTTCAAGAGAATGTGAAGTTGACACTGATCTACCTGCTGCTCATCTGGATTCTGGCTGCGTTTGGCGAGGAACTAGTTTATCGCGGTTACCTAATGAATCGCCTAGCTGGATTGTTTCATGATACACGGGCAGCATGGGTGATGAGCCTGATCGTAATCGCTATAGTTTTCGGATGTTCCCATACTGGTCAGGGAGCCACTGGGATGCTGGAGAATATCTGGGATGGGCTGCTGCTCTGCGCCTTGTATTTAGCGTGCGGGCGGAACCTGGCTGCAGCGATTGTCGCCCACGGAGTGACAGATACTGTGGACCTGCTCCTCATGTACTGGGGAAAGTATCCGGGGATGAGGTAGGCTCGAACTGATCTGGCAACTGTTGCAAAATCGCCATAGCACTTGGACCGTAATCACCAATTCTCATTGAGTGTAATCGCCTGGGCTGCACAATCTTAGCCAAGCCACTCCGTTGAGACCGCCATTTGAGTTTTCTGCACCAGCAACTGGGAGTCGTGCTATGGGTGTCAGCGATCCAGAGATTCAAAAGAAGGTGTTTGGACCTCGATGGCAACACGAAATTGAAAAACAAAGCTGGCCGCTATGGAAACGACTCATCCATCGTTTCCAGCGCTGTCCAGTGTGCAGACCAAAAATTCCAGACCGAAAGGTTCAATGAGCGTAATCGCCTGATTACAACATTTGGCCCTTAGGCGCATAATGCACGTATGAACCGAGACGTCGGCTGGCAGCGGATCATCATTGCCGTGTTCATCGGATCTGCCGTCGATCCTTTTGGCACAAAAAGCTCACACGGGTTCTTTGGTTACTTGCGATACTGGAAACTCAGGAAGTTGGAGCGATCCGCGGTTTAGATGAGAAGCGGCGATGTTAGACTGAGCCGAGATTCGAAATAGGGCAGAACGGTCGCACCCGAACGTGTGACGTAGATTTAGAACACCAACAGAGATTCATCCGAAATGATGCCCCTGCCGGTAGAACCCACAACTCGGGCTCCTGGCATCTCATTGGAGAAGAAAATTGTCTTCTGTCTGATCTCCTGGGTATTCCTGATGTTCGTTGTGGCCTCGATCGGGGAAGTTTTCTTGCGCGTGGCGCCGATGGGAAAGTTTCAGAGCTCTCCTTTCCGGCAGTATGACCCGAATATTGGCATCGCCTTGGTTCCCGGCAAGACGATTCATCACAACAGAGGTTGCTTTAAGGGGCTGGTCGAGACAAATAGCTTCGGCATGCGTGACCGCGCCAGGACGTTGGATAAGCCTGCCGGTGAGTTCCGGATAGCCATGCTTGGGGATTCCGTGATCGAAGGTGTTCACGTCCAGCCCGACGAAGTCGTGAACATCCAGCTGGAGAAAATCCTCCGGGCACAGGGTTACAACGCGGAAGTGCTGAACTTCGGAGTTGAGGGAATTGGCACGACTCAGGAGCTTTTGATTTACGAAGAGAAAGTTCGACAGTTTCATCCTGACCTTGTTCTGCTGACTTTTAATTCAAATGATGTGATGAATAACTCGTCCATCATTCAGCCGGCAGTGTATGGAATCCATACCTGGTATGCACCGTATTACGACCTGGGTCCAGACAGAAATCTGGTTTTTCGTCCGGTCGAGAAGCGATGGTTCAATGGACCGCGCACTTGGCTCGAGAATCACTCAGTGCTCCTTTATTACCTGGAGCGAATTTGGTTCAGCATCGAATACGCTCCTACCAAATGGGATGGAATCCCCGTTTTCTACGGCTCGTATGGAGATCCTCTGAGTCCTGACTGGACCAAGGCCTGGCAGGTTACCGACAAGGTCCTGGGATTGACGAGGAAAACAGTCGAGGCGGATGGAGCTAAGTTTATGGCGGTAACCTGGGCGGATTTTTGGGAAGTGGATCCGAATTGGCGCCCCCGTCTGGAGAAAGAAATTGGAACAAAACTGCCGCCTGAATTGAATCCTCCGAAGGCGCGGGAGCGGTTGGAAGACATCTATCGGAGGAATGGAATTACTTACGACTCTCTTACCTCGTACATCCAGAGCTATCGCGACCAGCACCATCTGCAATGGCCCTATTTTTCTTTTACCTGCAATCCCCATTACAGCGCGCTAGGGCATGCCGTCGTAGCTCGGGGAATTTTCGAGAAACTCGAACAACACGGAATGCTTCCGCCCCTCGCAGGCGGTGCGGCTCCCGTGGGCACCACTAATTGATTCTGGCAAGGGGTCGGATGAATTCGAAGGAGAGATCATGAAATTCGTGCAAAGTACAGTTCGACGCTTTGGCATCGCGGGCGAACTCCTTTCATTTTTCGTGGGCAACAAGCGCTGGTGGCTGCTGCCTGTGATTTTGAGCCTGTTCCTTTTGGGAGCGCTCATTGTAATGGCCCAGAGTTCAGCCATCGCTCCGTTCATCTATACGTTGTTCTAGGAGAAAGAATGCTGAAGGCCTGCAGGAGTCTGTGGGAGGGCTGGAAGAAAATTGCGCACAAGATTGGCAATTTCCAGGCCCGGGTCCTGCTGACGGTCTTTTATGCGGTGCTGGTGCTGCCATTTGGACTAGCTACCCGCGTATTTTCGGACCCGCTGCGGATTAAGAAGCGCCCGACCGAGTGGCTGAATCATCCCGACGAGCCCACTGACATGGCCTGGGCCAGAAAGCAGTAACCTTGTACATCCTCGGAGTTTCCTGTTACTACCATGACGCAGCGGCGGTGCTGTTGCGGGATGGCCAATTGGTGGCGGCTGCGGAAGAAGAACGCTTCACGCGCATTAAGCACGATTTCAGCTATCCTAAGCAGGCCATCAAGTTCTGCCTGGATCATTCTGGTATTCAGGGCAGCGATCTCGATTACGTTGTCTTTTTCGAAAAGCCCTTTCGCAAGCTGGACCGCATTCTCATGTCGGTGCTGCAGACCTATCCGCAATCGTGGAAGGTCTTCCGTGAGTCCATGGTCACCTGGATCATCGACAAGCTGTGGGTAGCATCGACCTTGCAGATGGAACTGGGAGTAAGCAAAGACAAAGTTCTGTTCAACGAGCATCACCTTTCCCACGCCGCCAGCGCATATCTCTGTTCGCCTTTTGACGAGGCTGCCATTCTGACCGTCGACGGAGTCGGCGAGTGGATCACATCGACGTGTGGCGTAGGGCGGGGAAATGAAATCAAGCTGACCAAGCAGATCGACTTCCCGCACTCGATCGGTTTGCTATACAGCGCGTTCACTGCTTTTCTCGGCTTCGAAGTAAATGAAGGCGAATACAAAGTCATGGGCATGGCCTCCTACGGCCAGCCGCGCTATGTCGATAAAGTATGGAAGATGGTTCATCAAAACCAGGATGGATCGTTCGCCCTGGACATGGACTACTTCAGTTTTCATCATTCGACCGACCAGACGTACAGTCGCAAATTCTCTACCTTGTTCGGAGAGCCGCGCCCGCCGAAGATGCTGTTTTTCACGGAAGGCACGGGTTTTCCGCGGTATTTTGGAACTCCGCCGGCAAACTTCAAGGAACTGTCGGATCAGAGTCAGCACTACGCCGATATCGCAGCCAGCATTCAGAAGGTGACGGAAGAGTTGCTGCTGGGCATGGCGCGGAACCTCCACAAGACGACAGGACTCAAGAAGCTATGCATGGCAGGCGGCGTGGCCCTGAACAGCGTGGCCAATACCCGCATCCTGAATGAAACCCCGTTCGAAGAGTTGTACATTCAGCCCGCGGCCGGGGACGGAGGCGGTGCACTGGGTGCGGCCCTGTGGGTGCACAGCAGATTGCTCGGCAACCCTCGCAACTTCACCATGCAGCATGCGTATTGGGGACGGTCGAACTCCGATAATGAAATTGGAGACTTCCTCAAGAAAAACAATATTCCGCACGCTCAGTTTGATTGCCAGGATGCGCTGCTCGATCAAGTGGTGGAACGGTTGACCAGCGGCAAAGTTGTCGGGTGGGCGCAAGGCCGTTTCGAGTGGGGCCCGCGAGCACTCGGCAGTCGGTCGATTTTGGCCGATCCCCGCAATTCGAACATGAAGGACATCGTGAACTCGAAGATCAAGTTTCGCGAGCCTTACCGTCCCTTCGCACCATCAGTGCTGGCGGAATGCGCGGAAAAATATTTCGAACTGCCGAACGCGGCGCAGAAACATCCTGCACGTTACATGTTGTACGTCGTGCCCGTGCGGGAAGAGCAGAAGTCTACCCTGCCCGCGATCACGCACGTGGATGGAACTGGGCGTCTGCAGACCGTTTTCCGCGAGCATAGTCCGCGTTATTACTCCCTGATCGAGCGCTTCGGCCAGTCCACTGGGGTTCCCATCGTGCTCAACACTTCGTTCAATCTTAAGGGTGAGCCGATCGTGAATACTCCAGCGAATGCGTTCAGCACATTTTCGAAGAGTGGTATGGATTCTCTGATTCTGGAGAACTTCATCCTCGACAAGTCGGAGACCTAAGTCGGTTATTGTTCTAACCGTGATGGCAACGCACGACACCATGACGACGACTGAACCCACTGAGGCCAAGAATCGCAAGTCCAGCATTCCCAGCTTTCGCGTGCGGGGAGTTCGGGGGTAGTGCTGCATTTTGGAGCCTTTGGACGCTTCTTGGGGCGAATCCCCATTCCGGCGCAGTTCAGCTAGGTCAGGGATCTCACGTGGGAGTTCTTTGGTCGCGCTTCCGGTCTGCGCGCGAGATCCCCTCGGCGCTCAGCGGACGCTCTTCCCTCCGCCTGAAGGCGGCCAAGGTCAGGTTGACGCCCATTGGGACAGAGACTGGCAGAACTCAAATTTTTAGAAGGTCGCACTCTGGACACGCGTAAAGACGTCGCGCAACTACCGTAAAGCAATATTGATTGAGAAAATTAACAGTGGCCCGTTTGGGTCTAGTGCCCAAATTGTGGAAATCTGAAATTTAGGAGGGTCGCTAATTCAATGAGCTGCTTGGGATTAATGGTCGGCCATAGCAGAGGATTTTAGAACTTTCATCCTGACCGCCGACCTGCCGTTGAGCGGGGCGGCTGTTTATCGAATCCCTCTCCCGGCATCAGAGTGAATCTGCGAGAAGATGTTGATGAGGTTTCGATAACCTTGTTCCGGGCTGTATTTCGTCTTGCTCAATTGATGGCCATATTCGCCCATACGTTCAGCTTCGTCAGGATGCTCCCACAGGAATCTCACTTTTTGAGCTAACTGATCCACGTGACCAGCTTCAAACAGCAAACCTGACTTGCTCTCTTCTACAACGTACGGTAATCCCCCCAGGCGAGAAGCGATAATCGGTTTCCCCACCACATATGCCTCCAGGGCCGTGACGGAAAAACTTTCGTACCATTCGGAAGGTATGACTACGCATGCGCTGCTGCGAAGAAGATCCCATTTTTCTGAACCACTCTTGAATCCCAGCAACTCGACATTGAAAAGCCGCTTTTTGGCAACATAATTACGTAATTCCTGTTCAATAGGTCCTGTGCCCATGATTTTCAGCGGCACATCGACAAGCTGTTCGAAAGCTCGTAACAGAGTCCAACAACCTTTTTCGGGAACCAAGCGACCGGCGAACAGTACATACTTGTTGCCGCCGGGCACATGCGGAAGCGGGGGGGGAGGACAGATAAAATTCGGTCTGATAAACAACTTCGATTCCGGAATACCTACTTCCAGCATTTTGGCTTTGAAAAATGGCGTGAGGCAGATGAAGGCGGATATTTTGTCAACCATTCCTGCAAGACGGTTCAGCCCCAAGGTGAGAGCGTACAGTGCGCTCAGACCATAACTATCTTTATAGCAGCGCCTTACCACTGCATTAAGGTAGTTGCCGAATTTGCAAGCCTCACAAATTTTCCCCTGAGTATAGAAAAAACCGTTCGGGCAGTAGGGGCGGAAGCCGTGGAGCATTTGTACGGTCGGAACCCGCAGTTTGTGAAGAGTGTGATAAGCCGCGGGCGAAATCAGTGGATAAACATTGTGAACGAAAGCGATGTCGGGTTTGAACCGTTCGACGACACCTTCAATCTCAGCGCCGCTATTCCACGAATAAATAGTCTGAGGGAAGAACAGGGCGCGTTGTGTAATGCCGAAATCCTTAGTCTCTTCGTTGCGGCGTGTGAAAAGATACATTTTCTCCCCATGTTGTTTGAGGAGTTCGATCTCGGAATTGACTACGGAATCTTCGCCGCCGAAGTGCTGATAAAAGCTGTGGATCAGTAAGATTCTCATAGCGGGTAAACCCGTGATCGCATGATCTGGCCGTATTCGCGGCGGCAACGTTTCGCAGCAGCGGGCCAAGAGTACAGGATGTATAGTCACATGCGCTAGAGTCGAAGGGTTGGAGATTGGCCGCTCTCAAAAAGTACAAGGGCTTGACAAAATAAGCGATCCGGGTAGAGCGCCAAAAGCCACGCGCCGACATTGAGAGGTTTCTAGTCGCATTCGTTTTGACCACTGGTTTTTTCGCTCTAGACATGGCGACGTTCCAACCTCGTTACCTCGGCATCTTTCCTCGCCTATTGCACCCACACCTACCGTGATAGCCGTGAGGGCGGTTATTTGCCTGCCTAACTGTTGCAAAATCGAAACCGGCTGGAGAAAACCTGGGGAAACAAGCAGGGGAGATAGCGAGGTGTCCGAAGGATCTTGTGAAAACGGGTCAAGCGGCCGATCGGCCGCGTCGCTACGCTGGCCCTTCCACCGCGAAATAGTCGTTGACAGCGGGCTCCGGGGTGTAAAGTAGCAGGCTTGGAGATGCTAAAGGGAAATCCCGATGTAAAGCTTTGACCCTTCCAAAAAGGAGGCCGGCATGACCAAGCTCGGCCCGTGCAAGACAGTCCTTCTCTTGTGTGCCTTCTGTGCCGCTACGGCAATTGGTTCGCCCGCACAGACCTTTAAGACTCTCGTGAGTTTCAACGGGACCAACGGTGTACTCCCCGAATCGTCTCTCGTTCAGGGCATCGACGGAAACGTCTACGGCACGACTTACAATGGCGGGGCTTACGGCTATGGCACCGTCTTCAAAATCACCGCCGGGGGTGTGCTGACGACGCTCCACAGCTTTTGCGCCGAAAATCTGCCATGCCCCGACGGCTACGGGCCTGGCGGGCTGGTTCTAGCAGCGGACGGAAACTTCTACGGGACAACCGCCGGGGGCGGAGCCAGCACAGGCCGTGGCACAGTTTTCGAAATCACCGCCGGGGGCATGCTGACCACGCTGCACAACTTCGTAGGCACTGACGGTTCTGTCCCTTCTGCGCCGCTGGTGCAGGCCACCGACGGAAACTTCTATGGAACAACAAACGAGGGCGGGGTCAGCGAATTCTGCAGTCTTCCTCCTGGTGTCGGGTGCGGGACCGTCTTCAAAATCGCCGCCGGGGGTATGCTGACGACGCTCTACAATTTTTGCGACCAAACGGGTTGCCCTGACGGCTACGGGCCCGGCGGGCTGATGCAGGCCACCGGCGGAAACTTCTACGGCACGACTTATAACGGAGGGGCCTCCAGCTATGGCACAGTCTTCAGGGTCACCGTCGCGGGCAGCCTGACCACGCTGCACAGTTTCGACGGTACTGACGGCGCTATTCCGACCGGTCTGGTTCAATCCACCGACGGGAGCCCGGAATTCTACGGGCCGGCCGAGGAAGGCGGGATCTACGGCCATGGTACAGTCTTCAAAATCGGCACCGGGGGCGTACTGACCGCTCTGCACAATTTCAACTCTACGGACGGCGACTTCCCTACGGCCAGGGTGACACAAGCCACGAGCGGGACCCTCTGGGGCACAACGGGATCCGGGGGGACCAGCAGCATTTGCGGCGATGGCGGCTGTGGCACTATCTTCAAGCTGCCCTCAGGGGGTGCGCTGACCACTGTGCACAATTTCAACTCTACGGACGGCGACTTCCCTACGGTGGGGGTAGTACAAGCCACCGACGGAAACTTCTACGGGACGACTAGCTATGGCGGCACCTCTACTAACTGTGGTGGGGGCTGCGGCACGGTCTTCAGAGTGGGTGTGGAGGGCCTTAGCCCGTTCGTGGAAACTCTTCCGACCTCGGGCCAGGTAGAGACGGCCGTCTTCATCCTGGGTAGCAATCTAGCGGGCACGACCAGTGTCACATTCAACGGCATCCCCGCCGAGTTTACCGTCGTGTCGAGTACCGAAATTAATGCGACCGTGCCGACCGGAGCGACCACAGGCAAAGTCAAGGTGCAGACGCCCCTCGGCACGCTGACCAGCAACGTAAGCTTCCGTGTTTACCTAACACCGCCGCCGGGAAGCGGAGCAGACCGCCCCTTTGAAACATCGCCCTTGCCTTCCTGGCGAACCGCTCTCCGGCAGGTGCCAGGAGGGTGATGCGAACTGCGTTGCTTTACTCACGGACGGATGCGGAGTGGGAGGACATTCTATGTGTGCGAGGAAATCTCGGGTGTTTCGACGATGGCTTTCGAAACTGACTGGCCTTACGTCACTGTGTCTGGTCTTTTGCGGTGCCTCGCAGGCGCAGAGCTACTACGTGAACTGCACGACGGGCAGCGACTCCAATCCCGGCACTCTTTCGCAACCTTTTAAAACTCTCCAAAAAGCGCAGACCGCGATGCGGCATTCAGGAACGAAGGAGACGACAGTTGAATCGTGCAGTTATTCGATTGCGGGCGGCGCCTGGAAGTTCGGCAGCTCGGACAACGGCGAGACCTGGGTGCCATACGCCGGAGCGGACGTGGTCATCGACGGCGGCGGAAGCGGATATATCACTTTGACCAGCGTAAGCAACTTCACGTTTGAAGGTTTCACACTCCAACACATGCCGGGCGGTAGTAGCCGCGACGGGGACATGATCGCCACCGGTGGATCAGGTTACACGCTTCGGTGGAATACTTTCTTGAGTTGCAACGGCTTCTGCATTTCCATCAACGGTGCTTCTTCGTCGTTGGTGGACAGCAATACTATCAACGGTCAGGGGCCGGCGACTTTCGGAGGCGTACCCGGAACATCCTATGCCGCCTTGAGCTTTGGGCCTGGATCAAGCAACAGGGTTTCACATAACTTAATCGAGAATTGCCAAGGGGGAGGCATCGCATTCAGGCGGGGCCCGTCGGACCCGGTCATCAATAACGCCACTATCGATAGAAATCTGATCGAAAACGTAACAACAGGCGGCAGCGAGTCGTTCTACCATGATTTTGGTGCAATCTACCTTTACGATGGCGGCACAGCCCAGTCGACCGGTCTCACCGTCACCAACAATGACATCTTCGGCGGCGAGGGACCGAATTACCTAACCGATCAGATCAAGTCGATCTATCTTGACGCCTCGGTCTCCGGAGTACTGGTTCAGGGTAACATTTGCAATAAGTGCGGAGAGTGGGCCGTACAGATTAACGGCGGGAAGAGCAACATCGTCACTAACAACATCTTCGACCTTTCGCAGAGCGTCGCGTTGTTGGACTTGTACCAGAATTTCAACGGTGCAACCAACATGTCGGGCAACACGTGGACGAATAATATCGTGTGGACGTCTGAATCTTTTCCCGGTCGGCTCCGGAACGAGTTCGGCGGACCGGGCAACCCGCCAGCCGTCAGCACCAACGATTATTGGCCGACGATTCCAGCGCACTGCCCAGGCTGCACCCCCGCATTCACCGATACGAACCCCAAGAACTGCGATCCGGGATTCGTTGACCCGGCCTCGAACAACTACACGGTTACCAGCACGTCCTGCACAGCCCAGATCGGCTGGAAGGCGTTGCCGACCGACCAGGGACCTTTGCCGAATCCTTTTTGATTGGGTCCGAGTCTATGACACTGCAGACGAGTGCCCTCAGCTAACCCTTCCGTTGTCCTGGCGCGCCTACGATTCGACATGGGCGCCCCGACCGGTGCTGAGTCGGACACCACAGAGAAGTTGTAGCCCGATTCGCTTTTAGAAATTCTGTTTGCCTCGATTTTTCTTTCGTACAGAAATGCTGCGCCTTCGCCTGGCGAGAGGGGTACAGTCCGGACAATGTAACGGACAACCGCGGTTGCTCTTTTGCTTGCGGGGCTTGTGCCTCCACGTTGGTATGGTGGTCGCGGCGCTCGCACGCCACTTCGGAAGGTGAAGGTCACTCTGTGGGACCCCGAGAGGCAATGTTGTTACTGCCAGCGACGAAAACTTCTTGTACGTGTGGAACGAGAGGTCAGCTAGTACAACATCGCGGTTGCATCCGACGTTGAGAATCGCGTAGAAAAGCGATTCGGGGTTCTTCCCAATTTCTTCCGCCTCGCACCTGAGACTCCCGAGATCAATGAGAAACTGTGGGGATTCGCCGAAGCTGCCTACCTCGACAATCCTCTACCCTCGGTTCTTAAGGAGCGTCTTTTTGTCCCGAGCAATTTTCGACGCTCCGATAATCTTTCCACTAGCTTCCCGAAGAGGTCAAAATGCCCGGCCAGGGTCTTCGCCTCCGTAGACATGAGCGGCACGCTATCTTTATGCTTTCCTTATGGAGCGATTGGTAGGCTTGACCGGAGCGCCACTAACTCCACTGATCTATAACACGTGCTCCATCGTCGCTTAGAGGACAAAATTCGGCATCTCTGCGCCCTCGCAACAGTCGCACAAGACGAGGATGCGTGGTTGTTTTTGTCCGAACTCCGACTCCTAATCACCCAACAAGTGGAACATTTGCGAATTATTGCTGCCGCAAAACTCTCGGGAAAAGCCGAGTTCGTGGAGCGGCGAAAACCAAACCCAACACTGTTCGAAACTCCTCGCACAATGCTCGAAAAGAAGCCGCTTCCTCGGAGCTGATGTTTCTCATCCTGCCACCATTACGCTCATTGACCTTCGCCTAGGGCGAAGATCCTAGCCGGGGGTTTAGGAACAAGGAAGGTGACAGCAAAAACGAATAGCAGTGGTCGCCATTTTTGCGGCGGCAACATAACATCGGCCATTATAGGTCCAGAGGGCACAGCTGTTGAAAAATCCCCATTTACACTCATTGACCGAATCCGACCGGTTCCGGGGTTTTGAGTGTAATCGCCTGTTTACAACAGCTCTAGCCGGGAGAGATCGCTCAGTGCGCGAAAAAGGTCAGAGAGTTTGTGATCGTCGTAATTGGGCTCCCACGATGGATTGCGCTGGAAAAAATCATTGTCCATAAACGCAAAATATTCGAACCGGGGCGGCCCCGTCATACCTTTTCGGACAGTCCCAACCGTGATCAAGCCCTCGACATACGCGGGAGATTTGGAAGCCCCTCTATATGCAAAGACGAATTTCACACAAGTCGCCCAGTCGTCCTTGTCCGCCGACAGAGGCGGAGGATCTTTGAGGTCACAGCTCGGACTCGTTCGCCAGTTTAGTTTTCCGACACCCGCCGGACCAGAACGAAGCCAATCCTCAAGCCGCATGTGGAAAAGCGTGGAGTCAAGCTGATGGACATCGAGGCTTCGTGCATAATCCAGTTTTTCGTTATCCGCATTGCTCACCTTCCCTTGGGGCAAGGATTTGCTCTGGAGAACGAACGGCATCCACAAAGCACCTACCACTCGTAGAATGAGTGCCCATTTCTTCATGCGGTGTTCCCATAGGCATTAGACACCGGACGGTTGATTATTGGCGAACAATCCCGATTGCGCTCATTGACCCCCGCCAAAGCTGCGCCAACCCTCAATGAGTGTAAACGCCTGATAGCGTCAGTTACGCACGTAATCTCCTGCAAACGCAGCAGTGGTGTCCAATAAGTCAGAAGGCGATTTTCATGGAACCTGTCGCGGTTGGCAGTACGAACACGGTACGGCGATCGCCTAAGATCATCGTCGTAGTGGCTCTGGGGACGCTGTTGTGTTGTGGCGCATACCTCTGCTTCCTTGCTGTGAAGAGGCCACTTGCCCCGCCCACTATCGTAGTGTCCGAATGCAAAGTTTCATCTGCGGACATGCAAAGAATGCGAGTCGGGGATAATTTTGCATTCATGGCCACAACCAATACGTTGATCTGTAAAGGGCAAATGGATGACACGCCGCCTTTCACGCAACGTTTCTGCCTGAAGGCCGAAAACAGCAAATCGGTGCTAACTGTTTCACTCCACGAAGCAGAGGGCTTCGGCGGCGCACCGTTTGACCCGATGATTGTTTTCTCCGAATATTCCGAAAGGCGGCATGTTGTCGACGCTACGGGCAGGGTAATTGGAGAGGACTACTGGGGATACTTAGATCCAGAAAAGCGTTGGCGAAAGATTCACTTGGAAGGCGTCAGAGCCAACTACGGTCCTGTGACGAAGTCGGAAGCCCAAAACTATGACCGAATCCTCAGTTCCGCCTGCTTCTCGGCTCCCTGAGTTCAAGGTCAATTTACGTAACATCCCCATTAGACTCATTGACCATGGCTGAGGGGTTTTGAGTGTAATCGCCTATTCACAACAGCCAAGTCGCGCTAAGCTTCAAATTCAGCGCCACTTCGGAGGGGAACCATGACGAAGTCTTTCATTGCAGCATATTTAGTTGTCCTGTTCATTACAGCCGCGAATGGTCAGACCGCCGCTGATCTAGCCAAGAAGTACGCTCATCACGAAGTCTACGAAGTACAACCGGGAGTTCAGATGACACCCAGGTTCGCCTCGGATCGGCAGGTTTGCGAAATGCAAGTCGAGCAGGCTCATTTTGGAGAGAATGGAGCAGACTTGCGGGATGGTCTCGACCAGTTCAAGATCAATGCCATTATCGACCAGTTGGTTCCGGTAGGGGAACGCGGCAAGAAAATAAATACCTTGTACGAATGCGTTGGGGTTTGCCAAAGGGTAGATGAGTATTCAAAAGTGTTCGTGCATGTATTTTCCGGTGGGAGCACGAGGCTGGTCTCGATCAAGTGGCGCAACCGGAATTGCGAATAACGTTGGCTCACCCCTATAGGCTCCCGCACCCGCGCAGCCGCATTTTGGCCAGGACTGGTGAAACATCCCCATTACACTCATTGACACCGGTCTGACCAGCCGACCAAACCTCAATGAGTGCAAACACCTGATTTCAACAGTTGACCGCTGCCAAGGAGTCCCCACGCTAAGATGTAACTACGCAACGGCAACGGAGGTTAGCGGCCATGACTGGAGAGCGACAGCTTTCTCGCCCCATAGACGCCTACAAGGAAATCATTGACCAGCTCGTCACCGAGACAAGTCGCGGAGTCACGGAGAAGCTTGTTGTCCGGGAGGGTGGCTTCTTGGAGACATCGGATAATCGGGTGTTCAATCCATTCCTTAAGTCCCTCTCTGCTGAGCAGCGACTAACGCTGGCTCAGATGCTGCACGCCGAAAGAGTTTCAGCAATCGGTGGCGTGCTAGCAGTTCTTACGTGGTGGATCATAGCCCGAAAGGTGGGCCTGACGTTTCGGGGCGAGCCAATGCCTGTAGCACTTAGCGGCGAGGGCCTTCACGGTGACTACGTTGGTCGCCTCGATGATTGGGAATGGCCTGAAGATGACAGCGCGATTGGATCATAACGAGTCGCTGGACCGCAGCCGATCGCTCCATTCGTGAGTTTCTCTGGCACCGCCCGGAGAGAAATATTGCAGCCAGCTGTGTAAGGAGGCTGGTTCGAGTGAGACCGAAATCGCATGCGATTGTGGTCACCCTGCCTATGCAAAGTGACTCAGGGAGAGCGGTCAGCGCGGTTAATTTTGTTCTCATTATCTATGACGCGAACGAACTGAGAAAGGAGCGTTGGCCTGACGACCAATGCGGCGCACAAGAGGCCTCGCTGTCCTTACTCTATCGAGGGGAGGGATTCAACCCGATGAAGGTCCTGTCCAACCGTCGGCCGATATGCGAAACCTGCGGGCACATTACTTTCCCAAGTGACGCTAGGTTTCGTTGCCCGTGTCCGAAATGCCTTGAAGGTGACTTCTCGCCAAGAATTCGTCGTTTGCGGCGAAGATTGGACTGGAGCTTCATAGCATATTTCAGAGCGCCGGCCCGCCAGCACCGACGCTTCGGCTCGATGCGGCTGTGGGTGCCGGCCCGGATACCCCGGCGTACAAAATGCTGCCAGAAATAGTCCGAAGCTTGCTGCCGGCAATGGAGAGACTAGGAATTGCCACCGCAGCAGAAGTCGAGGTCGAAAGCCTTGGCCACCGGATTCGCGATGAAATCCTTGCTGACAATGAGCGGGCAAATCCAAAGGACGGACACGACCAGAGAGTCTATTCGACCTGCTTGTCGATACGACCCGTGCCGTTGCAATGAGGGCATCTCGTACGCATGAATGCAACCCCCTGCCCCCCATCCGCGGGTTGCACATTAAAACCGGTACCGCCGCAGCCCTGACAGTCGTCGTCGGCTGCTTCGTGCCGACGCACATCATGGAGGGGCTGCAGAAACTCAAACCCATGACGAAAGACATTACGGTTTCGCACAATAGCGCGACCAGCTGCGAGCCCGATCGGCGTCTTCATGTTGAGATCGACGATCTCTCCCGCCTCCAGTTCGGCGGGCAAGAGCGCTGACATGCCGGACTGGCTTATGTCCAGAGTCCGACCCGGCAACGACTCACTTGCTGAACGAATCGTCACTTCGGTTTCCCATTCAAGTCGCCGGTGACACCGGCGTTCTGTTTTTTCCTTGCGCTCGATTTCCTGACGATCCATGGATGTTCCTGCTTCTTGATGGCCAATCGCGGAATAAGGGTGAGTAGTTGGGACAGAATTTCAGTGCGCCTTTCTCTGCGGGCCACAAATGCAAGAATCTCGTATCGTTTCGGAACACACTTCCGCCAATGGCCAGCGTCCCAATGTTCGATTGCTTGTAGTTCACTTACAAGTCGCTCAACTTGATTCAACTCAGCAGTGCCTGGAACGAATCTCATACAACATTGCTTGGCACCGCAATAGCCACGACATTTACCCAGTACTTCCAATGACTTGGGATCGGACGCAGCCTTAAGAGTGCCGACATTTCGGCAGCGCCCCGACGCTTCGGCACCATAATCCAAAAAGATTGGCAAATGGACCTAAAGTTCCTGCGGTTCAGGCCGAAGTCCCTCTCTAGGAGGGCACTTCGGCTGCCGACTTGCTCATTCAAGTTGCTCAATACCTTCGGATGTCAGTCCAGCAAAGCCATTTGGTTATACTGATGGGTGGACGTCGAACGCATCATTGACGAGATCGAACAGCTTCAGGAAATGTTCGAAGCGCCAGACATTAGACCACTCAGCGTAAGCGACATCTCTGCTGCTAATCGAAGGCATGATGAAATGCTCGCATACAGCCCTTGGTTTCGGCTTTGGCAGCGGTACAGCGTTTGCTGCCGAACCGATCCCCGGTGCTCCGGCTAGACGGAATTGAAGGCTAGGTTCCGAAGAAGTCCACCGACAATGCAAAGGCCCGGTTCATACCCATCGGCGCACGTGCTGCTGATACCGTAGCCATTGGTCTCCGAACCTCGCTTCCAGTTGTGTTTCCTCCCTCCTGATGAAGAGATCGACGAGCGGGAGATGGAGAACGGTCAGAACAAGGGCGCTGGGCGAACCGAGAAGGTTCTTTGAAGCGAAGCGCGACCATCTCTATCAAGTTGAAATCTTCTACTGCATCCTCCTCGAAGGCGCCCGGTAGAAGACCGGCGTCGGCACGGCGCTAGCTCGCCTGTTACGCAATCCAGAGGGCGCGATTGCCGAACTCAAATCGCAGTTCACCAACGACAGCATGAAGAAGTTGTTGCGGACGCATATCGAACGCGATCTTCAACGGCTCGACCAGCACCCAATCGTTGCCGCCGGTGTGATCGAAGTGCCGGTGCGTGTTGATGAGTTGCTTGATGGGATCCGCATTGATGCTGGCGAGAGCCGCCGTAACTTTCGGCCGCGCGGAGACGACCTCGGCATCGACGAGAAGCTTTCCGTCCGGACCAGTAAGAACGGCGATGTTTCCACCGGGGCCAACCAGGACGCTGATATTGTGCCGAAGCACCTGCACCGTGACCTTGGCTGTGGCGGAACTGACGCCGCGAAAAGTCGTTGGCTACTCGGGTGCTCATAATTTGCTCCTGTTCCGTGCTTCTGCACTGCCACTGGAGTGTGGTCCGCATCCCCGGGGAAGAGTATGACCGTGGGAGCTGACACGATGGCAGCGAAAACAGGGAGATGCGGAATAGCGAGATAAGACTACGTGTTCGCGCCCAAGGCAAGCAGTTGTCCGCAAGACGGAAGCGGTCCAGAAACGGGCTTCTGGGAAATCGAGCGATCGTTTCCTGGAAGCCGACTTCTGACCCGGCGTGAGTCAGACTCATCCCAACTGTTTGACCCCTCCGTGCATCCTCGGCGACAATCCTGGTTTGATCCAGTAAACTTCGCTCCAGTAGAGTTCGATCCAGTAAATTTGTGGATGATAGGTGCCATCATGACTCAAGACGCGGCCGTTGCGAAAGCCCGGGAGATCGCCAATCGTGTGCTGACGCCATCTGCAGCGCAAAATGACAAGGCGGGACGATTCTCTACCGAGGCCGTCGTATCGCTCGGTGAGTCCGGACTGCTTGGACTGATGCTGCCCACGGACGCTGGTGGTTTAGGTTTAGGTCCTCGCGCGTTTGCGGCCGTGATCGCAACGCTCGCCGAGGCCGATGCTTCGGTCGCCATGGTCTATCTCATGCACATCCTCGGCAGCGCGACCATCTCGGCGGCGCGCCCAGGCGCGGCTCAGGCACTCGCACCCATACTGAAGGAGATTAGTGTGGGCCGCCATTTATCAACTCTCGCTTTCAGTGAAGCCGGCTCGCGCAGTCATTTCTGGGCGCCTATATCCCGCGCACATCGGAATGGTGACGGCATCCGCATAAGCGCCAAGAAGTCGTGGGTGACTAGCGCGGGTCATGCGCACAGTTATGTCGTTTCTGCGCTTGCCCCTGAGGGAAAGGGTCCCACCGATTCGACCCTGTATCTTGTTCCAGCGCACACACGCGGCTTTGAAGTGGCGGGGCCTTGGGATGGTCTTGGACTTCGGGCCAACGCTTCTGCGCCCGTTACACTGAACGACTGCGAGGTCCCTTCTAACCTTCAACTCACCGACGATGGCGCTGGGTTTCCGGCCATGCTCAACGTTGTGCTTCCTCTGTTTAATCTGGGGACGGCATCGGTGGCCCTGGGACTGTGTCGTGCCGCAGTTACCGGAACGGTCTCCCACCTCAAAAGCGCGAAATTCGAGCATCTAGGCCAGAGCCTCGGCGAAAGCCTGCCTACGTTACGGGCGCAGCTTGCGACGATGCAGATTGACACGGACGGACTGTCGGCACGTATCGACGATCTGATTGACCATCTTGAGAAGCCCCGCGAGACAACTATGCTGCACTTGCTGGAGACCAAAGCTGCCGCAGGCGATGTCGCGATCAGCGTTACCTCGGCAGCCATGCGCGTTTGCGGGGGGGCCGCGTTCTCAAAGCATTTGAACGTCGAACGCCTGTTCCGTGATGCTCATGCCGGCGCAGTAATGGCGCCAACCGGCGACGTTCTGCGCGAGTTCATCGGGAAGTCGCTGTTGGGAATACCTGTCTTCTGAGACCAAAACCCGCAGCGGAAACTGTTCGCGACTCGCTGACAAGAATCAAAAAAACTGGGGGAGCGATGGGTAAAACAAATATAAGCAAAACAATCTGGCTGGGAGCTGTCGCCTACACTCCGAAGGTTGTGACCATCTGGGAGGGGATGCGGAGCTACTTCCACGACGAAGCGCATCTGCCCGTTGAGATTGTGCTATTTCAGAGCTACGAGGTCCAGGTCGCCGCACTCCTGGCCCAGCCAGGCGATGCAGTGCCGCGTATCGACATTGCATGGAATACAAACCTTGCTTACCTGCAGGCTGACGAGTGGAGCGGCCACGCCTGCCGCGCGGTCGCCATGCGCGACGCCGATCTCGGCTGGATGACAAAGATCGTCGCGGTGAGCGGAGGTCCCATTTCCACTCTCAACGATCTGAAAGATCGAACGCTCGCGCTGGGCAGCCGCGACAGCGGACACGCCGCGATTTTACCCGTTCACTTTCTGGAGCAGCAAGGCATGCGCGAGGGGAGAGACTACCGTGCGCTCCGCTTCAACAGCGATTTAGGCAAACATGGCGACACCGGAACCAGCGAAGTGGAGGTGGTGCGCGCCGTGCTCGACGGGCGGGCCGACGCCGGCGCAATCGGCAGCCCCTTCTGGAACACAGTTCGCAGTGAGCATCTGGTGCCTGAAGGCGGCCTGCGTGAGGTATGGTCCTCTCCGGCCTACAACCATTGCATGTTCACGGCCCGGCCCGACCTCGACCCCGAACGGGAGCGCCGTTTCGTCGACGCGCTCTCAGCCATGAGCTTCGACAACCCGGTTCATCGCCCGATACTTGAAGCCGAAGGACTTAAGCGTTGGCTGCTGCCTCACGTCGATGGCTATGCCGCATTGCGGCAGGCCGCCGCCCAACAGGGATTCTTCGAGGAACTCGCCAAGTCAGCGTAGAAATCCAGGGGTAGAAGTTTGGCCATGACGAATATCAGCACAGTTCCGAGTATCGATGAATACTTGCGCGAGCGGTTGATGCCGGTGGAGGGTGCCATTCCGCACATTCCTGGTATCGAGATGTTCGGAAACTCGATTCCGGCTGGCACGGTCGGTGGCGACCTGTTTGAATACATCAATTTTCAGCAGCGCTATGACATCGACGCACGCATTCAGCAGGCTCAGCGCCTGTCAAAGGAATTTCGCGAACCGCTGCCTCCGGAAGCGGCTGTCCGCAATTCGGTTGACGATCACGTTCAATGGATGAGAGGAACCCCGGGCTATACGCCGAAGATGGAAGCGGATTACCGTTTCGCACGGAGTTCCGAGCAGGTACGTGTCGCCGAAGATTTGCGCGACCTTTATTTGACGGCCGGAGTTCTGGTAGTCGACGCGCAGGGGCACGGAGTAATCTCAGCGAAGATTGCATCCACGGTTCATGACACATTCCACGCTTTGATGCTCACCGAACTGGACAGATACGGCAAGACAACGCCGATGCTGCTCGAAAATATCAACCTGCGGCTGGCGCAGTCGGTGACAGCCCGGAACGCACTAGGGATAACCGAAAAAGAAGGTGCGCGCGAAATCGCGACCATGCTGTATGGCGAAGTAGATCCTCTTGGCCATTTTCGGTTTGCAAATTTTGGGCACCCTCCGCCGCTAGTATTCTCGGCGGAATATCGCAAGTTCATGAGGATAGACGATGACCACATGGTGCAATTCCTTGCGCTTGGGTTACAACTACCGGCACACCACCCCGATCTCAAGAAATACTATTCCCTGAATGTACGGCAAACAGAATTCAACACGGCCGATCTCTCCGAGATCACGCTCATGAGTCCGGGAGATATTCTTGTCCTCTATACCGATGGTGTTTACGACGGCAGCGACCAGCAAGGGCGCGAGCAACTTGAGGCGGTGATGCGCGAACATTACCGGCAACCCGCCCGAGAAATCTGCAACGCGTTGCTGGATTACGCGACGAAGCAGGATGACCTTCTCCGACAGAATGGCGATCAGTCCTTGATCGACGACAAAACCGTGTTTATCGTCAAACGAACGTGAAAGCTTCCTCGCTGTTCGGCGACCTTCACGCGCAGTTAAAGATTCTGGCCAGCTTATTGGCATGTTCGCCTTCGCGGTCGAAGGCGCGGCGGACAGCAGCGAAGCACTCGGAGAGAGGAAAAACGTCGCGCGTGACCAGCAGATCGGTATCCTCCGCGCCGACCGGATGCCAGTACACGCCATCGGCTGTAATCGTGACTTCCGGCACTAAGTCGGCTCGACTAACGGCGATACCTTCCCTGGCAACCCCACGCAACGCGATCCGGCGGATGACTCGGTCTTCTGCCGCAATCTTCTCCTCATCGAGGAATTGACGGAACGCCTCAGCCTCAGTATCTGTCGAAACCGTGGCCGCAAGCCGCACTCGAAAGCCAAGCGCTCGAGCGCGCTGAATCCCTTCGCGAGTGCGCGCCCATGTGCCCGGCCCGCGATGGAGGTCGTGCAGTTCTGGGGTAGCGCTGTCCAAGCTGATTTGCAGGACGACCCGATCACGGGGCAACGCTCGCAAGCTTTCTGCGCGCCGCCCCGTGAAGAGCATCCCGTTGGTCAGCACCGTGGTCGGGGCTGCCGCAGCGCAAGAAATCAGGATCTCGCCGATGTCTTCCTGCAAGAACGGCTCGCCTCCGGTCACGAAGATTTCCTTAACGCCAAGCTCCGCTGCTTCACGAGTGATGCGCTGCACGCGTGCCAGCCCGAGTTCTCGTCGTGGCGCGGTCGGCGAGGAACGCACGCAGCAGTAGTCGCAATGCAGGTTACAGTCGAAATTCGTGTAGAGCCAAAGCCGCGAGCCCACCGGCCGATTGTCTTCTGCCGGCAACCGGGCAGGCACCGGAACCGCCCCGCAACGGAAGACCCAGCGCGTGCGGCCCTGTTCGGCCGTGGCGTCCAGCAGTGAATTCCCGGTGAACCGGCACCATGTTTCCAGCTCAGGGCCAACGCTTTTGTCGTCACCAAGCAAGGCAACGAGGTCGCCCGGGCGGCATCGGCGCAGCACAGCCATCACCTCCAGCAGGAGGCCGGACGCAAATGTCTTTCGCCCAATATCCAGCTCGAAATCAGCCCTCATCCGCTTATTTTACAGTTCCGAGAGTACCCGAAGTAGCTTCGTCCGGTGCGCGGCTTATTGCGCTGGCATCCACTTGTCCGAGCCCGTGAGCTTGACTGAAACGTCAGAAATGAAAATGTGCAGCGGCTTGCCATCGGCGAAGCCGCGATGCTCGGTCGAGAACAGAATTGGACCTGCCTTTTTGTAGCCTGTCCAGGTTGCGAGGACGCGGCTCGGCGGCTTGGCCCCGCCGCGGTGGTAGACAAAGTACACGACGCGGTTGTCTTTACCGACGTAGAGATCCCAGGTGTCGCCGGGCGTGTAACCGCCATCTGCGGGATACTTCACCGGTACCAGTTCGGCCATGCCGGGCCCCACTGGCAGATTAAACTTGCCCTGATCGATCGCGCTGGCACTCTTGTCCCAGTAAGCGTGGAAAGGAAACAGGGTCCAATAGTTATCGTTGATGAAACTCGGGTCGACTTCGTTCTTCACGGCGTCGGTTTGGGTGCTGGGGTCGGTGCGCACGTAGGAAACCTTGACCGGCTTACCGTCTTTGTCCATGCCTTCAAAGGTAACCTTGTTCGTCTTGGGCTCCCACTCCCACTTGTGAGCAGCTTTGAAAAGTCCGGTAATTTCCCCGTTCCAGGTGTAGCTGATGGCCTCAACCTGGTCCCAGGAATCTACTCCAAAGGTTTTGGCGACCTGATCGAGAATTGGCGCACGCTGCTGCGCCCAGGAGTTTCCAGCAAGGGCCAGGACTCCGCAAAGCAGAAGGCCCATCAAGGTTATGCGGCGGGCATTTTTCATAGAGTTCGCTCCTCGGGTGAGTTGTACGGATGTTCTGTAGGATGACGGCGTAAGGGTTCCGGATACAATTATGATTTTCGGCGCTCTGTCCTTCGCACCGTCTACTCCATTGAGCATCGAGGAGTGGCCGACTGCGGGCTCCGGCGCAGAGCGATAATCGCAGCAGCGATCGCGACGCATCCGTATTCCAGCAGCATGACCCAACCGGGAAGCGCCCCCCATGGACGCCCAAGTGTGCGCAAATGCCATTGGATGTACACGGGGATAATGCTCACAGTCCAGACGGCGATCAGCAGCGTCGAGGTCGACGTCAAAAACGGCACCAGCCAGAGAAGATACCATGGAAATACTGCCGGGGCGCACAAAAGAGTTGCTGCCATGGGCCAAGCAAATAGGTCCCCACACCACTCGGGCGCTGAGCGCCTTATTCTTAGCCAAGTTGCAGTCCCTAATCCGGCGAGCACTGCCACTCCAACTAGCAATTGCGGAGCCGCTACTCCGTCGAGTACCGCGAACACCGGACCATTAAAGCGGAAACTCCGCACATACGTACCAAGGGAACCGATCGGTATGCGGCCGTGATGAAGAAATGGCACGTACAGGAGTCCGACCACAGCTGCCCCTAGCGCCGCATCGCGAATGCGCACCCGCTTCCAGTACAGGGGCAAGAGTACAATCGGCAGGAATTTAACTGCGATAGCCAGCCCAAGAGCCACAGCCGCGGTCGCCCGCCATCGGCGCACAAGCGCAGCGGCTGACACAACCAACAGTAACGCGCCAACAATATCAATGTGACCGCTTCCCGCCACCTCAATGGCCAGCAACGGATTCCAGGCGAACACCAGAACCAAATGCGCTGCACGCCCGGTACATCGCAAAACATCGAGCAACACAAAAACAATTGCGAACTCGCAAACTACAAACGACACTTTCAGTGCAAAGGTGGACTCCTGAATCGCGGTTACTGCGCGGAAAAAAAACTGCGCTCCTGCTGGATATGGACTCGGTAGATCCGGGTTGTTCAAGTTGCTGGTTTCCGGGGTATGCAGCGCTTTGGCAGCAGGATCGCTGGGAACGACAATATAAGGATTGTAACCGAGCCTATGCAGGCGGCCATCCCAAACGTATCGATGGATATCATCATCGGCCCCCGGGGACAGGCGAAGAAATTCAACGTCCCACACCGCTGCAAGGACGAGTCCAATGACGACAACGCGCCGTGAAAATCTTGGTGTGGTAAACAACTCTCGGATCGCCAATAGGTACGCGATTCCCGCAAGCGTCAAAGAGCCCATGAAGTACGGTCCGCCCCGATCGCTGAAGTACCGTGAGCAGATCGTTACTGCCGTGCACAACGCAGCGCCGAGTGTGTACACTCTCCACGCCGGCGTGACTTTCATAGTTCTCCCGGGCCCGTTCGACCGTCTGTCCGAGAGCTTATTTGGGAGTTCGTCCGAGACTGATTCGCCGCAAGCTCCCACTCTTTAAGCCACGTCGCCGTGCGCGTCGCTCTTGCCGGAGCCAGCCGCAACTCCTCTGCCAACCGGGTCAGGTCGTCAACCACATCAATATCGTAAAAAGGATTTGCGAAACCTACTGATAGCTCAAGAGCTCGCGCGCGGGATAGGAATCTCTCCAGCGCACTGCTGGTACCCATTCCGTCGCCGGCGAAAAGCGTAAGATAAGAAGCCTTTGCCCCGACGAGATAGTAGCCTCCGTCGTGCGTTGGTCCAACGACTATCTGATGTGCGACCAGCGTTTCGAACGCGTCTTCAAGAACAGAACGAGGGAGGTGTGGGCTGTCGCTGTTGAAGGCAATCACGCGTCGTTGACCTGCTGCGAAGTGCGCAAATACCGAAGTGAGACCTGCGGCCAGACCCTCACCTTTCTGCGCAATTACGCTCGCTTCGTTGCCAGCTAATTGCGCCAACTCGGTTACGTCCGAGTCCGGGCACATGATGGCAAGTTCCACATTGCTCAATGACCGAGCAAGCGCGAGCGTGTCTTCCAAGAGACAGCAATAGAAAGCGGCGACGGACGCCGGAGAAAGGCTGGGAGTCAGCCGGGTTTTGACCTCACCTGGCCTCGGTGCTTTCGCCATGATTACCAGAACACGGTCGCTCCTTGACGAACGCACCACCGTGTCGCTCGTGGATTTCATAAACTTTGCCCGGACCTACGCTGCCCGTGGTGTCCCGGCTCTTCGGTGTCGGAAATAATAGCGCACAATCAAGCTGAGAATGAACCAAGCCGCGCCGATCGTGCCTTTCAGCGTACCGCTGATCTTCGATTTTCCGATACGGGGGAAGTAGCTGATGGGGACTTCAACCACCCGGAATCCAGCCACAGCGCCTTTGAGGATCATCTCAACCGCCCAGCCATAAGTGGTTTCTTCGAGCGCGAGCGCGCGTAGTACATCGGCGCGGCCAGCTCGAAATGGCCCGAGATCACTGATTTCTAGTCCATAAAGAAGCGTGATCAAAGCAGCGGCGAGACGATTACCAAATACCTGATGCCATGGCAACGCCCCAGCAGAACGTCGCCCCTGCAGGCGGGAGCCGAGCGTGATGTCCGCACGCCCCTCAATGATTGGCGCCAAAAGAATCGGCAGCTCGGAGGGCCGATCACTATAGTCGCCATCAAGGAATACAACCACGTCAGGGGAATTCGTCGTGGCCAAGCCCGTGAGGCACGCCTGCCCATAGCCGCGGCGCGGTTCCTGAATCACGCGGGCTCCCATTCTTGCTGCGATCTCGGGCGTCCCGTCATCCGAGTTGCTGTCGACAACGATAACTTCTGTCGTGAGATCGGATGGGAGATCCGCTAGAACGCGCTCAATCGCCTGCCCTTCATTGTGGGTAGGTATGATGACTGACACTCGCACGTGAACGTGATTCAAATGATTCTGGCCCAATCACCACCAAAGAGAAGACGGCCACCGTTGCGACAGCCACGCGTCAACGCCCCACCTCCGGCCGGCGCTTCCGATCGCGAGCCCGAGCGATGCGAGCACTGGAACCAATAGTTCCCAGATCCACGAGGTGCCCCACTCCGAAATCCAAAGGCTGCCGAGATACAGAAAGGCCACAAGAGCAGCTGGTCGGGTAAGGAGACCGATGACGAGCAGGATACCGAGGGAGATCTCGGTTACGGCCTGCATCGGAGCCGCAATCGCGGCGTGGCTTGCCGCCAGGCCCATCACCACCTTCCAGGCAGCCGGGCAGTGGCTCGCCTTGATGTAGTAATTGATCAGACCCGCGTAACCCGCCGGCGTGTAGAGTCCTTTCCCCAGATTCTCGAAAAAGACCCACACTAGCATTGCCCCAATCGTCACGCGCACCAGCGCCAGTCCGTTTGCTGCTTGCTGTAGGTGGGAACCTCTGGATACGTCACTCCTGAGTGAGGTTGCGATCGTCGTCATAGTGAACCTCGTCCAATGGATGCTATACCAGATTGGAAATATCCGACAGGCTTCAAATTCTGTCTCAACGAGGTTATGGTACGAATTATCGTTAAAGGTGCCTTCATTTTTCGCGGTACGGATTGCGGTACGTAAATCTGTTGGCTTGCACGGACTACGACTGGTGGCCGATTCGCAGTGAAACTCGGCTTTCCGAGCGGCTTGCAGCAATGCCCGTACGCATCAGATACGCGAACGTCACCGGTCCCGATGCGTGGCGAGGAGACTGGCCGGCGGTGTCGCCAAGAGGTGAACGGGCGAGCAGCGAGGCCCAACTCCGATCTATAAATGAGGCAAGTTGAGCCCCTACACACAACGCCGTGACAACTATTGTCCGGGCCGCGATCGGAGTCACGCATGGCAAGGGTTTATCGAGTTGGAAAGTAGCGGCGTGATGGACGGTTGGAAGGAACCCGTCTGGAACGTGGTGGACGCTTGGACAAAACCGTACGGTAGCAACGGGCCCACTAGCACACAAGACGCGGGATGGTTGCCATCAAAACGTTTTGCCGAGGCGTGGCTTGCCTTTGAAAAAACGCGAGAACATCCTATAACTCGTTTGGAATGATGCACCCTGACCCTGCGGAATGTTGTAATCAGGCGATTACACTCATTGACCCTGGCATCGGGGGCTCAATGAGTGTAATGGCGATGTTACGCCAACCGTCGAACAACTGAATTCACCGATGCCATGTATTACCCTCCCGAGTCAGAACTTCACAAATAATTTGCCCGGATGCACGCGCAGCGCGGCGGCCAACTTGAGGATATTCAGTAGCGAAAGATTTCGTTCGCCTCGTTCGACATCGGCTGCATAACTTGGATGGATGTGCGCAAGTTTCGCCAGTTTCGCTAGTGTCATTCCCCGCTTGTGGCGGAGCTTTCGAATTGTTTGCCCGAAAATGATTTGTTTGCGCTCGTTTTTAGATTTCACGCGACTATTCTAGACTCAGCCGGGTCAATGAGTGAAATAGGGATATAACAACAGTTGACAAATCTCTCGGTTCGCCGGTGTCGGAACTCACAGCACCCGTTTGGTGGCGTTTAGATGGGTGCCGTGTAGCGGGTTTATTTTGAAGTCTAGCAGCCCAGATTTGCTAGAATTGCCTTTATGTTTCACAACGCAGCCCGCTTGTTCTCCCGACTGCACGGGGAGAAGGACCCGCGTGACTGCATCCTGAGCCGCGTTCCCAGCCAGTCCGTCTGCGCCGAACTCGGAGTTTATAAAGGTGATTTTTCGCAACTGATTCTGAAGACCGTACGGCCGAAGAAATTACACCTCATGGATCCCTGGAAATTCGAGAGGGATCCAACCTACACGCAAAGCTGGTACGGCGGTGAAGTCGGGAAGAGTCAGTTCCATATGGATGCCGTCTACGAGTCGGTCCGACACCGTTTCAGTTCGGCAATTCGGTCCGGAGCGGTGGGACTTCACCGTGGCACTTCCGCGGAATGCTGCAGCCGATTTTCGGACGACTACTTCGACTGGATCTACATCGATGGCAACCATCAATATGAATTCGTGAAGCAGGACCTGGAGATGTACCTGCCCAAAGTCAAGCCTGGCGGCCTGGTCGCTGGCGACTACGACAATCCAGGCTGGTGGCAAGATGGTGTGACCAAGGCTGTTCACGAAGCCATCGTTTGCGGTCGCTTTGAAAAAGTACTGATAGAAAATCGCCAGTTCCTTCTACAGAAAATCTAAGCTCAAAATTCTGAGCCGGGCGCTCACAATCGACTCCAACATGTTTTGTGTAGCCCCGGATCCGCGTCCGCACGCGCGTTCGAGCGAACAGCGCGGGCGAAAGCGACGGAGGCTCAAGGAAGGGGACCGGCCTCGGCTCAACGCGCTTGAGGAAGCCTACTTATGTCAGAGGAGAGGCATACTTGGCTGCCTCGCGGTCTTCTTGCCAGGGATTTCCCACCTGCCACCTGTGAACCGGCGGCGCGCACCCTAGCTCGACTGCAACAACTTGCGTTTTGCCTCATTGACGCACCCATGCCGACAGTCTGTGCGGGGGAGCAAAGTAATTGCCAACTGTCGTAAACAGGCGATTACACTCATTGACCCCGCCGGCACCTGGAGCATCCATCGGGATGGAGTCAAAATCAGGTCGGCCTTACGACGAGAACATCTGCGTCAGATGAGTGAGGCGCAGCAATTCCAGCACGCCAGGCGTCATGTTGGCGAGTTCGAGGGTGCATAGCCCTTGTTTTATCGCAGACGCTTTGAGGCCAACCAGCGCTCCGAGGCCCGCGCTATCCAGATGTTTTGCATCACCAAGGTCGATAATGATGCGACCGCCAAGAGGAATGAGGGGCCTCACCAGTTCCTTTTATCTCACCCGCGGTGTCACTGACCAGCTCGCCATGACACTTGACTGTCGTCACTTGATTTCCGTTTCCATCCTTATCTTTCGACTTCTCAAGCTCACAGTGGAACGAACCATCTCGTGCCATAGCTCCGCCATCTCCTTTAGCGAGAGTGAGGAGCGCCTGGGTGGAACGTCGCGTTCTTCACAACAACACTATAGGCCAATGCCAACGGGGAATCCAAAACCAACTGTTGCAATCAGACGATTACACTCATTGACCTGGGGACGGTCTCTCGCGCAGAGCCAAAAGACCCCTATTCGACTTTTTTGGCTGGAAAAAATTCAGCCACGCAGCTTTATTTGATTTTTGAACCGATACGCCAAAGCACTGCAAGCACCACAGCAGCCACAATAGCGAGAAGGATGAGTAGCAGGACAAGCAGACGAACCATCAAAGGCCTCCGGGTTTCGTCTATACCTATTGAATCGTATCGAAAGCAGCAAGGTGCATTGTTAAGAGATCGTGAAAAAGGAACGGAAGGCTTCGCAGAAATTCCCCGTTTCGCATAAGTGGCCGGAAAAATTTCGACCGAGCCTTTGGAAACGGTCCAGAACCTAGGTCAATGAGTGTAATCGGGATGTTACAACAGCCATCCACCCGCACGACCTCGCCCTCTGTCACTCGGCCTTGGTACACTTGTCGCAAAAGTTAGTCTGAAATGGACAAAGCGGCAAAATTCGCTTCTGGCATGGGCTGTTTGCTTTCCGTCTTAGGGCCGATTGTCGCGCTCGTGCTGTATCCAAGAGCGACTCGGCTCTTTGCATTCGCCCTCATCGGACTCGTAGTTCTTGTTTTGAATCACCTTATGGCCAAAGACCCAACACCGCTCGATGTCGCAGACCGCGCTGAGCGCTTGCTGAACGGAACTGCCTACGGGTGGGACGTTGATGACTACGAGCACTTGAATCCCTGTGAACCACAACTGCGAGAACTATGGCGCAGGACGATGGCGACTGGCGGATTGCCAGAAGAGTGGACGCGATTGGATGAAAACAAGAAAAGCGAGTTGCGCGACATCATACGTGCGCTGAAACAGTTGGGCGGCACTTGATCGTAACTATTGAAATCAGGCGATTACACTCATTGAGGGTTGGCCGGGCGGGTCAATGAGTGTAATGCCTACTCCAACCATCAAACCGCCATTCAGTCTCTGCTATGGTACTGACAGTATGCGAGGGCACGCCTCCGCC
>Ga0209624_10000537_pt1 | contig 33309 bp, 31 predicted proteins | sample JacPinW_OM2H0_O1_FD_188565 | JGI IMG/M metagenome (GOLD analysis project Ga0209624, IMG submission 188565) | Forest soil microbial communities from Algoma, Ontario, Canada - Jack Pine, Ontario site 1_JW_OM2H0_O1 (SPAdes) (version 2) | ecosystem: Environmental > Terrestrial > Soil > Boreal...
GGCGGGATGTTGGGCCCTGGAGCGGCAGTCGGCACTTGCGGGTTGAAACCGGCAGCGGGCGGGACCTGCGACGTCTGAGGAGTCCTAGGAGTTTCGGCAACCGAGGGGGGGTGCCGTTCGACCGCGGGCGCCTCCATCTGGAGTCTGCGCTCGATGCGGTAAACCCGAGTCGTCAGATCCGCCAGAATCTGCCGGATCGCTTCCAGGTCACTGTGCGGCGTATCCATGGAGAGAGCTAGGCATTATCGGCGAAACCGGTAACCCTTGCACGCTATTTTTGGAGGGAGAGCGTCAAAGCAGCCTGCTTCCACAACGCAACCAGAGGTGCCCGCGCCACCCAATCGTCCCCAGTCGTGACTATAAGGGCTTCACCGCACTCCCATCCAATCCAAGTTCCTTCGCGATGGGCTTCAACGCTTCGATGCAGAATCCAATGTGCTCGTCCAAATCAACGCCCAGGTCGGCGGCGCCCACGATAATGTCGTCCCGGTTCACCTTGCGGGCGAAGGCTTTGTCTTTCATCCTTTTTCGCACCGACTTGGTGTCGACTTGGGCCAGCGACTTGCCCGGTTTGATCAACGCGACGGCGGTAATGAATCCCGCAAGTTCATCGCAGGCGAAAAGGGCTTTTTCCATGGGCGTGTCGCGAGGGACGCCAGTGTATTCGGCGTGCGACATGATGGCGCGGCTGATCTCTTCGGGGTATCCCCGCGCTTTCAGAATCTCGTTGCCTTTGTAAGGATGGTCAGCGAGGCTCGGCCAGCGCTCATAGTCGAAGTCGTGAATCAACCCGACGATGCCCCACAGATTTTCATCCTCAGGGGAGCCATTGCCCAGCTTGCGGGCGCAGGCGCGCATGCACGCTTCCACTGCCAGCGCGTGCTTGCGCAAACTTTCCGATTGAGTGAACTCATTTAGTAAACACCACGCAGACTCGCGATCGATCATGGTCTTTCCTTGTTTTCTCGTGTTGTTCTTGTTTTCGCCCGCAAAATTCGCGGGCTTCCAACATTTTAGTCTTGACATCCACAGGGCAGATGCCGCAGATTGAGCCTGCAGTCGGAACCTTTCCCCCAATTGGTTCCTGTAAGGCTGTAAGGAGTAGCCCGCTCTGGCACTCCCACAACCCGATGGCCACGACTCTTGCCCCGGTAGACTCTAGGGAAGTCGTACGATGCGATCACTGCCTGCTGGTCCAGTTCCGTACTTTCAATAATAATTGCCGACGCTGCCACGCGTCCCTAGACGAGGAACCTGAACCCGAACCCATCATGGTAGCGCCACCCATGATGATGCCTGTGACCAGCCACGGTCGTGGACATTTAAACCTGGCGACCTCCATCCGCTCCCTGCGCCTGCGCAACGGGCTCAGTCAACGCCAACTCGCGGGACGCATGTCCGTGCCCCGCACCTATGTTTCCAAGATCGAAAACGAGAAGGCCACGCCGACGCTGTCTTCCCTGGAACGGCTGGCGCGTGCACTGGAGGTCACTGTGCCCGATCTGCTCAGCGGCGGCGAACGCAGCCGCCAGGAAGAAGTCAACGAACTAATGAAAGACCAGTTTATCGCAGAGTTGCTGCCGTTTGTTTCGCAGTTGAACGGGATGCAGATGTCCAGCATCCTGACCCAGGTGCGGGACTTGACCATTCGTCCGCGCCGTAGCGCGTAAGAAATGTGCCGCAACCCATAAATGTGCAACCGCCGGCCTGCCGGACCGCGTGAGCACGAGAAGGAAAAAGCGGCCTCCGCCCCTGGGGTGGAAAACGATTTTATCCGGGCAACCAGCCAACACTAGCCGGGACCAAGAAATTGGTTCCGGCTTTTTTTCCCTGGCTTAAGTCATCGGGGCCCTATTACTTGCCGTCTGTTGTCAGAAGTAGGGATTCTAATCCCTCGACGAAGACGGGCGCCCGTCCGACAATATGGAGCCCCCCGCCGTGAATCCAGCATAGATCGATCGGCATCTATCCTGCATGAACCAAGCAGATGGAGTTCCGTTCTCGGCCGTTTCCCATGCCAACCTGTTCTCGCCCCTCGCTTCCGAGGGCACGGGCTGGCACGATGAACCGTCCCCAGAATCGGCAGTCGCGCCACGGAGCGCTCCGGGGGACGATTCCCTGCTCGACGCCTACTCGACCGCTGTAACCGGCGCGGTCGAGCGTATGAGCCCATCCGTGGTGAACATCGAAGTCCACCAGAGCGCCGGCCGCGCGCGCTCCGGCGAACCGCGCGAGCGCCGCGGGGGAGGCTCAGGATTCGTCTTCACTCCCGACGGCCTGATCCTCACCAACAGCCACGTCGTGCATGACGCAGTCCGCATCGGGGTGACGATGGCCGACGGCCAGCACATGCCCGCCACGCTCATTGGCGATGATCCCGCCAGCGACCTGGCGGTGATTCGCGTCACTGAACCTGGCTTAATTGCCGCCACTCTCGGCGACTCCCAGCGCCTGCGCGTCGGCCAGATCGTAATCGCAATCGGCGCACCCTACGGATTCCAGTCCACGGTAACGGCAGGCGTGGTCAGCGCCCTGGGCCGGTCACTCCGGTCCTATTCCGGCCGTCTGATCGACGACGTGATTCAAACCGATGCCTCGCTGAATCCCGGGAACTCGGGCGGCCCGCTGGTCGATTCCGCCGGACGCGTCGTCGGCGTGAACACGGCGACCATTCTGCCCGCGCAGGGAATTTGTTTCGCCATCGGCATCAACACCGCCAAGTTCGTGGCCAGCCGCCTGCTGCGCGACGGCCGCCTTCGGCGCAGCTACATCGGCGTTTCCGCACAGACTGTGCCGGTACATCGCCGCGTAGTACGTTTCTACGATCTGCCGAAGGAGATGGGCGCAGTGGTGGTTGGAGTCGAGGAAAATAGCCCGGCGAAGCGCGCCGGTCTGCGTGAAAACGATGTTATTGTCGCGCTCGAAGGCCAACCCGTGGCCGGCGTCGACGACCTGCATCGAGTGCTTACAGACGTACGCGTCGGCGTCAGTTGCTCGCTGACCATCCTGCGCTGGACCGAGAAGTTGGAGTTGAGCGTTGTGCCGGAGGAAGCGAAATAGGTTTTTGTGGCGCCGGGCGACTGGCGCGCGAAAGTCCGAAGGCCGGCCCCCGGGATGACCCATTGCTCCCATCTTTCATCTTTTGACGAGACGTGGGAGCCCAAGCATCGCTAGTTCAGGAAATACTGCCGATAGAGTGTATCGCGCTGCGCCGGACGGAACCCCGCATCGCGAATAATCCGCCGCAATTCCTCTTCGGTCGTGCAATTGGTCACGCCTGCGGCGCGTACGACGTTTTCTTCGAGCATCACGGAACCAACGTCGTTCCCGCCAAACCGCAGCCCCATCTGGCACACCTTCAAACCCTGCGTCACCCAGCTCGATTGCACGTTGAGGAAGTTGGAAAGATAAATCCGCGAGATGGCCAGCACTTTCAGGTAGTCGACCGCAGTCGCCTCATCCCAGTGCCGCCCGCCCAGTGCCGTGTTCTGCGGCTGAAAGCTCCAGGGGATAAACGCCGTGAACCCGCCCGTCTCTTCCTGCAATTCATAGAGCCGCTGAAAGTGATTGACCAAGTTTTCGTAGTTCTCGCCCACGCCAAACATCATGGTCGCAGTCGTCCGCATCCCAATCTGATGCGCGGTGCGATGCACATTGAGCCAGTCATCGGTCAGGCATTTCAGCCGCGCAATCTTGAAGCGGACCTCGTCATCTAGCACTTCCGCGCCGCCGCCTGGAATCGAATCGAGCCCCGCATCGCGCAGCCGCAAAATCGTGTCGCGAATCGAGAGCGAGCTATACTCCGCAATGGCAATAATCTCCGACGCCGAATAGCAATGCAGATGCACCTTGGGAAAGCGCTCCCGGATCCCGCGCAGCATCTTCTCGTGCCAGTCAATCTTCAAATCCGGATGCAGCCCACCCTGCATCAGCACACCCGTCCCGCCCAACTCCACCGTCTCGCGAATCTTCTCGTAAATCGTCTCGAAGTCGAGAATGTACCCCTGCTTCGCGGCCGGCCCCTTCAGCGGCCGGTAAAACGCGCAGAACGTACAGTACTCGGTGCAGAAGTTGGTGTAATTAATGTTGCGGTCAATGATGTACGTGACCACGCCCTCCGGATGTAGCTTGCGACGCACCGCGTCAGCCTCCATCCCAATCCCGATCAAATCATCCGACTCGAACATCTCCAGCGCTTGCTGTTTGGTTAGGGACATAAGGGATCACAGAACAGTTTCATTCTAGCGGAGTCCGTGCGATTCATCCAAGCAATCTCAATACCGCTCGCTGGTAACGCGGAGATGGACGTATCTATAATCTATCGAAAAAGTTTTTCGATATCGATTTGTTGACATCCTCCCCGCCATAAAGAGCGGGGAGTCATTCTCAGGCTACGCATGGGCTTAATCTCCCTACGTTAGCGGCTGAAGGCCCTGCCCGGGCCCACTTCTAGCTTTACTGCATTCGCCTGGCTTCTTGACAGAGACTTGCTCCGTCACTGCAGACCTTTAGGTGCGCGGTCTTCAGATCCAGCTAATGTACGAAGAAGGTTTTGCTGCAGCTTCCGCAAAAAGGCAAACCTTATATCCACTCCCTGAACGGAGTGGTTTTACGGCCAAAAAGGATAAATTATTTTGTTTCTTGTGTTTGCAGGCAGATTGCAGGTTGTCCTGTCGGCAAGCCCCGCGCGTTTGCGCAAACTTTCAAATGGGTCTCAGAGTCACGAGCCGCAATTCGATAGCCTGATTGACAGCGTTTCCCGCGTTACCTAGACTGCCAGAGTAGGCGTTCTGCGAGGATCCAGCATGGCCTGGCTGCAAAACAAGTTCGAAAAGAATTTCATGATCAGCACGGTTGATTACGTTTTCAACTGGGCGCGCAAGTCGGCGGTGTGGCCGATGACGTTTGGTTTGGCCTGCTGCGCGATCGAGATGATCGCCTCTTCCACCTCGCGCTTCGACATCGCGCGCTTCGGTTCGGAGGTATTCCGTCCGAGCCCGCGGCAGAGTGACCTGATGATCGTCGCCGGTACCGTGACGCTGAAGATGGCGCCGGTGGTCAAGCGTATCTACGATCAGATGCCCGACCCCAAGTGGGTGATCTCGATGGGGGCGTGCTCGTCGGTGGGCGGACCGTTCAACACTTACGCGGTGCTGCAAGGCGTCGACAAAATCGTTCCTACTGATGTTTATGTCACCGGATGCCCGCCCCGCCCCGAAAATCTTTTCTATGCCCTGCTGAAGTTGCAGGACAAGATCGACACCATGACGCTGGCCAAGAAGCCCACCGAAGTCCGTCTCGCTTCAAACATGGTGGAAGATTTCAAACGCCAGGTAATGATCGCGCAAACCATGCAACCCAAATAGCTGCAGGTTATCAGCGATCCATAACAACCTCTGTGGGGACAGCCGCCCCCAGCTATCCGGCCGAGCAGGGCTCGCCAGACGCCTATCCAAAGAGCACGAACGCATGTCCACCTTGATCAAACTGACCACCCAATCCGAACTCCCCGGCACCAACACTGCCAAAGAATTTCCCTGCCCACAAAAGGGAGAAGACAAGACCATCTGCATCGCCAACGTGAACGGCAGATACACCGCCATGGGCAACGTGTGCCTGCACCAGGGCGGCCCGCTCGGCCAAGGAATGATTGAGAACGGGAAAGTCGTCTGCCCCTGGCACGGCTGGGCCTGGGATCCAAAAACCGGCCGGGCCACGCACAACGCGAATGCGATGCTCGCGCTATATCCGCTGAAAATCGAAAATGGCGACGTGCTGATCGAAATCTAAGATCTACTTTGAGTTACTCGCGACCCGGCCTGAACCCGATGGCTTGATCCGCCAGCTTCCCGAGGGTTTCCATCACTTCGTCCACGGTTCGCGTGCTTCCCGCCAACGCATCGAAGGTTTCGAAGCTGGTGAGCATGTGTAGCGTGTCAATCGCATCCGATTGCTGCAGCGACGTTAGCGGAAAATAAACTCGGCCATAACGCTCGAGGATTTCCTTCAGGCCGTTTCGCCTCCGTTCATTCCGCGCATGCAGCCCCCGCGCAACCTCAGGGTCGATGGCGGCGAGCGCATGCAACCTCCGGATCACATTGCGATCCGAAGCCCAAAAACCTGCAAACACTCCCATGAAGTCGTGCAACGTTCTGGCTGGATCATTACCGGGGCGAAAAACTTCGGGGAGGCGACTCATCTGACCCCGTTTGGCAAGATAGTCGTAAAGCGCCTCCAGAAGTCCAGCCTTGGAATTGAATTGGTAGTAAACCGTCAGCCGGGAGACATTGGCCTTGCGGGCTACGGCGTCCATGGTGAACCCGGAAAAGCTTTGCGCAGCCAGCAATTCGTGCGCGCCGGCGAGCACGCGCTCACGCGTGGCATCGGTCGCGGCCTGACGCTGCGCCATCTGGTAGGGCCGCGGGCTCACTCCAATCCTCCCTTTTATTTAATCATACAGTCTGTATAATATATTGAAATGTAAAACATGAGGAAATTTCATGCCGGTATCCAAACGTGCAACTCGCTTCTTGGGGATAGCAGTCGGCTTCCTGGTTGCCCTGGGTGTGGCCGCGGTAACTCGGCGCACGCTGGTTTTGTTCTGGCCGGGGCAGTTCGCCGGAAAAGCTTCGCCGGCCGCGGCTCTTGATGCCGGCTTCGCGCGGCACCTGGCGCTGACGCTGGTCCATATCCTGCCCGGCGGGTTATTCCTTGTCCTTGCGCCCTTGCAGTTCATGCCCAGCATGCGCCGGAAGCATTTGCAGCTTCATCGCTGGATGGGACGAGTTCTGGTGGTGTGCGGGCTGATCATCGGAGTCTCCGCCCTGGTCATGAGCTACAAGATGAATATTGGCGGCCTCAACGAAACCGCCGCGACCTCGCTGTTCGCCATTGTGTTTCTGATTTGTCTGATCAAGGCCTACCTGCACATCCGCCGGAAAGAAGTAATGCGTCATCGCGAATGGATGATCCGCGCCTTCGGCGTTGGCCTGGGAGTGGCCACGACGCGGCCGATTGTCGGAATGTTTTTTGCCTTCCGCAAACTCACGCCTCACGAATTCTTTGGGATTGCATTCTGGCTTGGCTTCTCGATTACGTTTCTCGCCGCCGAAGCCTGGGTCGATTACACGCGGCAGCCCACGGCGGACGGCGCACCGCCGCCGAAATCGATGGTTGAGCGATCGCTTGTCGCCTGAGATACCCGCGGCGGCTCAGCCCAAGTAGCGCAGAAATTTTCCCGGCTGATTGTCAAAGCCGGGAAAAACTGCCGCGAGATTCCTGTTTCCCATGTGCCGTTCCACCGCTTCTCCAATCACCTGCCGGAAGTCCGTGGTCAGGGCTAGGTCACGGCCTTCGTAGAGTTGTGATGGCTCGAGGCCTGGCCAGCGCCCGTAGACTTTGCCGCCCTTCACCGGCCCGCCTAGAACGAACATAACGTTGGCGTGGCCGTGGTCTGTGCCCCGATTTCCGTTTTCACGAGCCGTGCGTCCGAACTCCGACATGGTGACGACAACGGTGTCTTCGCCCAAGTCTCCGAGATCGGTCCAGAACGCAGCCAGCGACTGCGAGAAATCGGTGAGCACATTCGCCAACTGGCCTTCGGTCGCGCCTTCATTGACGTGGTTGTCCCAGCCTCCGATGTCGGCAAACGCTACCTGCACGCCGAGATTCGCCTTGATCAGCTGCGCCAGTTGTCGCAAACCGTCGGCGAAGCGCCCTTTGGGATAATTGGCAGCGGGATCAGGCTTGTACTTTCCAGGGTCGGCGGCCTTCAGCATCTTCACCGCGTCGAAAGTTTCCTCACCTGTGCCGTGCAGCACACTGTCAGACGAGTGGTCGTACATCGCCTCGAACGCGAGCGCGGCAGGAGAAGGTTTTGGATTCTTCCCGCCCACCGAGAAGTCGTTGATGTTGTTCATGGCGACCGCGGACTGCGCGCCGCTCAGCATTCGCGGCAATGACGGCCCCAGTGCAATCGCGCGAAATGGAGAATTTTGCTGGGCTGGGGGCAGATTGCGCAGCGAGCGGTTGAGCCAACCATCGTCAGTGGCCTTCACCCCCGGAGTGCCACTCTCCATGAAATCCTGCGCGTCAAAGTGAGAGCGCGTCGTGTCCGGCGATCCCGCGGCATGCACGATGGCCAGATGACCCTGCTGCCACAGCGGCTGAAACGCCGACAGGGCCGGATGCAGTCCAAAGCGGCCGTCGAGGTCGATCACCGACTTGCGCGGGATATTGATGCTGGGCCGCATGGCGTAGTACTGCGGCTCCGCGTGAGGCACAACAATGTTCAGCCCATCGGCGGCGCCACGCTGAAAAATGACGACCAGACGCCGGTTGCGCGTGCTCGCATCGACCGCGCCAAAAGCCGCGCGCATGAGGAAGCCCGGTACGGCTGCCGTACCGACGACGGTCAGTGCGCTGTTGCGAAGGAAGATGCGACGTGTGATGGACATGGAAAACGCTCCTGGCGGTGGCTCTTAACTCTGATCGCTTCCGCTACTACCTTGCTCGATTACTCGTGATCATCCAATCCTAACCAACCACTAAGCGCCAATCGCTTATCTCTTCTGAAACTCCGGCGATCCTAGCAGCAGTCCGGCGATCATGCTGGCATCGGCCCCCCGAGCGGGTTTCTGCGGCGCTGCAATCTGCGCCAGGATCGAATCGTGAGTCTGCTTCGACACGTCGTCTGCCAGCAATCTCCCTTCCATCGTCGAAAGAGCCAGCGCCGCATCCAACAGCGGAGGCGGACTTCCCACCAACTGTGCCGTATCCACCTTCACCCCACGAATTTTGCCAGCGGTTAATCCCAGGGCGAAGTTCATGCGATTCAGGAGCGCCGACGAACTCACCCAAGTGTCGGCCTTCATCGAGTATCCCGTAGGTGGCTGCGCTCCATAAAGCGGCATGCCCATATTCGCCACTTGACGGGCCAGCGGCATGACGTCGTCCACGCCCGCGCCAGTGGCACGCACGGCGGAAGCTACAAACTCGAGCGGCGTTTTCACCTTGGCACGATAGGCGTCATCGGCCCAGAACTCCGGTGAATGAAACAGGATCGTCAGCACTTCGCGGATGTCGCCTCTCTTTTTCTCGAACGTTTTCGCCATGCGATCGACCAGTGCGGGCGGCGGGTCATCGGACACGAAGCGTTGCGCGAGTTTCAGCGAAATGAAATGCGCGGTCTCGGGGCTGGTGGCCAGCATGTGCAGCAGTTCCCTGCCCTCGTCTTCCCCGTTGCCTTTGGGCTTGATGCGATGTCCCAGCACAAATTTAGCGCCCGGTTCGTGGGTGCGAGGCTCGTACTTAAAACCACCGCCGTCGTTGGGTTTGTCGATCGTCCAACCCGTGAATACCTTGGCGACCTCGGTGACGTCGCGCTGCGAGTAGCCGCCGCTCACGCTAAGGGTGTGCAGTTCCAGCAATTCGCGGCCATAATTTTCGTTCAGGCCATTGTTCGCCTTGCGCTTCGCGTTCGGATTCGGCGGCGGAAAATGACGCGGGCCATAGCGAGCGGGGTGATCGGGAATCCCGAGCGAACGCATGGAGTTTGGCCCCACACTCAGCCAGTTGTCGAGGTAGAACAACATCGCCGGACTTTTGGCGGTAGCCACCAATAGGTCTTCGAATTTTCCTAACGCGCGGGGGCGGATGACTCCCTGCTCGTAGTTGGTAAGAAACAGGCGCTCCGGCCCTTTGCCAGCGAAGACGTTGAAGTGATTGAACCAGAAATCGGTCATCACTTCTTCCAGCTGGCGCTCGCTATAGATTGCCCGCAGCAGCTTGGCCTGCACCAGTTCATCCGCCACCGCGGCCTGCGGGTTGTTCATGGCCAGCAGCGTTTCCTTCTGCTTGGCGTTCATGCCGGCAAGCAAATCCTGCGCTTTTCCGCCGCCGCGCAGCGAATCGTCGGCAAACGCAACTTGCTCCTCCGTCGACATCGCCAGCACTTTCCTGTAGCGCTGGTCGGGGGGAAGATCGATAAGATCCTGAATCTTCAAATCGGCGTAGAGCCGATCTTCCCGCCGGCGGCCCGCGGTGGGGTCGACAACTGCGGGATCGGGGGCGGACCGCGGAGTCATGGACATCCCGCTGGCAGCCGCGACGTCGGAGCGACCTTGGCTTGGTGGAGAGTTCATCGACTGCATGCTCGTTGAGTTTGCGCTCATTGAGTTCGTGGAATTGCTGTCGGGATTGTTTGGTGGATTGCCGGCCGGATCTCCACTGACGGCTGCTGCCGCAAGCTCTTCTGCTGTCTTCGCAGTATCGGAGGCCGGGGCGGTCAGCACAGCGCCGGAAGCGGACGGCGGAGCAGGAGCGAGCGCGACCGCCGCCTCTTTCTGCGCTTTCTTCTCGTGCTTTTCCTCCAAGCGCGCTATCTGCACCTGAAACACGGCGCGCGTCGCGGGATCGGAAGGCATGGACCGTTTGCCGTCCATCACCTGTTTGATCATCTGGTTGTCGGGGAATTCCTCGGCGATTTCTTTCGAGCTCATGTGCAACGTACGAAAGGCGGCGAGGCGGGATTCGACGGTGCCATCTGGAATTTTTTCCGGGTGCAGCTGCAGATCGATCCAGCGGTCGACGCCCATCGCCATGACCTGCTGCACGTCGCCCGGGCGCGGGCCAAAGGTGAGGCGATTGAGTGCCTGCACGGCGCGCTTCTGCTGGTTCGTGCCGGGGCTCAACCCCTTGTCCTTTTTCCGGGCAAGCAATTGCGGAACTGCGCAGGCCAGGCTCGCGCACACCAGTAAAAGCACAGGCTTCGGAAACTTGGATGGCATGAAGACTCCCCGGCGGAGTGGGCCTCTTGATTATGAACCCTTGGAGGAGAAAAAGTTGCTGCCATGCGAGGTCGAGAGAGGCCTCGCAAGTCACTGTAAAGACAAGCCTTTCGAGATAAGCAATGACGAGGGTGATTTCCGCAGAGCTAAGATTCAAATTTCTTTCGTCAAATACGATTTCCCCTGCGAGATGGGGGGCGGTCTGCGCCCTCTAAGGATTGACCAGTGTGGTGAAAGTCAAGTGCTGGAGGTGGCATCGGTCTGACTCCGCATCCCATGGACCTGCCCTCGATGGTGCGTCTGGTGGCCATGTGCCGTAGGCTTTGGCCCACCATGACGAGCCTGCTAAGACCCGATCTCTTTGGTTAAATACGTTTTCCCGCGCGAAACCTTATGCTGCAGCGTTGCCGCCAGATGATCGATGTCGGTTGCGGCTATATTCACCGAAATGGTATCGAGCAGGGGAGTTCGGCTGCTGCCGACGACATCGCGGCGCACCTGAATCAGCAGGCCCTGCACCACATTCGGATCATATTTCTCAGGCGCCATGCGGACCAGATCGCTGAGGGCGCTGCCCACCGAAAGCGGAGCGCGATAGGGGCGCACGCTGGTCATCGCATCGAAAGAATCTGCAAGGCCCATAATACGCACCGCCATCGGCAAATCGTCCTGCGCCAGTTGGTCGGGATAGCCCGACCCGTCACTGCGCTCGTGGTGCCAGCGCACAATCTCGGGAATCTTGGGCCAGGGGAACTGCACGGTGCTGACGATCTGATGGCCGACGACGGTATGGTCCGCCATCTCACGAAACTCTTCCGGATCGAGCGCTCCGGCCTTGGAGAACAGGCGCCGATCGACGGCAACTTTTCCAATGTCGTGCAAGTATCCCGCACTGCGCAGCGCTGCCACCTCGCCCGGCTCCATGCCCATAGCCTCACCGATGGCCGAGGCATAGCGCCCCACCCGCAGCGAGTGGCCATGAATGTTCACGTGCTTAACATCGATGGCTGTGGCAAAGGCTTCCAGCGCATTGTCGTAGAAACCATGCAGCGAGGCCATGAGCCGCAGATTTTCCGAAACGCGCTGCGCGATGCTTTGCGTCAGGGCATGATTCTGCACCGCCAGCGCAACGTAGTTGCAGAGCAGATCCAGTGCGTCAAGTTCGCCGTCTTCATAGAGGGCATCGCCGGGACGGCGTCCGAGCGCCACCACTCCCGCCAGCCGTCCTCCCGCCTTTAACGGTGCGACACATTTGAAGAGCTCGGGCGCGACGTTGCCATTGGAGCTGAGAAACGCCGAATAGGCGGAAGGATTGAGCACGATCGGACCACGCGCGGCCATCAGCGCGTGCACGTGTTTTGGCAGGAGAGGAATAAAGGCGGGATCCGGCATCAAGGCGAATCCCAGCGCCGACGCGGAGGTCAGCATGGCAGGCTTGTCGTGGAACAGAAAGAGCACGCCCTCGCGCGCGCCCGCCGCTTCCATGATGGCCGACAGCATCAGCCGCGAAGTCTCCGAGAAGTCGCGCTCCGCCGTGAGCGCGGGCCCGAGTTCGGAAAGCGCCTCGACCGTGTGCAACAGCCGCCGTACATTGTTTGTCTGAATCGCCACTGACGAAGTGGGAGCCAGATCGCAGAGCAAGATCAGCGTAACATGCGGAAAAAATCAAAGCGAGAGTGCGTGTTGGTTAGTTTGATGCGGTGGGAGAGCGTTGGAACGTAGCCACAAAGGGAACCAGCTCTGACCAAAGTTTTCTTGCGCCTCGTTCCTCTGTGCCCTCTGTGGTTCAGTTTTAGAAATGGTCTCGCAGTTCCGCGAAGCGCCCCACAATAAGAAGTTTCTGTTGCGCAGGAGCCGGGTTGACTTCCTCGTGCTCCAATATCCAGGTGTCGCCATGAGGCACGAAAACCGCATTCAGGCCGGCGGCGAGAGCGGGGTTGATGTCGGATCTCGGACTGTTGCCCACCATCCACGTTGAGTCGTGCTCGAGCCGGTATTTTTCTACCACCCACGAATACGTTGCCGTATTCTTCTCCGCCACGATCTCGACCGCGGTGAAATATTCTTTCAGGCCGGAGCGCTCGACTTTTCCCGACTGCTCGGCGAGGGCGCCCTTGGTCATCAGGATCAGGCGATGGCGCGCCGACAAGTACCGCAGAGTCTCGGGCACCTCAGGCAAATTCTCCAGCGGCTGATCGGCAATGGTGTGGGCGAAGCCATTGATCTCGGCATGCAACGCAGGCGTGACCGGCTGCACTGTTAAGCGCTCAAAAGTGTCGACCAGCGCATGCGCGAAGCTGTGCAACCCGTAGCCGTGTTTCAGAATGCATTCGCGCTCCACATCGTTGAGCACGTCGCGCACCTGCTCGGGAGAAAACTCGTGATGATTCAGAAAAGAGATAAAGCGAGCAATGGCCCGCTCGAAGTAGATGTTGTTCTGCCAGAGCGTATCGTCGGCGTCGATGAGAAGGGTTTGAGGAGACAAACTTTGGTTCTTCGCTCTTGGCTTTTGCCTTAAAGCATGGCATTCCGGCAGGTGAGTGGAGAAGCAAGAGCTAAGAGCCAACAGCTTCCTACACCCAATCCACTCTGGCTTCCGGACCGATGATTCCGGCCTTGTGGCCCATGTCCAGCAGGCGGCGAACCGCTTCGCGACCGTCTGGGCCATAGTCGAGAGTACGCTCGTTCACATACATACCGATGAATTTGTCCGCCGACTGTATGTCAAGGTCGCGAGCGAACTGCATCGCGTAGGAAAGCGCTTCCTCGCGGTGATCGAGTCCGTACTGAATGCTATCGCGCAAAGCTATAGAAACTGCCGCCATCACTTCTGCACCGAGCGCCCGGCGAATCGCGTTGCCTCCCAGAGGCAAAGGCAGGCCTGTCACTTTTTGCCACCACCGGCCCAGATCGACGACCCGGTGCAGGCCCGACTTATCGTAGGTCAACTGGCCTTCGTGAATGATCAGCCCCGCTTCGAATTTTCCTTCCAGCACCTGCGGAATGATCTGGTCGAAGGCAACGACTTCGGTTTCCACTCCAGGGGCAAACAGCTGCAAGGCCAGGTAAGCCGTGGTGAGCGTGCCCGGCACGGCAATTCGCTTGCTCTTTATTTCACTCGCGGTAAAGGCGCGCGGCGAAACGATCATCGGCCCGTAGCCCTCGCCCACGCTGCCTCCGCAACTCATCAGCGCGTACTTGTCCTGGACGTAAGGATAGGCGTGGAACGAAATCGCGCTGACGTCATAGACGCCTTCGCGCGCCTTCTGATTCAGCGTTTCAATGTCAGCGAGCGTGTGACTGAAGCGCAGGCCCGCAGCGCGAACTTTGTTGGTTGCCAGACCGTAAAACATGAAGGCGTCGTCGGAATCCGGACTGTGGGCTACGCTAATCTCGCGCACCTGACCGGATGCTGTGCTGCCCGGCGCTTTCGCGGTTTCGGATACGACTGTCATGTTTGGACTCCAAAAATCTACGGCTTCACTGCAGCTCTTACTGCCCTACCGCCCCAGCGGGTAGCGATACCGGCGGCCAACATAACCTTGATAAACTCGGCGGCGACAAACCAGTAAAGGCCGAGAGCGGCTGCCTTCGACAAGGAATGGGTGAACGCGTAAAGCCAGGTCAGTCCTCCGGCGAACAATAAAATCTCAGCCAGAAGTCCGGCGAGCGCCGCGCGCAGAAAGCTCTGGACGCCTCGCTCAAAAACGTAGCCCGCAAGGAAAGCAACCAAGGGGTACACCATCAGAAATCCGCCGGTGGGGCCGAGCAATTGGGCGATCCCACCCGGACCTGTGGGATTGAACACCGGCAACCCCACCGCGCCTTCGATCAGATAGAGCCCAAGCGCCGCGAAACCACGGCGACTGCCCAGCAACAACCCGACCACCAGTACGCCCAGGTTCTGCACGGTGAGGGGGATCGGCGTAAGCGGCATCAGCGGAATCGTAATCCGCGCACATAACGCCACCACCAGACTCGCGCCCACCACGAGCGCAACCTGGCGCGAAGCCTCCAGGGCCCGCTCCTGCGGAGTGCCTAGAATTTGAATCGCTGACTTTGTCATATCCCAATCTCCAGATCGCTATTCGAATTGCCGGGTTCTACAATTCGACCCTCGCCACTCCCTGCTCGATATTTAACGCTCCATGCGGTCGGGATGGCGCGGTTGTGGCACTTCCGTCAACGCTACCTCGTGCGGGGCATGCGCTTTCTGCAGGTGATGTCGCAGGTGCATATATAGGGCGATCGCCACACACACTACGACCAGGGTGCTCCCACCCAGTATCAGAAACCACCAGATCATCCGCACAGCCGACTAGGATAACAGAAGCGGCCCAGCCCGGAACGCGATTCCACTGCTCCGTCTGGTCCGTACGCTTCTCCGGGCGTCATCCCGAACGGGGCCGTTCTTCCGGCGGAGGGGAGGACCTTGAGCCCAACCCGGTGTGCCGGCCGTCCCAGTTAGCCGGCCTTGCGTTCGGCTCTCTTTTCGCGCAGGGTTTCGACCCGCTTCAGCGTGACCTTCAGCCGGTCCCGGCCGAACTTGGAATTCATGATAACCTTCTCGATGTTCCCGAACAGCTGCGGGTCATCCATCTTTGCCCTCAGTTCCTTGAGGAAGGGATGAACCTTCGCAAACATAAAATACATTTCGCCGCTCACTGCAGGTTGGACGAACATTTCCTCGTTCAGGGCTCCCTGCAGCACGAAAGACGCCGCCATACTCCAGTAACCGCCGCACTGGCGCAGCCAATTGTTTTCCGGCGTGCCCACGGCCCAGGCAACGTTCGCAAAATCGTCGGCATTCTGCGGCCAGAACTCGCCAAGCCACCAACTGCGCGCCTTGCGCATCTCCGTTTCGCGACGCAAATCGTAGAGTTGAAGAATCAATTGGGCATCAGCAATGGTTGCTTTCTTCGCCATGGTTGCACCTCGATCTTAAATTTAGTCCTCGAGAAATTGGGGAATGTAACCGTCGGAATCAGACTTTCCACCAGCCCAGCAGGACCGGCGCGACCGGACTTCAAAATTGCTCAATTACAAAATTGCTAAATTACGCCATTCCCAGTCTACGCCGTGGTCGCGGCCGCTTCCGCCGCGGGATTAGGCCGCTCGTAATCGCATTCTTTATTGGGACACGCGATCACCGGGCCGGCTTTCAGAAATTTCTCCACTAGATATTCGCTGCCGCAACTCGGACACTTCTCGGGGATCGGCTTGTGCGCCGAAGTGAACTTGCACTTGGGATAATTTCCGCAACCGTAGAATGTGTTGCCCTTGCGCGCCCGCTTTTCCACCAATTCGCCGTCTTTGCACTCCGGACACTTTACGCCAATGAAATTCTGTTTCACGTACTTGCATTCGGGGTAGCCGCTGCAGGTGGTGAACTCGCCGTAACGGCCGTGGCGGATCATCATGTTGCGTCCGCACTTCGGGCACAGCTCGTCGAGCGGAATGTCAGGCACCTTCTTGCCCTGGTCCAAACGCCGGGTGGTCTTGCAGTCCGGATATCCCGTGCACGCCATGAACTGCCCGAAGCGCCCGCGCTTCAGCACCATCACACGTCCGCAGTTTTCGCAGTATTCCTCCTGCGTCGTTTCCTGCACGTCGGCCGAATCCAAGTCGGGCAGGTTGATGGGATTTTCTTTCGTGAACTTGCAGGTGTTCGGGTCTTCCTTATCGAAAGTACTGCAAGCGTAGAAGGACCCGTGCCTTCCCCACTTGATCACCAGCGGCGCCTTGCAGAGCTCGCATTTCTCGTCTGTAGGCTTCTCCATCCGCTTGATGTTTTCCATATGCTTTTCTGCATATTTCAGATCCTTCTGGAATTTCTTGTAGAACTCGCCAAGAGTGTCGGTCCAGGTCTCCTTGCCTTCTTCGATTTGATCAAGCTCCTCTTCCAGATGCGCCGTGTATTGCACATCAAAAATATCGCGGAAGTTTTCGACCAAAAGATCAGTCACCACCAACCCGATCTCGGTAGGAGAGAACTTCCCTCCCACCTTCTGCACGTATTGCCGTTCCTGAATGGTGGACAGGATCGCAGCGTAAGTCGACGGACGGCCGATGCCGCGCTCTTCGAGCTCTTTCACTAGTGATGCTTCGTTGTAACGTGGCGGTGGCTCTGTGAAGTGCTGCTCGGGCTTCAATTCCTTGAGCGTGAGTTTCTGACCGGCTTCGAGCGCGGGCAGTTTGTGTTTCAGTTCCTCGTCTTCCTCGTCCTTGCCTTCTTTCGATTCTTCGTAAACCCGGAGGAAGCCGTCGAACTTGAGAACCGACCCGGTCACGCGGAACCAGAAAACCTCGTTGCCATTCTTGGCATCGATGTCGACCGTGGTCTGGTCGAAGATCGCGGGATTGATCTGCGAAGCCACAAAGCGCTGCCAGATCAGCTTGTAGACCTTGAACTCATCTTCTTTTAAGTATTGCTTGACCTGGTCGGGATGTCGCATTGCCGCAGTGGGACGAATCGCCTCGTGAGCCCCCTGCGAGTCCTTCTTTTCCTTAAACGTGTTGGGCGCTTCGGGCAGGTAGGTCGCACCATATTCCTTGCCGACGTATTCGCGCACTTCCTGGATCGCCTCGGGCGCCACGCGAGTCGAATCGGTACGCATGTAGGTGATCAGGCCGACCAATCCTTCTTCGCTACCGAGTTCCACGCCTTCATATAAGCGCTGCGCGATCATCATGGTGCGCTTCACGCTGAACCGCAGCTTGCGCGAAGAATCCTGTTGCAACTTGCTGGTCGTGAAGGGAGGCGCGGCGTTCCGGCGGCGTTCTTTCTTATCGACCGAGCGTACCAGCCAGTCGGCCTTTTCGAGCGCACCGCGAATTTTTTCAGCGTCCTCGCCGTTTGTGACCTCAACTTTTTCTTCGCCCTTGCCGACAAACCGTGCGTCGAACGCGGGAGGCTTGTTGGCTACCAGGTGCGCGTCAATCGTCCAATATTCTTTTTTCTCGAACGCCTTGATCTCGCGTTCGCGTTCCACGATCAGCCGCAGCGCGACTGTCTGCACCCGCCCGGCGGAGAGACCGCGGCGGACTTTGTCCCAGAGCAGCGGGGACACTTGATACCCCACCAGCCGATCGAGCACGCGGCGAGCCTGCTGAGCATCTACCAGGTTCTGATCGATGGCCCGCGGGTGTTCAAATGCGGCCTGCACCGCACGCTTGGTGATCTCGTTGAAAGTAACCCGCTGAATCCGCGGTGGAGGCTCGGGCTCGCCTTTTTTGGCCTTCTTGGCTTTTTTCGGCTTCTTGCCGTTTCCGTCAAGTTCGAACGCCAGATGAGCGGCAATGGCTTCGCCTTCGCGGTCCGGGTCAGGCGCCAGATAGATCGCATCGGCCGCTGCCGCAAGCTTTTTTAGCCTCGCCACAACCTTCTCTTTGCCGGGAATGACGACATAGTCCGTCTCGAAGTCGTTCTTGATGTCCACACCCAGCGTGCTCTTAGGCAGATCTTTCACGTGGCCGAGCGAAGCCTCGACCGTGAAGCCCTTGCCCAGATATTTCTGGATGGTCTTTGCCTTGGCCGGCGATTCAACGATGACTAAACCTTTTGACAATGTATCCTCAATATCCTTGGGGTTTGTTTTCGAAGCTAGCACGAATGGGCGGAAAGCAACAAGTTACTGGCAAGAAGCTGTCAGCGCTCAGCGCTCAGCGCTTCGCTTTTTCATCAGCGATGCCAGCATCCGTTGGACCTCCGCTACTTCGTCGGAAAGACGCTGAAAGTCGGCCGCTTGCAGCAACTCCAGACCCGGCAAAGCAGCCGGTGACACTCAACTTCGCTGGCCGAACCAGCAGCCATCTGCAGGGAGCGTACAAGTCAAGGTCGCCTTTCTGACACCATCCCTCCGTGCTGTGGGCGCCATCGATAGCGACGCTCGCCGCATTGGACTCGTCAAACCGTACCTTTCTTCTCGCGGAAACAACTGGCTCGCCTTTTAAACCTCGAGCACCAGCACGCGAGCTTTTCCCCCAACTTTAAGATTTCTGAAGGCTTGCACATCGCCTCCTTCCCCGATGGTCAAGCTGAAAGATGCCGGCTGATCACTGCTGAGGGGCTTTTCACAAAATTTTTCCCCGGCATCTGCTTGATTTTGCCGGCCAGATCCAGTTCGAACAAGGCGGCGAAGATTTCGGAAGACGATAATTGGGTTCCAGGCGCTCGACGATTTCGTCGATGCGCGTGGACTCATCGGCTCAGCAGGCCCAGACTTCGCTCTTGATGAGGAGCGAACCTTCGTCTGGGAATAGAGATGCGGAGCAAGCTTCTGCGGATTCAGGCAAATCGAGCGGAGTCAAAGCACGTCCTACCTCCGGCGCGGGTTCTGCCACACGTTCTTCCAGGCCGCAACCGGCTTGGCACCCTGTCTGATCAGTGTGTTCGGCCCCCTGGGAATTCTTGTTAGTGACGTTGCCAGGCACGGCGAAAACCTCCCGATTCTGTTCCAGCGCGCAAACGAGCAGTAATACGCCTACCGCACGATTCCGCGGCTTCCACGTAGAACCCCGATCGACATTCCACCGAGAATGCGGTCGCGAATGTGCGCAATCTGTTTCCGTGCCAGTTCCGCCGGCTTTCCCGTGGCCGGCGATTGCGGAAACCGCTTGGATGCCAGTGCTCTCAAGTTCGGTCAACAACGCGCGCCAGACAGCCTCGGCGGACCCGAGGTGTTCGACCAGCGTGCGCGCCGTCGTAGGTCCGAGACCGGGCGTCAGCGAAATGGCCAGCCACTCCAGAAGATGAGTTGTAGGCGGGCATACAGCGGCCATAGACACAGGGAACTCCGAGCGGACGGTCACTACCCTGCGGAGTGGTTTCAAGGTCATGCGCCACACCGTCAGGTCTCACAGCGATTTGTTAAAATTGTGGAAAGATACCGAAAAAGGATGAGACGTTTACGAATTTCCGCCATTTCCTACCTTAATACCGCCCCCTTGATGTGGGATTTCGAGCATGGCGAGGTTGGCCGCGAATTCGATATTGCCTATACGCTTCCTTCCGTTTGCGCCCGCGCGATGGCCGATGGGACCAGCGACATCGGGATCATTCCTGCCGCGGCGTATCCGGAGATTCCCGGACTACAACTACTGCCCGAAGTCGCAATCGCTTCGCGGCGGGCCGTGCGCTCGATTTTGTTGATCAGCAAAGTTCCGGTCGAGCAGGTTCGTAGCATCGCGCTCGACACCTCTTCCCTGACGTCGGTGGCGCTGACGAGAGTTCTGTTCGAGAAGTGGCTGGGCGGCGGAAGGACATACACTTCGATGGCGCCAGATATCGGCAAGATGTTGGCCGAGCACGACGCGGGATTGCTTATTGGCGATCCGGCGCTGAAGATCGATCGCTCACGCTACCATACGCTCGACTTGGCAGAAGAATGGATCCGCCATACCGGTAAGCCTTTTGTCTTCGCGTTTTGGGCGGTGCGCGGAGATGCATTGCAGGAAGCGGCTCCATCGCTGGATTTGCCGTCGCTGTTTCAGAACTCGCGTGATCACGGACTGGAAGCGTCCGCCCTCCGCCAGATCGCTTGTGAATGGGCGCCTCGGCTGGAGATCAGCGAAGCCGATGTGCGGAGCTACCTGACCCAGAATATTCACTACCAGCTCGACGCCGGCTGCCTGGAGGGGTTGCGATTATTCTATCGTTACGCGGCGGAGATTGGCGCCTTGCCGGCAGCGCCGGAACTGCTGTTTGTGGACGTCACGAAAGAGGCCGCGTTATAGGCTATGTGTTTCCCCAGGGAGTCATCTCATCGGGAGCGGTTTTGCAGGCGAAAAGAAGGATCTCGCGCCGAGAGCGACAATCGTTGCCACGCGAGATCCCTCCTCGGCTGAACTGCGCGGGCTTCGGGAGGAAGCTCTCCGCAAGAGGACTTGGGCGTGCACCCCTACCGCGCCTCTCGCAATCGCTCTCGATCTCTCCAGGAGTTAAGCTGGAACTTCCGCCTTTTGGAATAAAGATCCCATGAGTCTGTTTCAGCCCATCCCGAATGCAGGCAGCGCAGTGGATGCGACACGCCCGCTGGCGGACCGCATGCGACCGCGAACGCTCGAGGAATACGTCGGCCAGGAGCACCTGATCGGCCCCGGAAAACCGCTGCGCACGCAGGTCGACCGCGACGATACCGGCTCGCTTATTTTCTGGGGTCCACCGGGAACGGGGAAAACCACGCTGGCGAAGATTATCGCCCACCTGACCAAAGCGGAGTTCATCGAGTTCTCGGCGGTGCTGGCGGGGATCAAAGAGATTAAGCAAGTCATGGCCGACGCCGAGCGGGCGCGGCAGTACGGCACGCGGACGATCGTCTTCATCGACGAGATTCATCGCTTCAACAAGGCGCAGCAGGATGCATTTTTACCGCACGTGGAAAAAGGCAATATCCGGCTAATCGGCGCTACCACGGAAAATCCATCCTTTGAAATCAATGCGGCCTTGCTCTCGCGCTGTCGCGTTTATGTTTTGAAGCCGCTCTCCGAGGATCAGATTGTGCTGTTGCTCCGACGGGCTCTTACCGAGCGCGAGCGCGGTCTCGGTGAAAAAAATTTGACGGCGTCCGACGATGTGCTGAAAAGGATTGCCAGCTACACCAGCGGCGACGCGCGCAGCGCCTACAACGTTTTAGAAGTCGCCGCCGGACTGGCGCAGAAAAACGCGCAGGGTGCGCTGGAGATCACCGACCAGATTGTCCGCGACGCACTCCAGAAACGCATTCTGCTTTACGACAAGTCAGGCGAGGAACACTACAACCTGATTTCCGCCCTGCACAAGTCGGTGCGCAATAGCGACCCGGATGCAGCGCTGTACTGGCTCGGGCGCATGCTGGAGGCCGGTGAAGATCCGCTGTATGTGGCGCGCCGGGTGGTGCGGATGGCGGTGGAAGATATTGGCCTAGCCGATCCGAACGCGCTGTCGCTGTGCATGGCGGCTCGCGACGCGGTCGACTTCATTGGTATGCCGGAAGGCAACTTGGCGCTGGCCCAGGCCGTTGTCTACCTTTCCGTAGCGCCGAAGTCAAACGCCCTGTATACCGCCTACGGCGAAGTTCAGCAGGATGTCGAGCAGACTGCGGCGGACTCGGTTCCTCTGCACCTGCGAAATGCTCCTACCGGCCTGATGAAAGGCCTGGGCTATGGCCAGGGCTATCAGTACGCCCACGATCTCGACGCCAAGGTCGCCGACATGCAATGCCTGCCCGACAATCTCCGTGACCGTGTCTATTACCGCCCTACGAATGAAGGCATCGAGAAACGCATTCGGGAGCGGATGGAAGAAATCAGGAAACTACGCCCCGGCGGCCGATCGTCAACTTAGAGCTCGCCAAATCCTTCCCCCGCTCCCCGCAAATCTACCGCATTCGCGCGCGATGTTCCTTCAGGATGCAGCGATCCATCACCACGAAGATCCCCGCCTGGCGCGCCTTTTCCGCGGCCTTCTCGTGGATCACTTCTTCCTGCATCCAGATCGCCGGAACCTTCAGTTGAATTGCCTGGTCAACAATTTCTTCCACAACCTCGGGCCGACGGAAAATATTTACGATGTCGATCTTCTGCGGCACCTCGAGCAACGTCCGGTAAGCTTTCTCGCCCAGACACTCGTCGATTCGCGGATTCACTGGAATGATGCGATATCCCTGGGCCTGCATATACGCCGATACGCCATGGCTGGGGCGGAAAGGATTGCGGGAGAGCCCGACTACGGCGATGGTCTTTGAACGCTTGAGCACAGCGGCAATGGGATCGGATTGCGGTACGGAAGCCAAGCGCGCCCTCCAACCTATTTCTTGGCCGCTGCGTCCAACTTCTGTTTGAACATTTTCAAAGCGAGGTTACGAATCGTTTCTGAAACTTCCTTATTGGCGGAAAGATTCTTCAGATCCGCGGTCAGCAGGTGTTTCATCAGACCCAGGCCGAGATCGAGCGGCGTCCGCGGATTTCCCACCAGGTTGCGCACCACTTTGTAATTCTTCATGAAGCGGCGCTTCAGCGGAATCTGCCGGAGGACGGCCTCGAGCACGTTCTTCTGACCGGCAAATCTCTCCACCTCTCCATCCGAGAGCTTAGGAGCTTCGAGCACGGCCAGCGCGACGACTTTTGTGCCGTCGCGGATCAGAAGCGAGCGCTCTTCTTTATTGCCCTTCAATGCCAGCTGGATGCGGCCCTTCACGTCGAGGTGGCTGATTTTCTGGAGTGCGTTTTCGCGCTTGGGGGCGGCTTGTGGCTTTTTCATGGTCGCGATGGGTTGGGGCGTGGTGACCGCTGGTGCCGGAGTTGCGGTGGGTACCGGCGCCTCGGCAGACTCGACGACCGGGAAATAATCTTCCCCCAGCAAGTCCACAATCCCGCCAATTGCGTGGAACGGCTTTTCTCCTTCCGCTTCAATATCGTGGAGGTGATCGTTGATGTAGGAGGACACCGTCCCGTCATCCACCCCTTCCTCGGCGCTCTCGGAACTCGAAGCTGACGCTAACGGTTCGCCCGCGGGATCGACGGGCTCGCCTTCCGGTACCTCATCCTCGGGGGCTGGGGAAGAACTGACTACGCTCAGAAGCTTCTCAACTTTTTCTGCCTCTTCCTTTTTTAGGTACGGACTTGACCGGATCGCTTCGAGGACGCCACTGAGCGACTGTACCCGAGTGCTCTTGAGCATCAGTTCGATCGATTCGCGGGTTGCAGAGAGCGCAAGTTTGACCACATGCCCCTCGGGCACCGAGGGGTTTTCCAAAAGCGCGGGTAACAACTTCGGCCGCAAATTGTCGGGCGAGATGAAGTAGTCCAGCACTTCGGCGGGAGTCTGAGGATCGGCGACGGCCGCCAGGGAAGCCTTTTCGTCCCACCCGGCAAGGGTCATGCGAGCCTGTTCGCCAAAGACTTTGTTGTGCCGCGCCAGATAGACCAGGATCTCGATGTTCTCCGCCGCAGGCACTTGCAGCGCCCCACGCGCGGCAAATTGCATCATGTTGGAGGGCATCTTCGAAGCGCGGATTTGATCGATGGTGCGCGCCATAAAGTCATGCTTCGGCAAACGGTTGCGAACTTATGCCGCCCCGAATCGGCTTTCCGTTGGCCAGCCAATCGAGTTCGTTCACCGCCAGTTCCAAATCCCGAGTGATGCGATTGCGCTTGTGCCTAAGAAATACTTCCAGCAAAGTCCGATAGTACCAAAGAGTGCCCTCGCGTCCACCCTTGAATCTTGACCAAACAGATTCTCCGATGGCGCGGTAATCGCTCAGGATTGAACGCACGTTATTCAGTTTATCGGCAGCCGAAACCAGGCGCGTGTCCGCGTCCGCGCGCTTCAGATGCCGAATATAGGCTTCCTTGCGCTCGCGCCAGGGCGGCTTCGGATCGGTGTCGGCGTCGGTGCAACCCTCCACAACCTTGGCCACGCGCTTGCCAAAACGGCGGCGGACTTCTTTGAGCAGAGGAGCCCCGCCGCAATCCTCAACCACGTCGTGCAACAGCGCCGCGATGGCAAGATCTTCGTCGCCTCCCGCTTCAAGCACCTGGGACGCAACCCCCATTACGTGCGCAATGTAGGGGATGGTCGATGCCTTGCGGGTTTGCCCGGAGTGTTTTTCGGCGGCGAATAAGAATGCACGCAAAAAACGCGGCCCAAGCTTGGTGGCCTGGGGCCCCCGGCGCTTTTTCGCCACCGTCCTCACTGCTTTTCCCCCCGTCGCGCCAGCAGATAAGCCCGAATGAAGGGCAGCAGGTCGCCGTCGAGCACGCGGTCGACGTCGCCCACCTCGGTCTTGGTGCGATGATCTTTGATCATGCGATAGGGCTGCAGCACGTAGGAACGAATCTGCGATCCGAATTCAATGTCGAGCTTCGAATCTTCGATTTTCTTGGTGGCGGCGCGCTTTTTCTCCATTTCGAATTCGTAAAGCTTGGAGCGCAGCATGCTCATGGCGCGCTCACGATTCTTGTGTTGCGAGCGCTCGTTCTGGCAACTGGCCACCAGACCGGTAGCGATGTGAGTAATGCGCACCGCGGAATCTGTTGTGTTGACGTGCTGTCCGCCCTTGCCACTGGAGCGGTAGGTGTCGGTGCGGATATCTTCCGGCTTGATGACGATCTCAATACTATCGTCAATTTCCGGCGAAACATAAACGCTGGCAAACGAAGTATGCCGCCGCTTGGCCTGATCGAAGGGCGAAATACGGACGAGGCGGTGCACTCCGATCTCACCCTGCAGAAGTCCGAAGGCGTATTCGCCGTTCACCGCGAAGGTCGCGGACTTCAGCCCCGCCTCTTCGCCGGGCTGGTAGTCGTAGAGCACAGTCTCGAACCTCTGCCGCTCGGCCCAGCGTAAATACATGCGCAGCAGCATGTCAGCCCAATCCTGCGACTCGGTCCCGCCGGCTCCGGGATGGATAGTAACGATGGCGTTGCGAACGTCGTTCTCGCCCGAGAGTAGAGTCTCGGTTTCCAGGCGCTCGAGCAACTCGCGCAGCGCCGCGATTTCGCGCTGCAAATCGGGGTCGACGCTCTCGCCTTCTTTCGACAGGTCGAAGTAGGCCGCAATGTCATCGCCGCGCCGGGCCAGGTCGGCGTCGGTTGCGAGCACGTGCTCTAACCGCTTCTTTTCGCGCATCACCTGCTGCGATCGCTGGGGATTGGACCACAGGTTCGGCTCGGCGGACTGTTTTTCAATTTCGGCTAGTTGCGGACGGACCTTCTCCGCGTCAAAGATACTCCCGAAGTTCGTGGACTTTCTTGTTAAGCTTTTCGTATTCCAGGACCAGCTCTTGATTCATGAGGATGGATCAGCCTTTTTATTCTTGGAAAATGCGAATCGCGACAACAGCGCTCCCAGGGAAATTATCGCACAGACATCGGCGAACCAGTCGCCGTGGCGTGTATAGAAAGTAGTGACGGAAATCGGTGCATAGGGCGCGACCAGAGTCGTTCGTTGCTTGCGGGGAATGTGCGCCAGCACGCGCCCCAGGGGGTCGATCGCGGCCGTGACCCCAGTGTCGGTCGCGCTCAGAAGCCAACGATTGTTTTCGATGGCGCGCATGCGGGTCTGATTCAGATGCTGCGCGTAGGCACCGCTGTCGCCGTACCATCCGTCATTGGAAATGTTCACGAAGAGCTGTGCACCTTGATTGGCGAACTGACGGACTTCATCGGGAAAGATCGATTCATAACAAATGAAAACACCGAGGCGGTCGCTTCCGGCGTCGAGCGGCTGGCGCGAGGAGCCGTGTTGAAACTCGCCGACTTCCTTGGTCAAGCCGCCCGCGAAGGAAAAGATGGTCGGAAACGGGAGATACTCGCCGAAGGGCACGAGGTGCACTTTGTCGTAGCGCGCTATCCACTCCCCCGCGGGACTGATCAATACGGCAGAGTTGAACAAGAGCGAAGTCTGCCCCGGCGAGGCCGCGGCCGATGAAATCCCGGCCGCACCTTTTCCCAGCGGACCGGCTCCCACGGACCCAGTTCCAATCGAACCAGCCACCGTCCAAGTCTTGGTGTCGCGAGCCAGGGCGCTGACCGCCTCGCGCAATCGCGGATCATTGGTAAAGAACGGAGCGGGTGATTCCGGCCAGACGATTAAATCAATCTTCATCGGGCTGCTGGCTGCGGACTTAACTGTGAGTTCGGTCAGTTCGTTCAGCGTGCGCTGAAGATAAGCAGGAGTCCATTCGGCCGAAACCGGAACGTTCTGCTGGACCAGGAGGGCCGCATGATCCGCCTGGGCTGGAGGAGCGTCGACCAATCTGCCGGCCTCGAGGACCGCGGCCGCGGCCAAGGCCGCGGCCAGCAGGGCACCACGTTTCTCGCGCGGAACCAGGAACGCCGCTGCCAGCGCCACATTGACCAGCGCGATCTCGAGCGAGATGCCGTACACCCCAGTCCATTCTGTGATGCGGCAGAGCGCAACGTTGTCGACCTGCGCGATTCCCAGCAGATTCCAGGGAAAGCCGGTCACCCGCGTGCGCGCCATTTCCACGGCCACCCATAAAAAAGGAGCCATGACCAGCGGCCGCCGGAAGTCGCGTCCCGAGCCCGCCAGCAGGCTTACCAGCAAACCGAACAAACCGTGATATAGGCCGAGGTAACAGCAGAACAGAAAAAGAGCCAGTAGCGCTTCCGGAGCGCTGAGGCCGCCGTACTGGCGCATGGTGTCGTAGATCCAGTAACAGGTGCCCGCGTACCACAGGATTCCGCACCCATAGCCCAGCAGAAATCCCTGCCCTGGCGTGGCCGCACGCAGCCGCACGGATCCGGCAATCTCGAGTTCGCCTGCCGGACGCGCACGCAGCAACCCAACGATCAGCGGTGTGAGCGCAAACCAGGAGAGGACATAAAGTCCGGGGAGCGGAAAGATGATGACCTGAAGAATGGCCGACAGAATGACCAGCAACCAGGCAGTGAAATGGATTTGCCGCACGGAAAAGGATAACAAAGAGCGGTTCTCAGTTCTCCGTTCTCAGCGGTTCGATTCGTGCGGTCAAGCAGGTGCGAACGAACTCGACAATTTCTGGACTGACGTAGGGTGGCGGGCTGACGCGAAATATCGGGCGCTCCGCTACCGGTTTCAGAGAGACCGCCTGCCACGCGGCGCCTTGGGGGGCTTCGTGCAAAATCACCGCATGGGCGCGGTCCAGAAATTCCCGGGCAGAGTTCTTGAAATCGGCCGTGGCGGGATCGAGCAGGGTGAGATACAGATCCGGCCGGAGAAATTTCAACACGCTGTTGGATTCGATGATCACATTCGACGATCCTTCCAGGCGCTGACGCAGGGCGGGCATCGCTTCCGCGAGCCGGCCTTGTTCCGTGCGCACCCACAAGGCATGCACCGCTCCTGCGACGAGAAACCGCGACGTATCCGAATCTTCCGACCGGTCGCGCTCCTCCGAGATCGCCCAGGAATGATCGGCCGTTGCGCAGTCACAGGCCTTACCATTCGCCGAGCAAATGCCGTGGCCGTACTGCGTAATCTTGACCGCCGTCCAGTTGAATTCGGGCAACGCCGAGATCAGGCCAGCGACCACGCTGGTTTTGCCCACGCTGCGGGAATGTCCGCCAATGACGATGATGGCCATAAAATACGGCTTCCGCGAGGCGCGCGCAAAGGCCGAGAGCGAACGACGGAAGATGGTCTTCTTACTTTTTCGCCAGCCGCGCCAAAGTCGCAAGCTGCTTCAGATACTCCCGCACGGGCTGCGCCGGAGTTCCCCAAAATGCCACGCCCTTGCCACGCAATACTTTATGGGGCAGAACGCCGCCCTGGCCGCCCAGCATGACGCCCGCTTCAAGCCGCGCGTGCTCGCCAATGCCGACCTGCCCGCCCAGCACGACGCCGTTTTCGATCACAATGCTTCCCGACAGGCCGGTCTGCGCTGCAATGATGACGTCTTCGCCGATCTGACAGTTGTGTCCGATGTGGACCAGGTTATCGATCTTGGTTCCGCGCCGGATCCGCGTTTCATCGAGCGCGCCACGATCGATCGTTGCATTGGCTCCAATCTCAACGTCATCTTCAATGACCAAACAGCCGACCTGGGGGAATTTTTCATAGCGCCCAGTCTTAGGGTCGCGCACGTAGCCAAAGCCGTCGCTGCCCAGCACCGCGCCGGCGTGCACCATCACCCAGTCGCCCAAGCTTGTGCCCGGATACAGCGTAACGTTCGGATAGATCTCACAGTGATGTCCAATCCTAACGCCGGCGCCGACGGTGCAACCCGCCCCAATCCGCGTATGCTCCCCGATCTGAGCCCGTTCGCCCACGGAAATGCCGGGGCCGAGCACGACGGTGGAATGAATCACCGCGGTGGCGTGCACAGTTCCTCGCTGAGCGCTGCCATCGAGGGCCAATTCCTCCCGCAGCAAGCGGGCGGCACGCGCAAAACCAAGCTTGGGATGATCGCTAATGAGCAGTGGCCGGTCGCACGGCACCGATGCCGCAAATTCCCCCGCGATTACAGCGCCCGCCCGAGATCCGAGAGCCGCGGCCAGATGTTTTTCATCCTCGACGAAAACGAGATCGCGGGGTGAGGCCGACTCGATGCTGGCCACCCCACTCACTTCGACCCGGCTCTCGCCAATCAGGCGGGCTCCGACCGCCTCGGCAATGTGTCGCAGAGAGCACTTCATGGCTCCCACTCTATAGCAGGGGGGCGATAGGAAGGAAGAGCCGGAACTTTGGAGACAGGGAATACGGAATAAAGAAAAGCGGGATGAGGCAGCTTCAGAAGCGGCCGCACCCACCCTTCTAGGTTATTGGGGTGCAGGTACTGGTTCCCTGGCACATGATGAAATTGCCGGAGCCCGCACAACTGGCGTCCCCGGCGCCTCCGGACAAGGTCCAGGTACCCACCACAACCCCATTGCTCAACGTTCCCGTGACCTGCGGAGTTCCATTCGACGTGCCGGTCACGTTGCCGGTCATCGTAAGGACATTGCCCGGCGGCGATATCGATGTCACCTTAAAATTAAAAGTACCTGTAACCTGGTCCGCAGCACCTGTGATCAGGGTAGCGGTTCCAGTTTCGCTGGAGCCGGGTGCGTCGATTGTGCCGATGGCAAAGCACTTCCCCTCTTTATTGAAGAAATTGAAGCCGGTAATGTCTAGCGGGCCAGTATCGTATATCCTGAATGCGGTCACGAAATTCAGCAGGCTGGATTGATCGAACCCCCCGGTAAGCTGAGCTTCCCAGGTGCCGCTGGCAGAGGTGTTGGTGACTGTATTGGCGATCGTATTGCTGCCGCAGCCACAGATCGCGAGTTCCAGCGCCAGCACCATCCCGAATACAAGCTTCTTCATGTACCGTCCGTCCTTGAATCCCTATGAGGTTGACATCCTCCCCGCCCTAAAGAGCGGGCATTCCTTCTCAGGCTACGCATGGGCTTAATCTCCCTACGTTAGCGCCTGAAGGCCCGGCCCGGGCCCACTTGTAGCTTTACTGCATTCGCCTGGTTTTTAGACAGAGACTAGCTCCGTCACAGCAGACCTTTCGGTGCGCGGTCTTCAGATCCAGCTAAGGTGCGAAGAAAATTTTGCTGTAGCTTCCACAAAAAGGCAAGCCTTATATCTACTCCCTGAAGGGAGTGGTTTTACGGCCCAATCAAGGATAAAGAGATGCGGGTAGGCCCGTCAATGGATGTAAGGGTCCGCGGAAAAGGCGACGAATACCCCGGCAGAAAATGCCGCCCGGGTCCGCCGAGGCCTGAGAGGAGCGGTAAGGAACGAGCGATTTACGTTCGCGGTCATCATGGAATAGCCTGAACCGGAGCAATCGCCAGGCAATATCGATCGTGATAGATAGGGGGATCCACCAAGCGGCAACCTCGACAGGACGATTGCCGCCCCGGCGCTGGCCGCGCAAGCTGTGCTGGTCACCGAGAACCGCGTCTTCGACCGCGTGAAGCAGCTTAAGGCCGAGAACTGGACTAGGACGCGCGCCCGAGTCCGGTAGGTTGTCCCTAGGCGCCGCGCTTGCTCTTCAGCTCGGCCAGCAACTGCTCGATGCGGTCCTGTTTATCGAGCGCGGCCAGGCGGTCTTCGAGATTGTCGCCGGCAATTTCGGATTTTGCCTGGCTCACAGCTTCCGAGTGCGCTACTTTGCGTTTCATGCGGTCGAACGCCGCGGCCTTTGAGCCATCGCCCGACGCCAGGCGCGCGTCGCTGGCCCTGCCGACAGCACGGGCGCGACGATGCTGCGCAATAAGCACGTCGGCCTTGGCCTGCGCCTCGGTCAACTTCTGCTCCAGTTGCCGCAACGCGGACTTCAGGTTTTCCACCTGCGCCTTCTGGTCGGAAACCTGCTGCGTGAAGTTCTCGCTCAGTTCGCGATAGCTCTCCACCCGCAGCAGCGAGGCCCGAGCCAGGTCGTCCGCTTTCTTGTCGACGGCGAGCCCGGCCTTGCGCATCCACTCCGCCACTTTGTCTTCGTTTTCTTTCTGCTTTTTTTCCAGCAGGTGCTGGTCGGCGATGGCAATTGCCACCTGCGTCTTGACCTGCAGCAGCTGGTTCTGCATGTCCAGGATCACCTGCTTGATCATTTTTTCCGGCTCCTCGGCCTTGTCGATCAGGTCGTTGAGATTTGCCCGGACCAGTGTTGAAACGCGCTCTAGTAGTGCCATTGTGAACCCCTTTCTTTCGCTGTCTTGCCACCAAGCATTCGGTGGGCTAATCAACTTCGCGTCATGCTTGCCTTTTCAGTTCATGCGCACGATGGATCTGCGCGCACTGCGGACACTGTGCCGGTTTGCGACGGAACGAGGCGCCGAGTAACACCCCGATCACTACGCCGACAGCTAGCCAAATACCCATATGTCCGGCCAGCACTCCGAAAACCGCGCCCAGTGCTGCTCCCAGCGCCAGGCCTAATCCCGTCGGCTTCGATTTGTTCGTCATCGCTTGCTCCTGAAAGCCGCCGAGCTTCGCTCTGGCGGGACTGCGAGGCGCCGGTCGCTCCCTAAGCCACGCGGGAACGAGCCCTGGCTCGTTCCCGCAACCCCGCGCTATGCCTTGGGCCGATCGTTGGGCTTCAGAGCTTTGTCACCGATCTGGCGGACTTTCCCGAGCAACTCCGACAGCGGCATGCCCGAGAGCGTCTCGAACAACGCCGGCACTTGCGCCGCCATCTTGGTGATGTCGCCGGTGATCTTGTTCATGCCCGCCGCTTCCCCGTTGCCAGTGGAGACAATGGTGATCTTGTCGACATTGGCGAGAGGAGATGCCAATGCCTTCACGATCTCGGGCATGCTGGCGAACAGTCTGTCGATGACGGCCGCCTGGTTGTATTCCTGGAAGGCCTCGGCTTTCACGTTCATCGCCTTCGCTTCGGCCTCGCCCTTTTTGAAAATGATTTCGGCTTCGGCCTCGCCTTGGGCGCGAATCGAGGACGCGTGGCCTTCGGCTTCGGCGATGAGGCGCTGCTTCTCGGCCGCGGCCAATGTCTCAATCCGCTGGCGTTCGATCTCGGCGCCTTTCAACACGGTCGCGATGAGTTCTTTCTCCCGGCGATTGATTTCCGCCTCTTGTACTTTTACCTGCTGCTCTTTCTCGATCTGCTGGACCTTCACCTGCTCGGCAATCACTTGCTGCTGCATGATGTTGGTCTGGATGTCATAGGCCTTGTCGGCCTGCGCCTGCTGCCGTTTCGTGACTTCCACGTATTGCGCCTTCTTCACTTCGAGGTCGCGCTGCGATTCCGCCTGCTTGGCCAGCGATAAAGTCTCCGCCAGGACGCGCTCTTGATCCGCCTGCGCCCGGGCAACGGCCGCTTCCCGCTGCGCCAGCGCTCGCTTGATCGCCGTGTCGCGATCGGCTTCGGCGGTGGCGACGTCGGCATCGCGCTTGATGCGCGCCACGTCCGGTTTCCCCATATTGGTGATGTATTCGTTCTTGTCGCGAACTTCCTTGATGGTGAACGAGATCACTTCCAGGCCCATCTTGTTCATGTCTTCGGCGCAAGTGGAGCGCATGCGGTCGGAAACCATCTCCGGCTGCTTGACAATTTCTTCCACCGTAAGCTGGCCGATGATGCCGCGCAGGTGACCTTCCATCACCAGACGGATCAGGCCTTCGCGCTCCTGATCGCTCTTGGTGAGGAACTGTTCGGCGGCCGTGAGGACGGATTCGCGATCGGATTTAACCTTTATCTGGGCGACCGCTTCGACCGTCACCGCCACGCCCTGTTTGGTGTAGAGATCCTGCTGCGGCGCCACGTCGAACGACATCAGTTCGAGCGATAGATCGCGGCAGATCTGCACCATCGGGAGCACCAGCGTGCCGTGCCCCTGTACTACCCGCGTCCCGCCTAAGCCGTACACGATGAGTGCCTCGTGCGGCCCAGCTTTGCGATAGAGCCTGGCCATTCCGCTCATCAGGAACAGAAGGACCATCACTCCCAGCCCAACGAAAATCCAAATCTCGACCATCCGTGACATCTCTGGCATAACGCCTCCGATAACCAATGCATTGGAAGAACCGTTTCTCAATCACGCCCGCTCGGACTCACATCCGCGGGGATGTGCCTTGCGCAGCAACCCCGCGGACGACGGCTGGGCCTGCAGGTTGCGCTCTGCGATCCAGTTGTTGACCAGGCAGAGACCCAATAGGATCAAATAGAAAACCAGCATCAGCGGCCACCCTGAACTCGGTTTGTTGGCTCGCACGGCATACGATGCGACGGTGAACAACAGGAGGATGAATGCCATGATCCCAAGACCCAAGTACAGCGCTCCTTCGCGCGATGTCCAGCCGTTGGGTTGCCAGTTGGCGTCGAAATGCACCGCCATCCGCATCGGCAGCCGGTCCCACACCCGCCAATAGCTCAGAGCTGTAAGGGGCAGAGCCAGCCACATCAGCCAAATTGCCAGTGTGTACCCATCTCGCTTCATAAGACCTCCAGGCGCAACGTTTACCGTGGTCCTTCTACTGATCTCCCGACATCTCGCTCCACAAGCGAACGTAGGCAATTCCTTTTTCGTAGCGGGTAACCATGACCTCGCTTCCCTTGGCCATGGCTTTACCGTCCTCGCTGCGTGCGCC
>Ga0209624_10000538_pt1 | contig 33250 bp, 30 predicted proteins | sample JacPinW_OM2H0_O1_FD_188565 | JGI IMG/M metagenome (GOLD analysis project Ga0209624, IMG submission 188565) | Forest soil microbial communities from Algoma, Ontario, Canada - Jack Pine, Ontario site 1_JW_OM2H0_O1 (SPAdes) (version 2) | ecosystem: Environmental > Terrestrial > Soil > Boreal...
CGAAACCCGAGCCATCATTGAGTCCTAAGGAGACGAGCCAATGAGCAAGCACGTAGCTATCCCGCCCGAAGAAGCCGCGGATCGCCTTGCAATTCGCGAGCTCGTCGAGGCCTACGCGCACTGCGCCGACCGTCGCGATGCGAAAGGTCAGATGGCTCTCTTTACCGACGACACACACTTTGTCGTGTTCATGAATGCAAAGGATCCGAAGCCCTCCCAGGAACTGCATTCACGCGAGCCGCGACCATGCACTTCCTTGGACAGACCACAATCCTTACGTTGACCCGCAACCGAGGCACAGCGGAAACTTATTGCATGCCCCATCACCTCACGATCGCCGGCGAAAAGCGGCGCCTGATGATCGCCGCTCTCCGCTACACGGACACATTTGTAAAGATGGACGGCGCGTGGCTGTTCGCGGAACGCGAGCTATACGTCGACTGGATAGAGGAGCGCGCGGTTTCATGAACGCCGCGCAGGCCGGCCAGTCACGCCTTGTCATCGTGGGCGCATCGGGAATGGTTGGCGGATACGCCCTGAGCCACGCGCTCGAGAATTCTGAAGTCGGAAGTGTGACATCCATCGGCCGCAGGAGGCTCGGCATCTCACATCCCAAGCTGACAGAGGTTTTACATCCCGACTTCGCAAACTGCTCCGCACTCGCAGGCACGCTTTCGGGTCAGGACGCAGCGGTGTTTTGCCTCGGCACATATACAGGATCGGTGTCGGATGCGGAGCTCCGCAGGATAACGGTGGACTATACGGTCGAGTTCGCGCGAGTTCTTCGCGGCAGTAGCCCCGGGGCGGCGTTCGCATTCTTGAGCGGGAACGGCGCGGACCCGACGGGACGAAGCCGAATGCCCTTCGCACGTTACAAGGGGCAGGCCGAGAATGCGCTACTCGCGGTGGGATTCCCTCACGTCTACATCTTTCGGCCCGCGTATATCTACCCCGTGCAGTCCAGGAAGGAACCGAACTTCAGCTATCGTTTGCTACGCGCGACTTACCCCGCGCTTCGGATACTATTCCCTAACTTAGTCATTCGCGCCGACGATCTAGCCCGGGCAATGGTGGATGCCGCGGTTCGCGGTACAGGCGAGCTCCGAGGCCCGGTTTTCGAGAACCGCGACATCAGGGTTCTAGTCGATTCGCCTCACGCGCGACGTGCCGTAAAACGCTTCGAATGATTTCACGCGGCAGAAGGCTTGTGACTGAACCCGTGGCATGTTCATCCAACCAGCTAAGCAGCTTATGGAAGACATCGGGTGCCTGTCCGTGATCAGAGAATTCGATCAGACGCACGTGCGGGATGCGACTGGCGGCTTCTTTTCCGAGCTTCGGATAATTGCCCAAAGTCGCGCGTACGGCGGAGGCGCCGTGGCTTTGCCGAAGGCAGTCGTAAGGTTTTCGAACGGGATGCATAGCGGCTCAAACGTTATTTCGACGTGCCTCCTCTAACCTCTTGATTGCCTTGCATGGTCAGATAGATACCCCTAAGATACGCCAAGAATGGAGGATCCACGGACACCACCCAGTGGCCAGCCGACGGCGTCGCGATACCGTATTATCGAGAAGCTTGGTGCTGGAGGGAATGGGGTGGTGTATAAGGCTGAGGATACCCGGCTAGGACGTTTCGTGGCCCTCAAGTTTCTCCCACCGGGAGGACAGCGGGATGCCCATGCGCTGATGCGTTTTCAACGCGAGGCGCAGGCGGCATCAGCGCTAAATCACCGCAATATCTGTACTGTCTATGACATCGGCGAGCAGGATGGCCAGACGTTCATCGCCATGGAGTTGCTCGAAGGTCAGACGCTTAAGCAGAAGATCGGATCGCGTCCGCTGCCGCTAGAGACGTTGCTGGACTATGCGATGCAGATTGCCGCAGCGTTGGATATCGCGCACAAGAACGGGATCGTGCACCGAGATGTCAAGCCATCCAATATTTTCGTGACCAACCGGAGTGAGGTGAAGTTGGCCGACTTCGGTCTGGCGAAACGCGTGATGCTGGATAGCACGTCAATAGGCGACGCGATAACGCTGTCAGCTCCGATCACAGAACGCGGCGCCATTGTCGGAACCGTGGCGTACATGTCCCCGGAGCAGGCGCAGGACAAGGACATCGACCCGCGGAGCGACATTTTTTCGTTTGGGATCGTTCTCTATGAGATGGCGACCGGAAAGCGCGCGTTCCCCGGAGAATCTGCCGTAACGATCATTGGGGAGATTCTGCACAAAAATCCGAAACCCATTCGCGACTTGAATCCCGAGGTACCGGAGGAACTTCAGCGAATCGTATTAAAGACTCTGGAGAAGGATCGGGAAGACCGTTATCAGACGGCGCATGAACTGATGGTGGATTTGCGCCGGCTGATGAAGAAAGAAACGGAACGATCGCAGATCGGTTTGTCGGCAGAACTGACGAAGCAAGAGAAGTCAAGGAAGTGGGTCTGGATTGCAGTGGCGGCGGTGATCTGCGCTGCCGCGTGGGTTGCGTTTGCCGGCCGCGGCACGCCCGCTGACCATGCGCCACTGCCAATGGAGCAACTCACTTTTTCGAGCGAAACCAAAACTTCCACGATCTTCACGGACGGATCGCGTATTTATTTCGTCAGCGGAAATGACCCCGTGGAAATGTCCGTAAACGGGGGAGCCACGGCGCCTCTCCGAGCCGCGATCGGCACCATGAGCATCCTGGATATTTCGCCGGATGGCTCCGAGTTTTTGCTTGTGCAGAGCGATCTGAACGACGAAACGCAGCGGGGAACAATATGGACCATGCCCGTGCTGGGAGGTTCGGCGAGGCGGTTGGGAAATATCACGGCGCGCGGCGCAAGTTATTCCCCGGATGGGAAGCTGATTGCGTTTAATGAAAAGGAATCGGTGTATGTGTGTGGCAGCGACGGACAAAATGTAAAGGAAATCTGGAACACCCGCCATATGGTGCCGGGCAATCCCGTTTTTTCGCCGGACTCCAAAAAAATTCGTGTAACGGTGTCGAGAAGCACCCTGGAGGACGATCTTGTGAGGATCTGGGAGCTGAACGTGGACGGCAGTAATCCACATCTCCTTCCTCTTCCCAAGCGTTGGCCGGAGGATTCCAGCACTTATACCGGAATTTGGACGCCGGGCGGAAAGCATTTTGTTTTTCGCTCGGACAAAGACGGACCCGAGAATCTCTACGAATATTTGGAGCCAAGGTGGTACGAGTTCTGGAGCAAGCCGTCTGCAGTGCGATTGACGCCGGGCCAACCCGAGGTGATCGGAATGGCACCGAGCCGAGATGACAACGGAATGTTTGTCGTTGGGCGCCTGGCGCAGGGATCTATGCATTTCTACGATGAAAAGGAAAAGCGATTTTTGCCATACCCGGGGGGTCTACCCGCGGCGCAGCTTGTGGTCTCACCCGACCGAAAATGGATGGTGTACACGGATTATCCGAGAGGTTATTTGTGGCGCTGCAAGATCGATGGCAGCGAGAAGTTGCAACTCACCGGCACTTTGGCGCAGATGCCCACTTGGTCGCCGGACAGTAAGTGGATCGCATACACCGACTGGCATGAGCTTTATCGCGTCAGCGTCGATAGTGGAGCACCTGAAAAGTTGACGTCGGAGGGTTTCACGGAAGTATTGCCGAGTTGGTCGCCAGACGGGAAGTCCATCTACTTTAACGATTACCCAATCGCGGGACACCTGCGCATCCGTATTCTGAATCTGGAGACAAGAAAGGTCTCGACCATGCCGGAATCGCATGGCTACTATGCGCCATTGTGGTCGCCCGACGGCCAGTACCTGGCGGGAATTCAGAATCCACCGAAGAGCCTGGCGATTTATTCCGTGAAGACAAAGCAATGGAAACAGTTGAAGGTTTTTGAACACGACTGGGGATATTTTGTGTGGGCGCCAGATTCGAAGTCACTTTATTTAATGCGCGGCCCAATGGAAGCAGGAACCGGCGAGCAAACTGGAATCTACCGGCTGACAGTGCCCGCCGGCAAGTGGGAGTTGTTCACGAAGCTTACGGGATTGAACCCATTTCTGGTTGGAACGCAGGATTTCGTATCCATCACCCCGGAGGGCAAAATCGCAGCGATGAGCGACACTAGCGTGACCCAGATTTATCAGATGAAGTGGAAGCACGCGGAGTAAGGCTCCCAGCGGTTTTCCAGTTGCTTGGGCGTACGTGCTGCAATCATTTGTAAATCCGGTCAGATGTATCCGAGCCACTTGTCGATCGCTTCGCTCACCCGGTCTAGCTTATTTGTGAAGAAATGGTCGGCGCCCTCCACGAAGACGAGCTTCTTTGGCTCCGGCATGATGTCGAATAGGCCTTGAAGCGTTTCGCGAGATCCGAACTGGTCGTTTGATCCTTGAACGATCAATTTAGGTTTGGCGCACGATTGTAAGTAGCTTAAGTCCGAATCGTTGACCGGCAGCCCAAGGCCGATAAGCTCATTCACGCGCTGGTCTTCGCACCCGACTCGCAACCCCACCCACGCACCGAAGCTGAACCCTGAGAGCAATATTGGCCTGTCCGGAAATTCCTTTGTGAGGTAGTCGAGAGCGGCGACGACATCATCTCTCTCTGCACGGCCGGCATCGTGAACACCCTCGCTCAGCCCTGCGCCACGGAAGTTAAAACGCAATACGGGAAATCCGCTCGCGTGAAGCGCCTTCGCGACTCGAAATACAACTTTGTTGTGAAGAGTGCCGCCGAATAGCGGATGGGGATGACAAACGAGTGCGACTTTACGGGGAGCATCACTCGAGACTGTCCAGAGAAGCGCTTCCAGGCGCCCGGCCGGTCCGTTGATGAAAAATGTGCGGTGTAAGACGTCGCCCATCGCGAAAGATACGGCAGTGTAGCGAAAGAGTGCGCGTTTCGCAAAATATCGGTCTACGCTCGTTGCCGAGGTTGTTCGATTCGGAAATAATTCGAAGTCGAAAGTTGACAGGTAAACTGGCCGCCGCGCGAACTATCCCTTGTGATATCAGTATGATCCTAGACAGGCCGCCTGTGCTTAGCAAAGGTTCGCGACTGCCAGAACCGGCGGGACTGTCTTCCTGCCCAGTACTCTTCATCTAACGGAACGGAGGCAATTTAGATTGCGAATTGCATGCGGTGATGTTAGTTTCACGCCAATGCACCGACTCGTGGGAGGGCTATGGGCGGAGAAGTAGAACGGCGCGCAGCGCGGCGCTTCGCGATGTCCTTGCCGATGAAGGTGCGTTTCGTGTCGGACGATGGGGCTATCGAGGAGTCAGGCGAAACTCGCGATATCAGTTTTCGCGGCCTGTACTTTTTGATTAGCGCGGTAATCGAGAAGGGGACGTCGATCGAATTTATTCTGACTCTTCCGCAACAGATCACTTTGGCTGGAGACGTTCATATCCGGTGTTACGCGCGCGTGCTCCGTGTCGAATCAAGCGGAGAGCGCCGTGGAATTGCGGCACGCATCGAGCGCTACGAGTTTCTTCCCACCCCCGCCTGAAGATTTTCCCCAATCGGAGTAAAATGCTCGCTGGCTTCCTCATTGGAGAGTGATTCTATGTATCACTACGATCCTTTAACGGCGCTGGAAGAACTTCGCGATGACGCGACCTTGCCGCATCCGGTACACCTTCGAGACATGATTCTGCGCACCAAGCTCGATCCGACTACCGCGCTCGATCTGAATCGCGAATTTCAGGACTATCTCACGCGATTCGGGGAGACACAGCAGATTGCGCGCGGGATTCTCGAGAAAATATCGGCGCGAGTGCGTAAGGCTTCTTGAAAAAAGATCGCGGCCGACGCGTCAATCGCGCCAATTCTAATCGTAACACCAAAACGATTAGAATTCGCCGTAAGTTATTGAAAACAAAGGCGAGCGCTCGTTTCTAATCGTAACAAAATCGGCCCCTCTTTGGCGGCGGTTTGAGACTCCTGAAAGGGAAGGAATGGCAAGGCAGACACTCCTCATCGACGCGGACGACACGCTCTGGGAAAACAATATTTTCTTCGAGAAGTCGATTGATGATTTTGTTTCGCGGCTCGAACCTCTCGGCTACACGCGCGAGTACTCGCGGCACATCCTGAATGAAACGGAAAAGCGCAACATTCGCCAGCAAGGTTACGGTGTGCGCAGCTTTCGCCGCTCGCTCGAAGATACGTATATGAAACTGGCGGGGAACGCTGCCAAGCGCGAAATGATTCAGTGGATTGAGCAGCTTGTGTCGGAACTCGAGAATACGCCGCCGCACATCATGGATGGCGTGCCGGAGACGCTCGCGTATCTCGCCGGGCATCACCGGTTGATTTTGCTCACGAAAGGCGAGGCGGCGGAACAGGCCGCGAAAGTCGAACGCTCAGGATTGCAAACGCATTTCGAAGCCATCGAAATTGTGACCGAAAAAGAACACACGACTTACGAACGGGTGATTCATCAGTTTAAGGTCGTCAAGTCAAATGCGTGGATGGTGGGGAACAGCCCGCGCAGCGATATCAATCCCGCGCTGCGTTGCGGCATGAACGCGGTTTTTATTCCGCACGTGGCCACGTGGGAGCTTGAAAAATGCGCGCTCGAGAGTGGTTCGGGGAAGCTCATCATTCTTTCAAGCTTTCGAGATATGCGTTCGCATTTCTGAAGCTACTTACCGGATGGCAATCTCACGCATGACTGCGCAGACTTCAGGGATCGCGCGGAGTCATTGAATGGATCATCGCAAAGAATTCGCTGAATTTGACGACGTGACATATCTGGACGCGGCGACGCAAGGACCTTTGCCGCTGGCATCCGCGCAGGCCGCCAAAGAAGCGCTCGAATGGAAAAAGCTGCCCTTTCGCATTCCGAATAGCCTGTATTTCGATTTGCCCGACCGCATTCGCGCATCCATCGCGAAAATCATTCACGCCGAGCCTGATGACATCGCGCTGACGGCAGGCGCGAGTGCAGGTTTTGCGGCTGTGGCTGCTGGACTTGATTGGAAGAAAGACGACGAAGTGATTGTGGCGCAAGGCGAGTTCCCGGCACATTTTGCGACGTGGCTGCCGTATGAGAAGGCGGGCAAGCTCACCGTCAAGGTGATCGCGCCGGCGGAACGCTTCATCTGCGCGGACGATTACATTTCGGCAATCAACGCGCGAACGCGGCTCGTCTCCGCGAGTCTCATTCGATTCGATAATGGCGCACGGCTCGATGCGAAACGCGTTGCGGATGCGTGTCATGCGGTCGGCGCGCTATTTTTGCTCGATGCCAGCCAGTGTGCTGGCGCGTTGCCGATTGATACTGGCGCGACGGGTGCCGATTTCCTGGTGTCATCGGGATACAAATGGATGCTCGGCCCGTACGGCACTGGATTTTTCTGGGCGCGGCGTGAGTGGAGCGAGCGTCTTCCGGGTGGGCCGGTTTACTGGCAGTCGCTTGAAGGCGCGGACAATTTTCACGGGCTGCCGCTTGGTGGATTGCGCGTGCGTGCCGGAGCGCGTAGATGGGATTCGCCGGAGACGGCTAGCTTCACGAATCTCGCGGCGTTTGACGCTTCGCTGAATCTCGTTACCAGCATCGGCACTGACAAAATTTATGAGCATGCGGCGAGCCTCAGCCGGTTGGCGGCGGAACGCCTGCCGATGGACAGGTGTGTTCTCGCATCACCCAGCAATGCTGAGCGACGAGGACAATTCGTGTGCGTGGCCGCGCGCACGCCGGAAAAAACGGCGGAGCTATTCAAAAAACTGCGGGATGAAAAAGTTATTGTTTGCTTGCGGGAAGGCGTTCTGCGGATTTCTCCGCACATCTACAACACCGAACACGACGTGCTTCGTTTGATCGCTGTTCTGTCAACTTAGTCCGATCTGGCGGTTAGTTTGCGAAATCGGTCGGCGATGCGCCTCATTGTTGAGGCGGCGCGTTGAACGGAATGCGAATCACGACTTCGACGGCGACGGGCTCGCCATTTCGCGAAGCAGGCGAAAACTTCCAGTTGGCAATAGCCTCGATGGCGTTGTGATCGAGCTGCGGATCGAGGCGCTTCACGGTCTGTATGCTGTCCACGGAACCGTTCTCGCGGATGATCGCGTAGAGCACGACCTCGCCTTCGACGTGCTGCTTGATGAGCGACGTTGGATACTTCGGATCAACCGCGCGTTGGACGACGGGCGCAGACAGATCGGTGTGAACATGAGTGGGAGAACCCTTCGGCTCTAATTCTGCGAAATTCAGAATCCAACTTCCCTTTGCGCTTGTCAAATTCGGCAGATTGATGTTGGTAGTGTACACGCGCTTGCCGCTCAGAATTTTTTCGGGGTTTACTTCGCCACCGAAGCCAGTGAGGTCGCGCGGTTCATGGTCTGAATGGGCTTCAGAATTCGGGTCCGGCAGCGCGGGCTTTGTGGTGCGCGACATTCCGAGGCGAGGAGTCGCCGGTTTCAGGCCGCCGGTTGTTGCGCCGCTATTTCCGGCGATTGGCGAGCCCGCGCCGGGTTGCGTGGACGAAACGTAGACTCCCGGCGGGCCGGTAGCGGATTTGCCGCCCGGTGTTCCGTTGCCGCCGTTTGCGCTCTTCGAGCCAATCGAAATTCGCGCTGCCAAATTTCCGTTCGGAACCTGGACGGCTTCGCTCGGCGGCGCTGGAGTTGCGGAAAGAGCGATGATTCGGCGCAGGTTGGTATCGCCGCCCGACGATTCGCCGCCGGAAGGCGAACCGCTACCTCGCCCGGAAGCATTTGAAATATCAGGCGCGGCCGCAACTTCGGCGTGTGAGTTACTTCTCGGTGCGAGGCGGGCAGAGCTGGCTGAGACTTGCAGCTTAGGACGCGGCACGTCAGGCGCTGATGATGCGATGTTCAGTGCCGCGGAATCCGGCGCGTGATTTTCGATTTCGGGAACGGCCGCTTCTTCCGAGCGGCGAACAGGAGCGACTGGCGCACTTGCCGTATTGACGGGGATTTTTACGTCCGGGGATTCCGGCTTCGCAAGATCAAGCGAATCCGGATGTGCGGTTGCGCTCTGAATTTGAGGAGCATCTTCGGTTTCTTTCCGAACGTTGCGAAGAATCGGCTTTAGATCGGATGGCGCGATCTGCAATTTGGGCGGCGCCGGCGTATCCGAGCCCCACTGCACGATATTCGGCAATTGCGGCACAACCTTGGGCGGCTCCGGCGGCGCATCTGGCTGAATCAGAGTTTGCCGAGGGTGGGTGATTTGATTTGGCTCGGACAAGATGGTTTGCCGAGGATTGGATTCGTCCGCGGCCGCTGGCGCGGGTGTTGATTCTGGCGAGCTGATCGGGTTCAACTTCACCGTGGGCGAAATCGGCGGCAAGTCCGGCACGAAAGCATCCCAGGTGAGGTGAATATCAGGCGCAATCACGGCCGGCCGTTCCCAGCGGAGCATTTTCCAAATCGGAAGCAAAAGAATAAATATGAAGGCGACATGCGAGAACGATGATGCCGTAATGGCGCGTCCGGGCAATGGGCCGCGAATCCACGTGACGCGCATCGGAGAATCCGCCGCGGACGCCTCCGACCACCCGGGCGGCTTCGGCCCGGTAAAAACGGCCTTCAGGCTGCTGAAAAAGGAATTGCCGGGGCGCTCCCACTTCACTCCGAAATTCAGCGGCTCGGCGGATTTTTGCGTCGGATTTTCGAGTGCAAGCATAAGGGGCGCGATTATACCTCGCGATTAGATGCGCCGGAGCGGATTGGAGAACGGCGAAAAATCAAGCGGCACGGACGAGGCGATAGAAACTCAAAACTGAATCACCCTGCACTATCATCCGCGAGCGCTCGAGCCGCGTCAAGAACGACGGCAATTCCAGCCGGCGAGTATGCTCGGCGATGACGCGGCCTTCGGGAGCAAGCAATTGGGCTGCGTCCAGGAATTCCAGAATATTTTCGTACTCCTCGGCGAGTTTGTAGGGCGGATCGAGATAAATGAGGTCCGGCAAAAGCTTGCGCTTCGATAGCTTTTCCAACTCGGCGAGTACATCTCCAAAACGGAGATCAACTCCACTGCGGATGGCGAGCGAATCAAGATTCCTGCGGATGTTGACAACAGCGGGACGGTGATTTTCGATGAAGATTACCTCGCGGGCTCCGCGGCTCAGGGCCTCAATTCCCACAGCGCCGCTTCCGGCGAAACAGTCCACGAAAAATGAATCCTGAATGATTGGGCCAAGAACGTTGAAAAGTGTTTCGCGAAGGCGATCTGTTGTGGGGCGAAGCTCCATCCCCTTCAGCGAGCGAAGGATGCGGCTTCGATATTTACCTGCGATGACGCGCATGCTTGTGTTTTTCCGTGCTAGCCAACTGCCGCGAGCCGATACCGGCTGAACCATTCGGTGCCGAGCTGAGCCGTTATTTTTCGCAGTTCCTCGGCCCGGGCTGGATCGTCGGAAAGGGCGAAAGCTTCGGTCCGCGCGAGTTCGAGAAGCTTGTGATCACGAAGCGGGTGTGCGACATGAAATTCCAGATCGCCGTGCTGGCGAGTGCCAAAGAATTCACCGGGCCCGCGTTGCTTCAAATCGCGCTCCGCAATTTCAAATCCGTTGGTCGTGGCCACCATGGTCTCAATACGCTCGCGAGCATCACCCAAGATGTTTTTTGGCGCGACGAGAATACACGAAGATTTCTCCGTGCCGCGCCCAATTCGGCCGCGAAGCTGGTGCAGTTGCGCCAGGCCAAAACGGTCGGCATGTTCAATTACCATCACGGTTGCGTTTGGGACGTCCACCCCGACTTCAATCACTGTGGTGGCGACGAGAATTTGGAGGTCGCGCCGGCGGAAACGTTCCATAACGTCTTCTTTTTCTTCGCTGGGAAGCCGCCCGTGCAGAAGCCCGATGCGCAGATTGGGGAAAACATCACGCGACAGCCGTTCAAATTCCGCAGTCGCGGCTTTCAGCTCCTGCTTCGATTCGTCGATGACGGGATAGATGATGTATGCCTGCCGGCCTTTGCTGATCTCGCGGCGCAGAAATTCCCAGACGCCCGGAAGTTGTTCCTCGGCATTCCAACGAGTTTGTACGGGAGTACGGCCGGGAGGCATTTCGTCAATCACGGAAAGATCGAGATCGCCGTACACGGTGAGGGCCAGAGTGCGCGGAATCGGCGTGGCTGTCATTACCAGCACGTGCGGAGATGCACCTTTATCCATGAGCCGTTTCCGTTGCAGGACGCCGAATCTATGCTGCTCGTCAACAATCACGAGACCGAGGCGCGAAAATTCCACCGGGTCTTCAATTAATGCGTGCGTACCGGCGATGAATTGAGCCTGGCCGCTGCGAATGCGCGCGAGAGCTTCGGTTTTATCGCTGCGTTTCATGCCGCTGACGAGGAGTTCGACACGATAGCCGGCGGCCTTGAAGATTCGTCCCGCGGATAGATAGTGTTGAACGGCAAGGATTTCGGTCGGCGCCATGAGCGCGACCTGGCATCCATTTTCCATGGCGATGACCGCGGCCTCGAGAGCGACGATGGTTTTACCGCTGCCGACGTCCCCTTCGAGCAAGCGGCTCATGGGTTTCTTTTGCTCAAGATCGGCAGCGATCTCCGCGAGCACTTTTTTTTGCGCTGCGGTGGGCTTGAAAGGGAGGATTCGTTTCAGTGCCGCGCGGATGCGATCGTCGCGGACCTGAAGCGGGATTCCTTTTTGTTCGCGTTCCTGCTTGCGGCGCGCCGCGATGCCGAGTTGAAAGAAAAAGAATTCTTCGAAAATCATTCGCGCGTGCGCGGGACTGCGAAAACTGTTGAGCATTTCGAGATCTTCGTTGGCAGGCGGGAAGTGAACGTACATCAGCGCTTCACGACGCGATGGGAGTCCATAGCGACTGAGCAATTCGGGGGGAAGAGTTTCGGGAATATCGCCGCTAAGATTTTGAAGCAAGCCATAGATAAGGCGCCGAATCATTCGCGAACTAATTCCGCCGATGGCTTCGTAGATGGGAACGATGCGGCCAACTTCGGTGGAATCCGCGGACGCGCTCGCTTGCGAAGCCGAGAGGACTTCGACCTGCGGATTGATCATCTCGCGCCGCGAAGTGCGATATGGATCCAAGTCAACTTTGCCGTGAAGGACAAGAGATGTGCCGGGCTTGAGTCGCCCTTCGAGATAGGCTCCGTGAAAGAAACGGACGCTGAGGATTCCGCTGGCATCGCGAACTTTCATCAGAAACATGGCGTTACGATCTCGCGCAAAGCGCACCGTACTTCCCGAGGTGACTTCGCATAGAACTGTATGGAACTCACCGGGTATTACCTCAGCGATGGGAGTGAAACGGATGCGGTCTTCGTAGCGGAAGGGAAGGTATTGCAATAAATCCGCCACGCGATGAAATCCGCTCTCGGCGAGTAGAGAGCCACGCTGCGGGCCGATGCCGCGCAAGCCGAGAATGGGCGTATTGAGAGTTACATCCATTGTTTAGAGATGCCTGAGCGGTACACCTTTTCTTATATCATCGCTGAGCCAACCGCGCATCCGCGGGACGATGAACGAAATTGGCCCGATTTCGTGCTATTTGCTTCGATTTCGCAAACGACTTATATTGACCTTGGCAGCGGAGAAGGCACGTCATCGGGGTGCTTGGTGCGCTCTCGACCTGTAGATAATTCGACGCCTCGGAAATATCTAGGGGCCACCGCGAGTACCTGGGTGGAGTACCTGGTAGCGATACTGTTGGGGAATGCAATTTATTATCTATCACTTCAGCCGCACCTTCCGGATTTTCTGAGACACAAACTCTTTAATGCTGATCTTGGCGTGTTCCTGGATTTTATTGTATGTGTTGGGGTTTACGGGCTAATCCGGCTACGCAGGAGCTTGTGAAACGCGCCAACTTGGCGAGGCGTCCCAATCCTGGGACAACTGTGCGAGTCCGGTCAAATTAATGCTTACTCTGAGATGGCAGGCACGTCTAAGTTTGTGGGGGCAGGGAGAAAGGTAAGAACCCGGGGCAGTTGCGAATCGTAGAACGCCAGAAAGGCTGGCGTTGTCGGTCAAGCGCAACCGGTGGGATTCATCATGGGGATGAGCGTCGCACTCGAGCGAGATGCGCGCCACGCAGCGGTGAAGATTTCGGACGATCACGCGCTCGTTCGGGACGCGCAGGCGGGAGACCGTCTGGCGTTCGAGGAGCTCGTGCGGCGCTATGACCGCGAAGTATTGCGTTTGGCACTGAACCTGGTTCATCGCAGCGAAGATGCGAGGGATATTTACCAAGAAAGTTTCTTGCGGGTTTACCGGAATCTCCACCGCTTCCGATTTGAATGCAGTTTCTACACCTGGCTTTACCGGATTGTCACGAACGTTGCGCTCGATCATCTTCGGAGACGAACTAGCAGGCGAGAGGATCAGGCGCCTGTCAGCGAAGAATACGACGGGACGTCGCGCGATTTTTTCGACCGCCAGCCGGAAAGCAACGCGGCATCGAATCCGGAGCGAGTGGTACTGGGGCAAGAGCTGGGGCAGCGGATTCAGGAAGCGATCGATCACCTGTCACCGAGAGAACGCGTCGTGTTTGAGTTGAAACACTATCAGGGGCTCAAGCTCCGAGCGATCGGGGAGATGCTGGGGACGTCGGAAGAAACGGTGAAGAATTCGCTTTTTCGGGCGACGCGAAAACTGCGCGCGAGCCTGGACGAAATGCGGTAGGGATGGCTGAACGAAGGTAAAAGAATAATGGAAGCTGAAGCAAACAACGGCGCGCCCGCGCGGCCCGCCTCCGAACCCTGCAAAGAATACTCCGAACGGGTGTACTTACTCGGAGCGGATGAACTGGAACGTGACGACGAAATCACAGTGAAGGCGCACACGAAACTATGCGTACGATGCGCCGCGTACTTGGCTGACGTCGAAAGATTGAATGCGATGTTCGAATCTGCGCCGAGGCAGGAGCCGAGCGCGAATTTACTCGCCGAGTGCCGTTCAAATCTGACTGAAGTTCTTGACGATGCCGACGATGCGAGCCGCCGCGGAGTTTTTGGGCAATGGCTTGACGCGATCGCGCCGGCGCGGTGGCTTACAATGCATCCGGCTGCAGCCGCTGTGCTGCTGCTTCTAATTGGCTTTTCCGCGGGTACTTATTCGCCGTTGTGGGTCAGCCACTTCAGCCACAACGCGACTCCTGTCAGCCCCGGAGCCGCCGGAAGTGGAGATAGGACGCCCCAGCCGCTCAATGAGGCATCGATCATTCCGTTCAGCGATCAGGACCTGCGCACTGCTGATGTCACGGGAATCAATCTTGTTTCCGACACAGGCGACGCCCCTCCGCAAATTGAAGTTCAGCTCAATGCGCAGCGCCCGATGTTGGTGCATGGCAGCGTTTCCGACGATCGCGTGAAACAGCTTTTGCTTTACGTGGTCCGCAATAACCAGCGATTTGATCCTGATGTGCGGATTGAGTCCGTGGATTTGCTCAAGCCGCGCACGCATGACGAGGACGTGTGCCAGGCGCTCTGCGTAATGGTTCATACCGATCGAAACCCGGCGGTGCGCTTGAAGGCGCTTGAAGCACTCAGCGCAGAAGCTTCGCAGGAATCGGTGAGAAACGCTATGTTAGGCGCGCTCGTGGATGACGTGAATCCCGGTGTCCGCATTGAGGCAATTAATTCGCTGCGGGAATTGGCTGACAAGGGCCAAGTGCCAGCGGACGCGCATTTACTCGCCGTGTTGCGCGAGCGGGCGCAGAAAGACTCGAGCACTTACATTCGACTGCAGAGCGCAGCGACGCTTCAAGCGCTAAATCCGGCCGAGAAGTTTTAACTGCCACGGGACGCACTAAATTCAAGAAGTGAGAGCGATTAATTCGATGATCCAGCGGAAGCTCCCCGTAATTTTCGTAGCACGAAGCGCCGCGGCGTTAATTCTTGCTGCGGTTGTCCCTATGTTGATTGCTAGTCCCTCGGCAGCAATGTCCCCTGCGGCTTCCGCGTCAACAGATCCAGGGCCGAAGGTCACTCGTGAAATCAAAGGCAGCCTGCCGACGCACGATGGGCAAAGGCTGCACTTGGTTACGGAACTTGGCAACGTGCGCGTTCACACCGGCAGTTCTGGCAAAGTTGAATACCACATCACCCTCGGAACCGACGCGAGCGATCCGGACTCACAGAAGCTGCTTAAAGATTTTGAATTAGCGGCGCATCCAACACCGGACGGAGTTTCTTTGCGCGGAGAAATTTCGGGGAACGGATGCTCCGGGCATCTGTGGGTCACATTTGACGTGAGCGTTCCGGATGCTTACAACATCGACGTGACCAGCCACGGCGGAAATATCGAGACTGAGAATGTGGATGGGCGCGCGCTGCTTACGACCTCCGGCGGAAATATTTCGGCGGGATCTGTGAATGGATTCGCTCACTTCGAGACGGGCGGAGGACATATAACGGTTAAAGATGTCAGCGGCGATTTCTTCGCCAGTACCGGCGGCGGCCACATCACCGCGGGCTCCATTTCGGGTAACGCGAGCCTCCACACCGGCGGCGGACACATTCGCGTCGTCTCCATCGGCGGTATCGCGAAGCTTGATACAGGAGAGGGCGGCAACATTTCTGTGGAGAAATCGGGCGGCGGATTGACGGCGGATACTCGCGGCGGACAGATTGAAGTCGGAGAAGCGGGCGGGCAGGTTCACGCGCGTACGGGGGGCGGTGGAATTCGAGTGGTGCGCTCTTCCGGGCCCACGAATCTCGAGTCGGTCCGCGGAAGCATTTACCTGACTCAAGTGAATAGCGCAGTGCGAGCGTCGACGAACGCCGGAGGAATTACGGCGTGGCTCGGTCCCGATGGCAAGCTTCCTGCCGGTTGCGACCTGCATTCCGCCGATGGCGATATCGTGGTTTATATCCCGAAGGAGCTTCAACTCACGATAGACGCGGCGATACAACAAGGAGAAGACCACCGGCTCGTTGTGGACCCGGCTTTTCCGCTTAAGGTGAGTTACGACGATGTTTCGAATGGATCGCATATCGTACGTGCGGCAGGCACGCTGAACGGCGGCGGAGAAGTCTTGCGCTTGCGCACGGTCGCGGGAAACATCCGGATCGTGATGAGCGATGCCAATCGCCAGCTTCAGGTCTATAAGCTGCAGATGGATCAACTTCAGAAGAGGCTTGTGGAGATTCAGAAGGAATTTGAGAAGCAGACTTCGAACGACGATTCCAACGAAAGCAACTAGGCCGTAAGGGATCGCAGTCCGTTGACGACAATAGTAACTCGGGCCAAATGCGATTCTCGGGGCCGGGGGTGCACCGTGGATGCAGGCAACTTGCAGGCGAAGTCCGGAAGTGTAGTAAGCGCAGTGATTCGCGTTGCCATCGCCGCTGCGTGCTTACTTTGTGTTTCCTCCTCAGTATTCGCCTTCACTCAAGTTTTTGAGCAGAGTTATCCGCTACCATCTGGTGGGCGATTCGCGCTGGTCAATGTGAATGGCTCGGTGCAAGTGGAGGGGTGGGAGCGCGATGAGGTCGAAGTTCGAGCCGTGAAAACGGGGGAAGGCGACGATGGCGATCTAAATAACGTGCGCATCGAAGTTGAATCGGCACGTGACGGCGTGGCCGTGCACACGCGTTATCCGCAAGGCGAAGGGGTGCCGGTGTTCGTGGATTATCAAATTCGCGTGCCCTATCGCGTTTTGCTGAGCGACATCGCAACGGTCAATGGCAGCGTGTCGATACGTGGCGTTGAAGGTTCCGGAGATCTACATTCGGTGAATGGAAACGTCGAAGTCACGGATAGCGCGGGCCGATTCAGCGCCCACACCACCAACGGAAACGTCCACCTTGAACTATCGCGACTTGCGGACGGAGCGCCGATGGTCCTCGAAACGATCAATGGCTCTGTGCTGCTCGGACTTCCGCCCAACGCACGGGGCGACATTCGCGCCCGCAGCCTCAACGGCGAATTGAACTCTGACCTGCCGAGAATCGTGCGCGGCTCCTACGAAGGACGCGGCTTTCACGGAACTCTGGGTTCCGGCGGCGGCGCCATCACATTGCGGACCGTCAACGGCGGCATTCGCATACTTCTCGAACGACCGGGTGTTTAAGAGATTTTTAACGGGGCGTGCCACTTCTCATGGAACAAGGAGGAAGAGACATGCGTAACAAACTATGGGTAGCGCTCAGCGGGACGGGCGTGTTGGCTGTAGTCCTGGCTGTATTCGCGGCGGCTGCGCCGGGACAGTCGGTACAGACGGCGCCGTCGAATGGAGAGGGAACTCAGGCACAGCCTACACCCAAGCCATCGGCATCGGAGATTGAGTCGCGGGTGCAAGATGCCGAGGCGAACGCGTTAAGTCGCGAAGCCCAGAAAATGGCTGAGCTTTCGGCAAAATTAGCTGATATGGATGCGAATTTCGAACAGGAAAAAGTGATGAGCCAGCTGCAAGCCAAGCTTGCCGATCTCGACCAGAATATGAAAAGTATGGAACCAGCGATCCAAGAAGCTGAGAGAAAGGTGCTCGAACTGAATCCTGAGGGCGGGATGCTGTTCGACAATGAGGAGAGCGATGGCTGGCTGGGAATTGAGATTGCGGAAATTTCCGCGGACAGGGCGAAGGAGTTGAAGCTCGGTGCCGTGCGCGGTGTTGAAGTCGTACAAGTCGAGACGGACGGCCCTGCAGCCAAGGCCGGCTTGAAAGAGCATGACGTACTCACAACTTACGACGGCCAGACTGTCGAAGGCAGAGTGCAGTTCCGCCGGTTAGTCCGGGAGACGCCTCCGGGCAGGACTGTTAGCCTAGGAGTTTCACGGGATGGAAGCATTCAGTCCCTCAATGTCGTGATCGGGGATCGCGACGAGCAGATAGAGAAAAACGTTCGGGTCTTTCGCCATCCCGAGCATCTTCAGGTGCCGTCATCGGCCTTCGTGATGCCGGATTTCGATTTTAATTTTGCGATGCCGGAAGTGATGGATACGCGGACTCCGTTACTAGGAATCAGTGCGGAAGATTTGAACGGGCAGCTCGGGACGTACTTTGGCGCGCCAAACGGCGAGGGCATTCTGGTTCGCGAGGTGAGGCGCGGAACTCCTGCGGAGAAGGCCGGACTGCAGGCGGGAGACGTCATCACCAAGGTGAATGACAAGCCAGTGAAGTCACTGCGCGATCTGCGTGCGCAGTTACGCGACAAGGGCGAACAGAAGACCGTAAATCTGGGCGTCCTGAGGAAAGGCTCGACGATGAACATGCCTATCGAAATCGAGAAGCCTCGTCCGATTGACCCGCCGCAGATGATTCATCGCGCCCAACTATAGTCATTTCGTCAAAGCCACACACAAAAGGCCCGGACTTTAATCCGGGCCTTTTTTGTTTGTAAGACGGACAGAGGATTGAGGCGATTGATTCAAACGGATGGCAGATTTCCTACTCGCGAACAACCTCGGCGTTTGATCCTGGCGCTACGAGTTTTACCAAACGTCCTTTGGCATCGAGCGAGAGGTCCACTTCAAGGTCGGCCGTTTGAACGCGCAACATCTCCGCTGCATTACTGCCGCTCGCGGGAGGGATGGACTCGACAGTCACAGTGCCAGGAGTCATTTCCTGCGGCACCAACACGGAGAACGTCTGCCTGCCTTTCTTCTCGCGATCGTAGAGCCGCGCGAGGATGGAATACTGATGATAGAGGTTATTGTCCAAGATGGCGATGAGCGGCGAAGTAAAGGTGAACTGCTGCGTAAATGGTTTCGCGTTATCAAGACGAAGAATGATCGTGGCGATGCTGTTCTGGAACTGGATTTCAGCGGAGGCCTTTTTCGTTCCTTGCGCGCTCCAGTCGTAGCTTACTGGCGTGCCATCAGGCTGAAGCATGAGATGAGCGCTGACGTGGGCCGGCTGACCGCCCGGCGGGTGAACGTCGGCGCTGCCTTGGGCGACCCAGCGATCGCCACTTGGGTGAATTTCAAATTCCTCAGTACCTAGTGAAGCTCCGTTGACGGAGATTTTGAATTTACCTTTGTCCTGAACCAGGACAGCGTTTGCGGGGGCGAGAGCACGTGTGCTGGGCCGAGCTTTTGAGACTGCGACCGTCGAGAGCGACAAAATGACAATCGCTGCAAACAGAAGGTGTCGACGGCCGCGATAGTTTGCTCGAGAACGAATGGGAATCATGCGGGCACCGTATCCAGAACTCCGAGTGAAAGTATTTGCTCGACGACGCGCAGCGGTTCCGTTGATACCTCGACACGGAAATGAGCGAGCTCGTAGAACGGCAAGCGTTGACGGTGAAGTTCCCGGAAGCTCGCTTCATCCCGAAAGAGCGGCCGATTTGTGATGTGAGCACAACGGCGAAGAAGCTCTTCTATCGGACAGTCTAGCCATACCAACGTCACAGCGTGGCGCTCGAGAAGCGCGAGGTTGGCCGGTTGAGCCGTCGTGCCGCCACCTAGTGATATTACAGTGGAACGACCAAGCGAGGTTGCTTCGCCGAGCGATTTCTCGAGCTGTTGGTGTTCGATTTCACGAAAAGCCGGCTCGCCCTGCTGTGCAAAAATTTCAGGTATCGAGAGCCCAGTAGCGTCTGTGATGCGGCGATCGAGATCCACATGAATCCAGCCGATTTGACGAGCGAGGAGACGAGCGACTGTTGATTTACCACTGCCCATAAAGCCGGTCAAACAGAGCAGCTTACGTGACCGGTGATCGCCCGAAGGCGGCGTGTTGTCGTGTTTGGCGCTCAGGGAAGCGTAGCGCTAATCGCGCTTGTGGATATTAATTGTACCATCGAACGAAATCAGCTCGACCTTGGCTTTGCCTTGATTCAACACGCCAAACAAGCTATGGCTGAACTTCGATTCGTAATCGCGGCTGTGGGCTGGCGGCGCAAGATTGGCCTGGCTATCCACTTTGCCGCGCACTGACGTTGCGCTCAGGTCAAACGAATCAGCCGGGGAAAAACGCACTTCAATCAAGCCGCTGTAATTCTTGAGCCGATAAGTGCCGTTGGGAAGGAATTCGCCGTCAAAGAACATGTCGCCAGCCCAGGTCTGCGCGCGAACGTTATAGCTGCGCATCTCGAGGAGCTTCACATTCCCACTGACTGAGGTGATTTCAAGCCGGCCCGCGCAGCGGACACATTGAATGGATCCGCCAACGGTTCTAATGGTTAGATATCCCGCAGCGTCCTCAAGGGCGACACCTGCCGCGATGGTATCCACGGCCATGTCACCCATGACGTCCGCAACGTCAACCGAGCCAGAGTCATCGTGAATTTGTAGTTCGGTATCCTCAGGCACGAAGAGCTCCACATCAGCGCGGAGCTCTTCCGGGCTGATGGAGGACGACACGGCACGAGCATTGATCTCAACTCGATTGCCAGACTGCTCCGCGTCGAAATCAACTTTGTCGCTCTGAATGTCCGCGACAAGCTTTACCTCAGGCCTCGACCAGGCCTTTACTGTAAGGACTCCGTTGGGATTGTGGATGGTGACGATGGCGTGCGCGTCAACCTTGAACCGCTGCTCGACGTGACGCGGAGCCGCAATTGAGCTTCCCGCACATAGCAGGATGGTGCCGAATAGGGAAGTCGTTCTCAAGATACGGGATCCCGGGACTGGCTGGAACAGATTCATTGCGGATTCTCCCCGCGCTCACTCATCTCGGCGAGCAGGTCTGCCTTCTGCTGGTACGCCCCATAGAGATAGTCGCGCGCGAGTTCGTTCTCGGGCTCCTCGCGAACGCTTTTTTCACACATTGCGATGTACTTGTCAACGATCTGGAGGTTCTTCTGGAACGAAGCATTCACTGCCTGATTCGGCCCGTGAAGAGCGGAAACTTCGTGCAATTCGAAATTTCCTAGGTTGGTATCAATGGGCCGAGTTGCTGCTTCCGTGCCTTGGGTCCATCGCTGCGAGTTGTTGTAATTGCGCACCTCAATGCCGAGCAGGAAAGCGCCGGCGACCAGAACCGCAAGAGTCGCTCCAGCGACCGCAGGGCGCGGCCAAATCATTCCGAACGATGGCAGCCAAGTCCGCCAGCCGCGGGCACGGGTCAAGCCCTCTTCTTCGAGCTGGGCACGAACGGCGGTCCAGACGCGCGGCGGAGGTTCAACCTCTCCCAATGCCCGGCCTGACACGCGGATCTCTTCGAGGTCGGCCAACAACTCGCGGCAGTTGCCACACCCCCGAAGATGAGCTTCTGCCTCCGGAGCGCGCTCGCCTTCCATCCATACCAGTAGATGATCACGGAAATCGTTGCACTGCATGGCTGGCATATCCTTAGCCCTCACCCGCGGCTTCGCTTTTCACCGCCTGCCGCTGCTCACGCGCCTGATTGCGCATGTTCTCGTGAAGCAATTCTCGGAGCCGCATTCTAGCCTTGTGAAGCTGCGACTTCGAATTCCCAATCGAACATCCCATGATTTCGGCGATCTCGTTGTGCTCGTAACCCTGAACGTCGTGCAGAACGAAGATTGCTCGATATCCCGGCGGCAGCTGATCGACGGCTCGCTGCAAATTCACTCGATCGACCGATCCGGTCAGTTGTAAATCTGCGACGCCGAAATCTCGCCGCGGTCCGCCGGTTTCTTCATCGGGCTCGGTAGTTTCCTCGAGCGACGTTTCCGGCATCCGCTTCTTCCGGAGCTTCATCAGCACGACATTCACAGACAGACGATGGAGCCAAGTCGAGAAAGCCGACTCTCCACGGAAAGAGCTGATTTTCCGGAATAGTTGAAGAAATGCTTCCTGGGTCAAGTCCTCCGCTTCGGCCGTGTTGCTGACCATGCGCAAGCAAAGAGAGTAGACCCTCCGGCTGTGCAACTGGTAGATGCGCTCAAAAGCGGCGCCGTCGCCTTGCTGGGCGCGCCGGATGGCCTCCGCCTCCGGCATCTCACTCGTTTCGATTCGTCTCGTTCGGGTCACAAGTCCCGTCGGGACGCATCCATAACTACACCTGATGCGTCGCTTGCGTTAGAAGTTGTACTTGCAGGTGCCTAGGAAGCACTACCTCGATCGTTACAAGGTAACGCTACTGTCGGGCGCGGCCTGAGCTCACGGCCTTCCCTCGAAGATTCAATTGTCTTAGGAATTGTGCCGCACGTCTAGGCCGAAACCGCGATGCGCCGTCGTACTGGGCGGATCCGGCGCTGGGCCGGCGCCTCGAGCCGCGCCAAGACGGGAAGCGCGAACTCGGGAGATAAAGCTCGGAGGAAGGATTTCAGGACCACTTCGGATTCGCGCAGACAGGTGTTCAGGTCATCGTGCAGACGCTCGAGCGCATCCCAAGGCTCGGCTGGCGACGATCGGACAACGGCGTATTCGAGGACGTCGGAAAACTCGTCGGCCAGCACTTCAACCGTCCGCTCCAGCGTACGCACTTTATGGAAGAACCGGTGGCGCGCGCCGAATGCCACTTGATGAAGGAGCCGGCTAAGGGAAAGAGACCACAGGATCGAAGGAGTTCGAAAGTTCCCCGGATCGAGCGGATCGACCGACGGCACATCCGCGAAATGCCGCGCTTCATCCTCCATGATTCTGCAGCCGGAAATCAAATCGTCAGCAAGACGTTCCAGCAGCTCGCCGGCGATCTTAGCTTGTTGCGACGCGCAACGGCTATTCCCATCGACGCGCAACTCGAACGCACCTTCCAGCGCCACGCTGCCCATTGCGTATCCAGAATTCCACCGTTGACTGAGAGTTGCGAAGGTCTGCATTTGACGGGGCGGAAGCGCTCCGATCCAATCTTGTAAGACACTACGGTGGGCAAAAAGGTACGCCTGCAACCGGGATAGCACCTAGGAGGCCTCCGCGATGGGTGGGATTATACCAGAACTTCAGCGCGCGTTCCTTGACGCTGTTGGAACCCGACCGCTATACTGCCGCTCGACTCGCCGGAAAGGACTTCTGATTGGAATTCGAGCCTCTCGACCAGTTTCTCCAGCGCAAGAAAAAACTTTCTGAAATAGCTGCGCAAGGGCGCAATCCATATCCTCACAAGTACGACGCAACAATCACCGCGGCTGAAATTTCCGAGAAATATGAGTCGCGAACCGCGGACGAATTGCAATCCGACACGGTCAACGTCCGCGTCGCCGGTAGGATTGTGGCGCTTCGGCCGCATGGGAAGGCCGGATTTGCTCATATTCTGGGCGAAGGGAAGCGACTCCAGATTTACGTCAAACTGGACGTGGTCGGTGCAGAAGTGTTTGAGCTTTTTCGTTCGCTAGATCTGGGAGACATCGTAGGCGTGTCCGGGCGATTGTTTCGGACTAAGACGAATGAACTCACGGTGTGGGCGGAAAATATCGAGTTGCTCACGAAAGCGCTTCTGCCGCTGCCCGAAAAGTGGCACGGGCTCACGGATGTGGATCTGCGTTACCGGCAAAGATATCTTGACCTCATTGCGAACGAAGGCGTACGAGAGGTATTCATCAAGCGCGCACGGATCATCGTGGAAATGCGCCGCTTCTTCGACAGCCGCGGGTTCATCGAGGTGGAAACTCCGATGATGCATCCCGTCGCCGGCGGCGCGACGGCGCGCCCATTCGTCACACATCACAATACGTTCGATGTGGACCTCTACCTACGGATCGCGCCGGAACTGTATCTGAAGCGCCTGATTGTCGGTGGTCTTGACCGTGTATACGAAATCAACCGGAACTTTCGAAACGAAGGAATCGATGCCCTTCACAATCCGGAATTCACCATGCTCGAGTTTTATCAGGCGTACGCTGATTATCGCGAGTTGATGGATCTAACTGAAGAGCTGCTGTCAGGCCTCGCTGAAATAATTTGCGGCGGCAAAAAGGTCAAATACGGCGAAAATGAACTCGACTTTTCACATTTCGAGCGATTATCGATGCGGGAGGCGATTTGCAAGCATTGGCCCAACGGCGCGGGATCCTCACCGAACGCCCAGCAATTGGCAGAGGCAGGAGGGCCGCGTGGTTTTATCACTGCTTATAATGAATGGGCGCGGCGAGGCAGCGCGGAGCCGATTGCCTTTGAGGCTCGAGCATCTGATGGAGAACTGATAGGGCTTCTCTTCGACGAGATCGCGCAGGGTCGGCTCATCCAACCGACATTCGTTTACGATCATCCGACGGCAATTTCGCCGCTTTCGAAGAGCCGCCCGGATGATCCGTCAGTCGCGGAACGCTTCGAGCTTTTCGTGGCGGGAACGGAAATCGCGAACGGTTTCTCCGAGCTAAACGATCCCGAGGAGCAGGAAAAGCGTTTCCGCGAGCAGATCGAACGGGGCGGCGACGATGCTCCCAAGCAACTCGATGAAGATTACATTCGTGCGCTCGCTCAAGGTATGCCGCCGACAGCCGGCGAAGGAATCGGAATCGACCGCCTGGTGATGCTGCTGACGAATTCACATTCTATCCGCGACGTGGTTCTCTTTCCTCTTTTGCGGCCGCTTGGCACTCTGCGCGCCGAAGCCGCCAGCGAAAGCAAATGAGCTTCGAATGGATAGTGGCGTTGCGCTATCTCCGCTCGCCCCACCGGCCTGCTGTCCTACGACTGGTTACGCTGCTCTCCATCATCGGTGTTGGCGCAGGAGTTGCGACCCTCGTAATTGCTTTGGCCATGAATACCGGATTCCGCCAAGCCTTGCGCGACAGACTCTTGGGAGTGACCGCGCACGTCAATCTTAAGCCAGTCGGCACCGACGGCATTCGCAATTACAACGATCTTATTGCCCGTCTCGAAAAGGTTCCTGGCGTCAGCTCAATTGCGCCGGCGATTTACAATACTGTTTTACTTTCTTCGGGAGGGAGCGCTCGCGGGATTGTCTTGAAGGGGATCGAACCACAACTGGAAAGCCAGTCGGATGACGCGCTTCGCAAAATCGTTTCCGGTTCGGCAAATTTCGCACCGGATAGCGATGGAATCCAGGCGCTACTAGTGGGAAAGATATTGGCGGACGAACTGAAAGTTGGCGCGGGAGATTACGTCACGCTAACAAGCCCGCAAGGAACGTTGACTCCATTCGGACTGCTTCCGAAGTCGCGCCGATTTCGCATCTGTGGAATTTTCGATTCCGGCTTCTACGATTACGATGCAAACTGGGGATTCATAACGTTATCTTCCGCGCAAGGTCTGGCGGACATTGGCGATGTTGCAAGCCTTCTCGAAGTTCGCGTGACGCGCCTGGATGATGCAGCGCACATAGCGGATGCCCTGAAGAAGGCAGCCGGCTCCGGATACACAACCACTACGTGGATTGAAGAGAATCGCGCACTCTTCCGTGCTCTGAGTCTCGAGAAGTTGGTCACAGCATTTTTTATCGGGCTCATCACATTCGTGGCCGGGTTGAACATCCTGGTAGTTCTGACCATGACCGTCACTGATAAGGCCCGCGACATTGCGGTGCTGGTTGCCATGGGAGCACGACGCACGCAAATCCGCCGGATCTTCGTATTCCAAGGATTTGTCGTCGGTGCCATTGGCACTTTATCCGGGCTGATTGCTGGATACGGTCTGAGTTGGATCGCGAACTCATGGCGGCTGATTCCGCTAAATCCGGAGGTCTATGCAATTCCCTTCGTTCCTTTCCGCTCGAGCGCGTTCGACGCCATTTGGATCGCTGTAGCTTCGCTGGCGATTTGCAGCCTTGCAACCCTCGTACCTGCACGTGCAGCGTCGCGGATTTTCCCGGTAGAGATTTTGCGATTCGAGTGAGATGTGATGGGACTTGCGTAGGGAGCAACTCGAACCGAAGTCCTATAGCTTGGGTCGAAACGCCGATGCAAAATCCCTTTATGGCACAGTCGCTTAGAAGCAGCGTCGGAGCGTCATTGTGGGCACTTTTGAGGCAAAAAAGTGGAATCTTGTCTCACTGACATTATACGCCCATGTGCTAACGCTTGCCAGCACAAGGACATACGCAAGGCGAAGTTCGGCATCTAAATTGAGTACAGATATAAGCATATGCCGGCACAAGCTAGCTACGGTGTGGTCATGGTAAAGGAGCCAGCGGTGGATTTCGCCGCCAGCAACGATGCCACAGAACTACTCCGTGTCGAAGCTTTGCGAAAATCCTTCCGCACAGGCTCTGCGGATGTGACTCCGCTCAACGACGTGAGCTTTTCAATCGCGCGCGGTGAGATGGTGGCCATCGTCGGACCATCGGGAGCCGGTAAGAGCACTCTCCTACACATGCTGGCTGCGCTGGACACTCCAACGAGCGGTGCTATATACTTCGAACGGAATTCGCTTGAAGCGTTTGCCGAGGTCGAACTCGCGGAGTTTCGTAGTCGCGCAGTCGGTTTCGTTTGGCAGCGACATCATTTGTTGCCCGATTTTAGCGCTGCGGAAAATGTCGCGATGCCTCTCATGATTCAAGGAGTGCGGCGCGACGCGGCGCTTCAAACGGCTGGGGAGTGGCTGGGTCAAGTTGGTTTGGGAGGTCGCGAGCACCAGGCGTGCGGAGAACTTTCCGGCGGCGAGCAACAACGCGTCGCGATCGCACGAGCTCTGGTGAGCGGACCGAAGCTGCTTCTAGCCGACGAGCCGACGGGGGATCTGGACGAACGAAATGCAGAGCTCATTTTTGAATTGATGCAGCGCCTGCATAAATCCCACCGTCTTACTTCAGTTTTGGCGACGCATAACCTTTCACTGGCCAGGCGGGCCGACCGCGTTCTTACATTCGAACACGGCAAGCTTATCCCGGCCACGGAAGTTCCGGCATCGCACCTGACATTGGATGCGAAGGCGGCCGGAGCTGAGGCGAATGCCTCGGGAGAGCGCGGGTGACCCGTGTTTGAACGCTACACAGAGAAGGCACGGCGAGTGATCTTCTTCGCTCGCTACGAGGCCAGCCAGTACGGCAGTCCTTATATCGAGACGGAGCACTTGCTGCTCGGACTGCTACGCGAAGACAAGCAACTGGCAAACCGCTTTCTGCGTTCGAATGGCTCAATCGAGTCCATCCGCAAAGAGATCGAATCCCGCATCACGGTGCGCGAGCGCATTTCCACTTCGGTGGATGTACCGCTAAGTCAGGAATGCAAGCGCATCATCAGCTACGCCGCGGAAGAAGCAGAGCGCCTCGGACACAAGCACGTTGGGACCGAGCACTTGCTCCTCGGTGTGTTGCGGGAGGAGAAGTCTTTCGGCGCTGAAATTTTGCAGGAGCGCGGTCTCCGGTTATCCACGGTCCGCGAGGAACTCCAGCGGGGCGCCGGGGAGAAAATTCCTGTGAACCGACCCAAGGAAGCATCGCTGCTCGCAGAATTCAGCCGTAACCTGACTCAGGCTGCCATGGAAGGCCAGCTGGATCCTCTGGTTGGCCGCGAGCGCGAGCTGGAACGCGCGATCCAAATCTTGTGCCGCCGCACGAAAAATAATCCAGTGCTGATCGGGGAGCCGGGCGTCGGCAAAACGGCGATCGTAGAAGGTCTCGCGCAACGGATTGCGGATGGGGATGTCCCGCCATTTCTCGCCGACAAACAGATTCTATCTCTCGATCTTTCGCTGATCGTCGCTGGAACAAAATACCGCGGACAATTTGAAGAGCGGCTGAAGACCATCATGAAAGAATTGATGGAGAGCCAGAACGCCATCATCTTCATAGACGAGGTGCACACGTTGGTGGGCGCCGGTTCTGCGGAAGGCTCGCTTGACGCGGCCAATATTTTGAAGCCGGCTCTAAGTCGCGGCGAGATTCAATGCATTGGTGCGACGACTCCCGGCGAATATCGGAAGTCCGTCGAAAAAGATCGATCACTAGAGCGGCGATTCCAGGCAGTGAAGGTTAGCGCGCCCACCGAGGATGAGACCATACTCGTTCTTCAAGGCGTGCGCGATCGCTACGAAAAATTCCATGCCGTCACTTACACCGATGAGGCTGTGCGGTACTCCGTGTATCTTTCGAACCGCTACATCTCAGATCGCTTCCTGCCGGACAAGGCCATCGACCTGATTGATGAAGCCGGTGCGCGCGTCAAGCTACGCCAAGCGATGCTCCCGGATGAAGTCTCGGAAGTGCAAAAGCGCGTGAAATTCATTACGCACCGGATGGAAACCGCAATCGCGAATCATGAATTCGAGAAGGCGCGGTTCTACTCCGAGGAAGAGCGTAAAGAAAAAGAACATCTTCGGCAGTTGCGCGAGAAATTGAAAATTGATGATTCGACGACTGGAGTCGTGGGCCGCGAAGACATCGAAGAAGTCGTAGCGCGTTGGACGGGTGTAACGGTCAGCGCGATTAAGGAAGACGAGCAGCACAAGCTGATGCGCATAGAGGAAGAACTACATCGGCGTGTCATCAGCCAGGATCGCGCCATTACCGCGCTGGCTCGCGCGATTCGTCGCAGCCGCGCGGGGTTAAAAGCTCCAGGCCGCCCGGTTGGCTGCTTCTTGTTCCTTGGACCCACTGGTGTCGGCAAAACGGAAGTTGCGCGCCGGCTTGGAGAATTTCTATTCGGCAGCGAAAAATCGCTGATTCGATTCGACATGTCCGAGTATATGGAAAAGCACTCTGTGTCGAAATTGATCGGCGCGCCTCCGGGGTACGTCGGATATGAAGAAGGCGGCCAGTTAACCGAACGCGTGCGGCGCACGCCCTATTCAATTATTTTGCTGGATGAGATTGAAAAGGCGCACCCGGACGTGTACAACATCTTGCTCCAGGTTTTCGAGGACGGACAGTTGACCGACGGGCTCGGCAACACCGTGGATTTCCGGAACACGATTATTATCATGACCTCGAATATTGGGGCGCGCCAGTTGCAGAAGCAATCGGCACTCGGCTTCCAATCGGCTGGGGACGATGCGATGGCGAAAAGCCAGGATGATCTGGTGATGGGCGAAGTCCGGCGGATATTCAATCCGGAATTTTTGAACCGCTTGGACGAAGTGATCGTGTTCAATTCGCTCACGGATGACGATTTACTGCGCATCATCGATTTGCTTGTGAGCCAGCTGAACGAAACGCTAGTTCACCGCCAGGTGCAAGTCTCGATGACGCTGGAAGCAAGGCATTGGATTCTCGAGAAAACCTGCACAGACCGAAATTACGGCGCGCGGCCTCTCCGACGCGCGCTGCAGAAGTATGTCGAAGACCCACTTTCGGAGGCGCTAATACAGGGCGGCTTACAGCGTCCAGCAACGCTCGAGATTTATCTCGCCAGCGAAGGCTTGGCGTTCCGACCTCTGGTGGAAGCAACCCCGGTAGCTCACTAGGAATCCTACACGCGCGAGCTGGACTGGGTGCGGTTCAGCGGGGAGCAAGCAGACTTGGGCGGGGGAGTGCGGCCATGAGCCGACGTGCGGCCGCAAGCGGATCATTATTCCTGCACGTCTTCCTGAACTTTCTCGCTATCTGCGCGCTTGCTGCCGCCGGTGCGCCGTTGTTGTACGCGCACGCAGCCGGCCAAGAACAGAAATTCACAATCCAACGCATCGAGTTCGTAGGAAACCGCCGCATTGCGCGCGATACACTTTTAGCGCGCATCTTTTCGCGGCCCGGTGATCCTTACAGTGACGAAGCCGTTCGCCGCGATTTCCTCGCGCTGTGGAACACACAATTTTTTGAAGATGTTCGAGTCGAGGTTGAAGACAGCCCGACCGATCCTAACGCCAAAATCATCGTGTTTTACGTCCAGGAACGTCCGATTATTCGCCGCATCGAGTACAAGGGAAACAAATCCATCAGCGAGTCGGACATTCTCGATGCGTTCAAGGACAAGAAAGTCGGGCTTACCGTCGAAAGCCAGTTCGATCCCACGAAAATCAAGCGCGCCGAGACGGTGATCAAGCAACTACTCGCCGAACATGGGCGTCAATTCGCAGTTGTGCGGCCGACTTTCGAGAGAATCGCCGCAACCAATGCTGTCAAGTTGGTTTTCAATATAGATGAGGGACCGAAGGTGAAGGTCGGAAAGATAAACATCGAAGGCAATAAAGCTTTTTCTTCGCGCAGGATTATTCGCTCGATGAAGCATTCGCGCCCGATCTCGATTCCCCTATACCTTACCGATATCGATATTTGGAGCAAGACGTTTGATCAGAACAAACTCGACGAAGACGAAGAGGTCGGAATCCGCGGACTTTATCAGGATCACGGTTATTTCCGCGTCATCGTTCACGAAGCTTCGCTGAATACGGTGGAGGAAGACCGCGGGGGCGTACCGCTTCCGCTGCCAGGAATCGGCCGCGCGCACGGCAAGCGCACCGACATCACCATCAAGATCGAAGAGGGTGAAAAGTATCGGATGGGGAATTTGACGATTCGGAGCGCTGATCCGGATCAGGGTCTCTTCTTTAAGCCCGAATTCTTGGAGAAAGTCTTTCCGCTGAAAAAAGGCGATGTATTTTCCGCGGATAAGCTGCGCAAGGCTTTCGACAATTACAAAAAACTCTACGGCGAGTTTGGCTACATCGATTTCACGTCCGAGCCGCGCTTCGAACCGGATGACGCGAAAAAGACGATTGATGTCACGATGGTGTTCGACCAGCAAAAGCAATTCTTCGTGCGCCGCATCGATTTCAGCGGGAACACCACGACGCGCGACAAAGTAATTCGCCGGGAGATCCTGCTGGACGAAGGGCAACTCTTCAACAATCGTCTGTGGGAACTCAGTATTCTGAGGCTGAATCAACTCGGTTATTTCGAGGTGATTAAGCCGGAGAACGCGGAACTGAAACGCAACCTTAAAGCCGGTACCGTTGACATCAATCTCAAGGTCAAGGAAAAGGGCAAACAATCCATCAGCCTGAACGGAGGTGTCAGCGGCCTCGCTGGCAGCTTTATTGGCCTGTCGTATCAGACCAACAATTTCCTGGGCCTCGGCGAGACGCTTACTTTTTCAGCTTCAGTAGGCGACCGCCAACGGAACATCGTATTCGGCTTTACGGAGCCTTATCTCTTTGACCGGCCAATCTCCACCGGTTTCACTGTGTTCTCGCAACGCTTCGACTACAACCAACAACGCGAAACGTCGCTGTTGGTCGGACAGGAAGTCACCGTCAACCCTGCCATCGAGCAGAACTACAATACCGACAGCAAGGGATTCACTCTCTTCGCCAGTTACCCGATTCGCCGCTTCTCATTCACTCGGCTTGGTGTCACTTATGGCTTCACCACGACTAACATCACCGCCATTAGCCAGTCATCTCAGTTGCTTTTCGAATCCCTACAATTCCAAAGTCTCGCCGGTCCTTCGGCTCTGAACGGGATCCATCAGAGCAAGGTTACACCGACTCTCTCCTACAGCACGGTCAACAATCCGATTAATCCAACACATGGAAAGAGCTACTTCTACGGCTTGGGGTTCGAAGGCGGCCCGCTCGGCGGAAACACCAATACGATTACGAATACGTTTACGACCACATACTTCCATCCCATTAATAAGAAACGCAACGTGATTGGCATGCGTTTCCTGGCTGCAGTCGGTACGGGGTTCGGAGGGAAAGTAGAACCGCCGCAGAGCCGCTTTTATCTGGGTGGCGAAAATGATATTCGCGGGTTTGATTTCTTTACAGTTTCGCCATACGTCTTTATTCCGACCGCGAGCGCTACTGCGGTGACATTCCTTAATCCAACGAAGTTGAATCAGAACGGGAGTCCGACGCTCGAAGCGATCAGCGTGCCGGTGCTGAATTATGTGGCTACGCGTCCGGGCGGCGACACGCAAGCGGTCGGCAACTTCGAATATCGCATACCCATTGCAGGTCCTGTGAGCATGAGCTTGTTTACAGACATTGGTCTCGACGGCATTCTACGACGCGACCAGCTTCAACTGGCGCCGTCGTCGCTGAACTTGTTACAACAGGAATTTCCGAACTCGTATTTTCCGAACGCAAACATTTCACCGGAGCTGCCGATCGCCCCAGGGACAAATTGGAAGCCGCGAGCCTCTTCGGGAATCGAATTCGTTGTGCAATTGCCCATTGTGAATGCGCCTTTCCGCTTTTACTATGCGTATAATCCGTTGAGACTCGATCAGACGATTGTTTCGCCGCGCGGGGCGTTTTTTATCAGCGACGATCTGTTGCGATCTTTGCCGGGAGGCACGTCGCCTACCGGAGTGCTGGCCACACAGATTATTCCGCAGCTCGACAACATACTCGATCACGACGTGCAGAGGCTTCCGACAAGTCTACTCGAGCCTCATCACACATTTCGATTTACCGTCAGCCGGACTTTCTAATCGGCAGACGCTTTGATTCAGTTCGCGTTGGCAAGGGCAATGTGCATGGACGTGGGGCCATTACCGTTGGGAGGAAATGGAATGAGAGTTTGGATACCAGGCGCAGCGATTTTGGCGATCGTTATGATCGCCGGCTGCGGCAGCAACACTCCAAAAATAGCGGTCACGGTGACGCCCAGCACCGCGACGGTTGAGCCCAACGGCAGCCAGCAGTTCACCGCGACGGTTAGCGGCACGTCCACTCAGACCGTTACTTGGGAAGTCTGCACATCCTCACCTACTGCAAACCCGACGCCCACCTGCAATAGCTCGGCTCTAGGGGCCGTCACGTCGAACGGACTATATACCGCGCCTCCCGCAGTGCCCTTCCCTGCGACAGTGGCCGTGGTAGCAACGAGCATTGTAGATACAAACGATTTCGGTACGTCGGCTGTCACGATTGATTCCGGCGTCCGCGTGCAAGTTATTCCCGCCACGTATTCTTGTAACTCTACCTCGCCTGTGCCTCCGACTTCAGCGACCATGCAGACGGGAGAATCATACGCTCTGACGGCTTGTGTGACGGGTACATCAAATACGCAAGTTACGTGGTCGGCGAATGGCGTGGTGGGCGGCAACAGCACCACGGGCTTCATCACCTCAGGTGGCGTTTATACCGCTCCAAGCACGTCTCCGGGCACTGTGACGATCACGGCGACTTCAAGCCAGGATCAATCCAAAACTGGAACGTTTACCATCAGCGTGGCCGTCGCCTCGGTTCCAACGCTGACCAACATCGACCCCATGACGGCGGCTCAGGGCTCATTGTTTCAAGACGTGTATTTGATCGGCACCAATTACTTTTCTACGAGTACGGTCCTCGTTAACGGCAGCGCGAACTTCGTAACCACCACTTACATAGATCCATCCACGCTTCGCGCGCGCATTGAAGCCCCGTTACTGCAAACTGCAAGCCCACTGACGCTATCCGTCGAGTCGCAGTGCGATCCGAGTTGCACTAATTCACCAGATTTGATTCTCACGGTGACGGCTGTGCGGCCCGGGCTGATTTCTTCCGCGCCGGTCAGCATTCCTGAGAATTCGAGTGGCGCGCAAACCATCGGATTTACAGGCGGATTTTATTCACCCTCTACTACGGTCACCTTCAATGGACAATCGCGGCCTGCCAGCCTGCCGAACAAT
>Ga0209624_10000539_pt1 | contig 33173 bp, 29 predicted proteins | sample JacPinW_OM2H0_O1_FD_188565 | JGI IMG/M metagenome (GOLD analysis project Ga0209624, IMG submission 188565) | Forest soil microbial communities from Algoma, Ontario, Canada - Jack Pine, Ontario site 1_JW_OM2H0_O1 (SPAdes) (version 2) | ecosystem: Environmental > Terrestrial > Soil > Boreal...
GTCCTGCAGCCTCTTCAACAGACGGAGAATTTCTTCGCCAACCAATTGATCGAGCGCCGACGTCACCTCGTCGCAGATGATCAGATCGGGTTCGGCGGCGAGCGCCCGGGCGATCGATAAGCGCTGCTTCTGCCCGCCGGACAATTCGCTGGTCTTACGAGTGAGGAAGGATTCCGGCAGGTCCATCTGCCGCAGCAGTTCGACCGCGCGGGTGCGCACACCCTCGCGCGACCGGTGAAAATAAAACGCCACCGGCCTGCCGATGGTCTCGAGCACGGTGTGTTGCGGGTTGAGCGCGACGTCGGGCATCTGGTAGATCATTTGCACTCGGCGTAGCTGGTCCCTGGTGCGGTCTTTGAGTCTCGGCGACAGGCTTGTCCCGTTGAAGCGCACATCGCCGGCGACGCGCGGCAAGAGCCCAGTGACCACTCGCGCCAAGGTCGACTTGCCTGAACCTGACTCGCCGACCACAGCCACCGTATCGCCCTTGCGCACTTCGAGGCTGACATCGTCAATGACCTTGGGCTTGCCAGGATAGTCAGCGCTGACGTGATCGATGGCGAGGATCGGGACTTCGGCGGCGAGGCTGGCGTCGACGAAATTGTGGCCCGCGACGCGTTCGCTCACCAAGCGGCGGGTATATTCCTCTTTTGGCCGTTGCAGGATTTGGCGAGAATCTCCGAATTCGACCATTTTGCCGCGCCTCAGCACCATGATGCGGTCGGCGATCTGGGCGACGACGGCGAGGTCGTGGGTGATATAGAGCGCCGCTGTGCCATGCTCCCGGATGAGCTTGCGGAAGGCGGCGAGGCATTCGACCTGAGTCGTCACATCGAGCGCGGTAGTCGGCTCATCGAAGATGAGAATGTCGGGCTTGGCGACCATGGCCATGGCCGCCATGACGCGCTGAAGCTGTCCCCCGGAAACCTGATGCGGATAGCGCGACCCGATCGTCTCCGGGCTCGGCAGATCGAGCTGCTTGAACAGGCTGATCGCCTCCGCGCGCGCCTCCGCTGGCGACGACACGCCATGCCTGACCGACGCCTCGCAGACCTGCTCCATCAGTGTATGCGCCGGGTTGAACGAGGCCGCCGCGCTCTGGGCGATATAGGCGATCTTCGGTCCGCGGAGCGCGCGCCGTTCATCCAGACTGATGGCGCGGATGTCTGTATCGCCGAAAATTATGTTGCCCCCGACGATATGGCAGTCGCGCCGGGTGTATCCCATCGAGGCGAGGCCAATGGTCGACTTGCCCGCGCCGGATTCGCCGATGAGGCCGATCACCTCTCCGCGTCGGAGTTGCAGGGACACGTCATCGACCAGCACGGGTCCTTCGCCCGAGTCGGTGCGCACGACGACGCGCATGCCGCGAACGTCGAGGATGACGGAATTGTCCTTCGATCGAGGAGCGTCGCGGATCTCGTCGCTCATGCGCCTTCTCCCTGGCCTCTGGAATGAATTGAAAGCATCCAATCGACGATGAAGTTGACCCCGATGGTCAGTATCGCGATCGCGGCCGCGGGATAAAGCGGCGCCGCGGAGCCGAAATTGATCATGTCGCGGTAGTCCTTGACCATGCTGCCCCAGTCGGCGTCCGGCGGCTGCACGCCAAGCCCGAGAAAGCTCAACGCCGCGATGAAAAGAAAGGTAAAGCAGAAACGCAAGCCGAACTCCGCCGTCAGGGGCGGGACCGCGTTGGGCAGCACCTCCCGTGTCACGATCCACCACCATCCCTCGCCGCGCAATCGCGCCGCCTCCACAAATTCGAGGCTGACGATATTGACCGCCACTGACCGCGCCAGCCGGAAGACCTTGGTCGAATCGAGGATTGCTATCGTGACGACGAGGACTGGCAGCGCAGAGCCAAGCGCCGACAAAATCACGAATGCGAAGATCAATGTAGGCATCGACAATAGGAGATCGACGAAACGAGACAGCAACTGGTCGATCCAGCCTCCCGCGACCGCAGCGGCGAAGCCGGAAATCACGCCGATCAAGAACGAGAGCGCCGTGATCACCAGCGCCAATCCGATCGACATTCGCGCGCCGTAGATCAAGCGACTCAAGATGTCGCGCCCGAGATTGTCGAGCCCGAGCAAATGTTGCGCGTCCGCGTCCGCCCAGGCGTCGCCGAGCGGGGACGCCTGATCAAATGGCGCGATCAGCGGCGCAAACAACGCCACGAAGAGGTTGATGAGAACGATCACGATCCCGATCTGGGCGGTGAGGCTGAGTTTTAAGCCCAAGATACGCATGACGTTCTTTCTGGCCTTGCGCCCGACCGGCGAATTGGTCAGCGCGGCTGGCGCAGCCGCGGGTTGGACAGAATGGCGAGTATGTCGGCGGTCATGTTGAGCAGGATGAATGTGGCGGCGAAGATGAGCCCGCACGCCTGGACCACCGGCACGTCATGCTTGGATACTTCGTCGACCATCAATTGGCCGAGGCCGGGATAGACGAACACGGTCTCGACCACGACGACCCCGACGATGAGATAAGCCAGATTGAGCGCGACAACGGAAATGATTGGCGCGAGCGCGTTCGGCAAAGCGTGACGCACAACGATGCGCGACGGTCTGAGGCCCTTCAGGATCGCCATCTCGATGTAAGGGCTCGCCATGACCGAGAGAACCGAGGCGCGCGTCATCCGCATCATGTGGGCGATAATCACCAGGACCAGCGTCAGCATCGGCAGGAATGCGATGTAGAGCCGATCGAGGAAGGGCGTATCGGAGGAGACGCTCGCGAGCGAGGGAAACCAGCCCAGCGCCACCGCGACATATTTGATGAGGATATAGGCGAGGAAATATTCCGGCACGGAGATCGTCATCAGCGTCACGACGTTCACCAGCCGATCGAAGACGCCACCCTGCCAAATCGCCGCCAAAAGGCCAAGGCCGATCGCCAGCGGCACGGCGACGATCGCCGCGTAAGCCGCCAGGAACATCGTATTGGCGAAGCGCGGCGCGATCTCGGTCAACACGTCGCGGCCGTTTGCCAGCGAGTGGCCGAAGTCGCCTCGTAGCGCGCCAAACAGCCACGCGAAGAAACGAACATAAGCCGGCTGATCGAGCCCGAGGTCGAGCCGCATCTTGGCGAGCGTCTCGGGAGTTGCGGTATTCTGCAGAATGGCGGAGGCAAGGTCGCCAGGCAGGATCTCCGTGCCAATGAAGATCAGCACCGAGGCGGCGAACAGCGTGAGGATTCCGAGGCCGAAACGGTTGAGGACGAGCTTCAGCATGGGCGCCCTTTCTCCGTCTCGACCCGGATTACGATCCCAAGGGCGTCGCGTGCGGAGGCAGGTGCGCGCCCGCGTAATTCCTCATCGCGCCGTCGATCACGACTTCAGCCAGGCGTCCTCCATGATCCAGCCGTTGTTCATGTCGTAGCCGCCATGGGGCGTGTGGCCGCCCACTTTCTGGTTATGCGCATCGAGCCAGTCGCGGAACACGGGAATGAGCGCGCCGCCGCGCTCATTGAGAATGGCTTGCATCTCCCAGATATAGGGTTTGCGCTTGGTCTCGTCTGTCTCCGCCCGCGCATCCCCGAGCAGTTTCTCGAATTGCGCGTCGTTCCAGTGCGTCTCGTTCCACGGGGCGCTCGCCTGGAAGGCGACGGAGAGCATCTGCGTCGCCGCCGGCCGTCCGCCCCAGTAGCTGCTGACGAAGGGCGCTTTCAGCCAGACGTTGTCGAAGTATCCGTCCGCCGGCTCCTTCTTCACATCGACCTTGATTCCGGCTTTCGACGCGCTTGCCTGCAAGAGCGTCGCTTGATCGACCGCGCCGTTAAAGGCGGCGTCGGACGCCTGCAGGATGATCTTCGGATCGGCGACGCCCGCCTTCTTGAAATGGAAGGCGGCCTTTTCGGGATCGTATTTGCGCTGCGGCAGATCCTTGTTGAAGTAAGGGTCGGTCGGCGGAATCGGATGGTCGTTGCCCGCCGTGCCGTAGCCGCTGAACAAGGCTTTGAGCATCTGCTCGCGATCGGCGGCGAGCATGACCGCCATGCGGAGATCCGGATTGTCGTAAGGAGCCTTGTCGACCTCCATCGCCAGAACCGAGAACCAGCCGCCCGGCGCGCGCACGACTTCGATCCTCGGAGTCTTGGACAGGAGGGCCACAGCCTTATGGTCCACGCGGTTGATCGCGTCGATCTGGCCGGAGATCAGCGCGTTGAGCCGCGCGGACCCATCGTTGATGACCGTCACGTCAACGCGATCCAGGAGGCCTTTGCCCTCCTTCCAGTAGGGCCGGACCTTCTTGACGGTGATGCGCACGCCCGGATCGAACTTGTCGAGGACAAAGGCCCCCGTGCCGATCGGCTTCGCCCAGTCCTTGAATCCGTCCGGAACCATGAGCAGGTGATAGTCCGTGAGACCATAGGGCAGGTCGGCGTCGGGAGCGGAGAGCGAGATCTGAATCTGGTGATCGTTGAGCTTCTTGATGTCGGTGACGCCCTTCACCGAAGTGGCGCCGCCAGATTTCGTGTCGCCCCGGTGGAGGTTAAGCGAGTAGATCGCGTCATCAGCGGTGAATTCCTTGCCATTCGAGAAGGTCACGCTTTTGCGCAGGTTCAGGATCCAGTCCTTGGCGCCGTTGGTCGCTTCCCAGCTCTCCGCCAGTTCCGGATGGGGCTTGCCGTCCTGACCCCATTCGGCGAGGCAGTTCCAGATCCCGTGGTTGGCGTCAATCATCACGGAATCGGTCGTTGTGCGGAAGTCGAGGCTGTCAGTGGTGCTGCCGCCGGCGAGTCCGAGCTTCAGCACTCCGCCATTTTTAGGCGTATCCGCTGCGATCGCGTCCGCGCTCGCGAGCATGGTTGAGACCGCCAGGCTGGAAGCGCCGAGCGCAGCCGCGCGACCCATGAACTCGCGACGCGAAATGGCCCCTTTGACCAGGCGCCTGTTCCAATAATCCAGTTCATTCATGACTTGGATCCTCTCTAGACTGCGCCCTTCCCCGTACTACGATTGGCCGTTGGTTTGTCTGCCCCGTTTCTCGACTTGGCGTCAGAATTTCCGTTGTGTCAATTGCGCCTTGCCGGCGGAGAAGGGTCCGCGTCCGGCGATTGCTCACGCGTAGGCGCGCGCCGAGGAATGCGAGCTCAGGGGCGTTGTTCCGCCGATTTGCGCTTCGGGGCAGCCTCTCGCTTGCGTTGACTCGCGCCGGAGCCACGATTAGGGGTTCGGCCTCGAATTGCTTGGGCAAGAGCCCAGTTCGGCAGGAGTTCTGGGGCGTATGAAGATCCTCGTGCCCGTCAAACGGGTGGTCGACTACAACATCAAGATCCGGCTCAGGTCCGACGGCTCGGGAGTCGAACTCGCCAACGTCAAGATGTCGATGAATCCTTTCGACGAGATCGCGGTCGAGGAAGCGCTGCGGCAGAAGGAAGCTGGCAAGGCGACCGAAGTGGTCATCGTCTCTATTGGCCCGCAGCAGGCTAGCGAAACCATTCGCACCGGACTCGCAATGGGCGCCGATCGTGGAATCCTCATCAAGAGCGACGGGCTCGTCGAACCACTGGCGGTCGCCAAGCTGCTCAAGGGTGTGGTCGACGCCGAACAGCCGGGCCTTGTCATCATGGGCAAGCAGGCGATCGACGACGACTCGAACCAGACCGGGCAGATGCTGGCCGCGCTCACGGGCTGGGGCCAAGGCACATTCGCCTCCAAGGTCGTCATCGGCGAGGGCTCGGTCGAAGTCACGCGCGAGGTCGACGGCGGCATGCAGACCGTGTCGCTGAAGCTGCCGGCGATCGTGACGACGGATTTGCGCTTGAACGAGCCGCGCTACGCCTCGCTGCCCAATATCATGAAGGCGAAGAAGAAGCCGATCGAGGAGAAGACGCCGGCCGACTACGGCGTCGACGTTTCGCCGCGGCTCAAAGTCATGAAGACAGTTGAGCCCCCGGGTCGCAAGTCCGGAGTCAAGGTCAAATCGGTGGCGGAGTTGGTCGCCAAGCTGCACGACGAAGCGGGGGTGATCTGACCATGGCCACTCTTCTTTTGGCGGAAGTCACGGGCGGGCAATTGAACGATGCGACCGCGCGCGCGCTCACTGCGGCCATCGAGCTCAAGGCGCCCGTCGACGTTCTCGTCGCGGGCGCCAATGTCGGCGGAGCCGCAGAGGCGGCGGCCAAACTTCAAGGCGTGGCGAAAGTGCGGGTCGCCGACGATCCTCGTTATGAGCACGGGCTAGCGGAGCCGCTGGCGGCTCTGATTGTTTCGCTCGCCCCCGGCTATGACGCCATTGTCGCGGCCTCGACCGCCAGCGCCAAGAATGTTGCGCCCCGTGTTGCCGCGCTCATCGACGTGATGCAGATTTCCGATATCATCAAGGTCATCGGCCCCAAGACCTTCGAGCGGCCGATCTATGCCGGCAACGCGATCCAGACCGTCGAATCGGCCGATCCAAAGATCGTCGTGACCGTGCGCACCGCTTCTTTCGCCGCGACCGGCGCGGGCGGCTCGGCGCCGATCGAGACGGTCGCGCCCGTCGCCGATCCGGCAGTGTCGTCCTTCGTCGGCGAGGCGCTCGCCAAGTCCGATCGGCCGGAACTGGCTTCGGCCAGGATCATCATCTCGGGCGGCCGGGCGATGCAGAAGGCAGAGAATTTCAAGACCTATATCGAGCCGGTCGCCGACAAGCTCGGCGCGGCGATGGGCGCGTCCCGCGCCGCGGTCGACGCAGGCTACGCGCCCAACGACTGGCAGGTCGGCCAGACCGGCAAGGTGGTGGCGCCGGAGCTCTATATCGCGGTCGGCATCTCGGGCGCGATCCAGCATCTGGCGGGGATGAAGGATTCCAAGGTCATCGTCGCGATCAACAAGGACGAGGAGGCGCCGATCTTCCAGGTCGCCGATTACGGCCTGGTCGCCGATCTCTACACGGCGCTGCCAGAGCTCGCCGCGGAGCTCGCGAAGATCGGGCGCTAAGCTCCGGCCATGCGACAATCCCGGCGTTCGACTGGACGCTCGTGGCCGCTCGTCTATGATCGTGACGCGGCGCAGGCTGTTCGCTGGAAAGAAAAATGACATTCAACATCGAAACGGTTGGCGTCATCGGCGCTGGCCAAATGGGCGCCGGCATCGCCGAGGTCGCCGCTCAGGCAGGAATGACCGTCTCGCTCACGGACGTCGCCGAGGAGCGCGTCAACGCCGCTTTGGCGACCATCAACGGCCATTTGTCGCGCCAAGTCGCGAAGGGGCAAATCGACGAAACGGAGCGCCAGGCGATCCTCGATCGGATTCGTGTGGCCCCAACCTTCGACAAGCTCGGCGACTGCGATCTCGTGGTCGAGGCCGCCTCCGAGGACGAAGAGGTCAAGCGCAAAATCTTCACTGCGCTGCGCGCCTTTCTCAAGCCGGACGCGATCGTCGCGTCCAACACATCCTCGATCTCGATCACCCGTCTCGCCTCGGTGACCGCCAACCCGGAGCGTTTCATCGGCATCCATTTCATGAACCCAGTGCCGCGCATGCAGCTGGTCGAATTGATCCGAGGCATCGCCACCAAGGACGAGACATTCGAGGCCGCTAAGGCGTTCGTCACCCGGCTCGGCAAGACGGCGACGATGTCGGAGGATTTCCCCGCCTTCATCGTCAACCGAATTCTGCTGCCGATGATCAACGAGGCGGTCTACACGCTCTATGAGGGCGTGGGCTCGGTCGATGCGATCGACACCGCGATGCGGCTCGGCGCCAATCATCCAATGGGGCCGCTGCAACTTGCCGACTTCATCGGCCTCGACACCTGCCTCGCCGTCATGCAGGTGCTGCACGAGGGGCTGGCGGATTCCAAATATCGCCCCTGTCCGCTGCTGGTGAAATATGTCGAGGCCGGGTGGCTCGGCAGGAAGACCCAGCGCGGTTTCTACGACTACCGCGGCGAGCACCCGGTGCCGACGCGCTGACAAGAGGGAGCCTCGACAGCGATTGTCGCGCTCGGAAAGGCTTCTCGCGCTTCTGCAGGCGCTGAGGCGGCGGCGACCGGTCAGCGGGCGTGTCCTTGCCGACGAACTCGGCGTCTCCTTAAGAACGCTCTATCGCGACATCGCCAGCTTGCAGGGGCAAGGGGCGGAAATCGAGGGCGAGGCGGGCTTAGGCTATGTCCTCAGGCCGGGATTCTGGCTTCCCCCGCTCATGTTCAGCGGCGAGGAGATCGAGGCGCTCGTTCTTGGCGCGCGCTGGGTCGGAGCGAGGACCGACGAAAATCTTGCGCTCGCGGCGCGCGACGCGATCGCCAAGATCACCGCCGTGCTGCCGCCGCCTCTGCGTGACGACGTCGAGTCTTCGACGCTATTGGTTCCGGGCAAAATGTCGGGCGGCGCCGCGCCGGACCTCGCCCCGATCCGCGCCGCTATCCGCGCCGAGCGCAAGCTCGCGCTTGCCTATCATGACGCGCAAGGCGGGAGCACAGAACGCACGATCTGGCCGTTCGGCATCGGATATTTCGACGAGGCGCGCGTCGTCATGGCCTGGTGCGAACTCAGGCAAGGGTTCCGCCATTTTCGCGCCGACCGCATAGTCTCGTGCCAGACGCTCGAAGCGCGCTATCCGCTGAGCCGCCGACGTTTGCTGAAAGACTGGCGCGCCAGTGAAGGCGGCGCGCCGCCAGAGTAAATTCGGGATTCGCCTGATCGATTCCGCCTCCCATTCATCGCGGGGCGGACGTGCGCCATTTCCGAGTCGGTTTCGAGCGATTTCAATGGCTTGCGGCGCCATTTTGGATCGTCTTCCGCCGCTGATCGCCCGGGCCGCGCCGCGCGACGTCCGCCGCGCGAGCCCAGAAGGCGCCGTTGATTTCGCGCCACTGCGTTTTGGGCCTCGACGGGGCGAAAACCAGCGAAAACGACAGGAATTCATTTCGCAGAGCGAAACGAGCGGTTTCGCGACGGGGGTGGTAAGTCTTTGATAACATTAGGGGTACGGAATCCGCCATTTCGCTGGATTGTTTGTTTTCAATGACTTAGCCATTTTCGTTTCGCGCGAATCGCGAAAGCCCCGATTGGTCCGAGCCGATGAGACGCGCGAGTTTGTTTAATTCTGAAAAACAGTAGCAAACGCTGGCCAGTTCGTCAAGAGAAAAAAGTCAATCGCGTTGCGGGGCGCCGCTTCGCTCGACCGGGCGCCTTCGCGGGTGGAACCGCCCAACAGACCCATTCAACCGAATTTCGCATGAGACTGCTGACAGAATTTGACGCGCCCGCACGCCAGGATCGCCCTCTCTTCAAGATTAAGGAGCGATACAATGGCCCTGCCGCATTTCGTCCTACTCTATGTCGATGAGCCCAAAGCGAGCGCTGCTTTTTACGCGCGGTTGCTCGATCGCCAGCCGCTCGAGTCCTCGCCGAACTTCGTCATGTTCGAACTTTCGCCTGACCTCAGACTCGGGCTCTGGGCCCGCCGCGGCGTCGAGCCCGCGCCGCGCGGCGCAGCCGACACCGGTGAATTGGCGATGGCGGTCGGAAGCAACGAAGAAGTCGAAGCCTTCTGCGCCGATCAGAGGAGCAAAGGCGCCACGATTTTGCAGGAACCCGTGACCATGGACTTCGGGCGGACCTTCCTTGCCGCCGACCCCGACGGACATCGCCTTCGGGTGTTCTGTCCCGCGTCTTGATGTGTTGTTGCGTGCTCGGCAGGAAGGACAGAAGTGTCCTTCCGCCGACCCACTAAAGGCTCGAACTGGATTTCACTTCGCCGGCGCTGCCGAACAGATAGATCGGGATGTGCTGGGCAGCCTCGCTTTCTTTGGAAATCGAGACGCCCGCTCCAGCCTGGTAGCGTTGGGCGCCGACATATTGATCGTCGACGAGTGACAAACCTTCGTCTTCGAACCGATATCCGTACCGTTGCGCGTCGTCGACGAATTGCTGAGAGAGGAGAATGTCGCCTGGTTTGGCGAGCGGCTCAATACGCGCGGCGACGACAACGATGTCGGAAATTTCCGGGTGCTGCACGCCTTCGAGAGCGGGATTGAGTTTCCAGAACCCGCTATGCGCGCCTATTCTGATCTGCAGATTGTATCCGGAGGCCAAAAGTTGGGCGCTGAGCCCGCGCGCCGCGCGCAACAGCCTACCCGGGCTTCGATCGGCCAAAACCAAATGGTCGCCGGCGGATGTATTGGCGTAATCCAAATCGCCCGTGAATTGCCGGAACAAATCGCGCCAGTATTTATCGAAGGTTTGCGACCTTCCCGCAATCTGGACGACGTTTTCCCTGTAGCCGCGAATATCGCCGACCGCGACAAACCGGATGCTTTCCTCGGGCCTCCATTCGAGCTCGTCGCCAATGACGTTGTGCCTATTGAGCTCCTTAAGAAACCCGACGTTTCGCCGGGTGATGAAGTCGCTTAGCGAGGGATGGATGAGATAGGTCTCTGCGTGGGGCAAAACATGGATCTTGCCGAAAGCGATTTCCCCGACGGGGGCGAACTTCTGCACAAGCCGTGCGGGATCGTCCCGGCTCTGTTGGACAATTCCGACCAGACCCAATGCATAGAGGGCGCAGAAAGGATGCCGCGCAGCCTCGGTTTCGATCTCGTATTGTCTCGCTGCGATGTCTGCATAGGCGTCGGACGCCTCGACGACCTCGTCATACGTCAGCACGTTGGATTTGATGACTTGGGGGAAGATTTCCGGATACAATCCGCTGAAGAAAGGCGCGACTTCGTTGAAGAGTGTTTCCACTCTCTCCGCTGCGGCGGAGTTGATGGCGTTGCGAATTTCCTGCTGACTTCTTCTCTTGACGCCAATCAGGCTGATCTCCTTGCCGATGACGATCGCGTCGCGAGGTCGCAGCGAGCAGTGGCGAGTCCAGTAATCGATTGCTCGCTCTTGTCGCGCTGTTCCGGCATTGGAAACGAATTCATTTTTCGGCCCAAGAAAACGCAACAGGGGATCTTCACTGCTCCTGTCGACCAGGTCACTCTTTGGAACGATCGCGATGTTGTTTTCGATGATTTGTTTGATGTCCTCGATTCTGTAGCGCAGCTCCCTTCGGAACGACCTCAGATTGGAGAATTGCGGCTCGTTCTGCGCGGCGTGCTGATAGGCCTCCTTTCTGATCGAGACGAAGATTCGCACGTGGGGATTGATACCGTGCAGGCGTCTTAAGGCGAGCCACGCGCCGATCTGCCCCGCGTGCCAGATGCGGACAAAGCGTTCGTGGACTTCGTTGCGACGAAGATAAGAAAAATTGATGTAGTGAATCAGATATTCGTCAATGTTGTCGACGAATATACCCGCTTGCTTATGGATCGTGGCGAAGATGCGCGTGACCTGCTGCGCTGCTCGCATGATGGCAAATATCTCGTTGCGCTGCGCCGCCAGGCAATCGTGGAGAATGTCGAACGGCCTGGTGATGTGCGGGTGGGTCAAGATGTTCAGCAATGTCGGCGGTAGATCACCCGCTTCAATCAATTCTTCGAGCTGCTGGTGAACATCGCGATCGTCCTGGAACCCCTTGATCAGGCATATCGAGAACGCGATGTTCCACAGCGTCTCCCAATTGTCGCTGTTCTCTAAAACATTTATGATCTCATTTGGAAGTATCGGCGGCTTGTTGCTCGGACGATCGACAATGGGGGAGAACGGAAAGCAGCGGTAGTCATTCTCCTGCAATGCAATCCGTTTCAACTTCAGTACGAGAGTCTTTCCGAAGCCCTTCGGCGCCACCAGGGCGTGAGAAGACAGGGTCAGGTTGGAGAGGAACTCTTCGACCTCCGTTGTCCGAAGCAAGACCGAGCTCTGCGAGCTGCTCAAGTCTCTGAGCTCGGTCAGCTGCTGTGCGTCTTCAACCCAAGCCGGCATCCGGCCTCCCATAAAAATCTGTTTTTCACCGCCAGCGCGCGGCCCTAAGAAAATTCGGCGATTATGAGAACCAAACCACCAACCTGGTCGAATTGGTCGCCCTAAAACTGCTGCGTCAAGTCCGGGCGTCTCTCGCGCGTGGTGCGCTCGGCCTCGGAACGGCGCCAGGCGGCGATCTGGGCGTGGTCGCCGGAGAGCAAAACGTCAGGGATGGCGCGACCTTCCCATTCGCGCGGGCGGGTGTAGTGCGGATATTCAAGCAGCCCGCGCTCGAAGCTCTCCTCATGACCCGAATCCTCCTTCCCCATCACATCGGGAATAAGGCGCACGCAAGCGTCGAGAATGGCGAGTGCGGCGATTTCGCCCCCCGACAGCACATAGTCGCCGATCGACACTTCGATGAGGCCCCGCGCCTCGATCGCCCGCTCGTCAACCCCCTCGAAGCGTGGGCAAGCGATCAGCAGCCCTGGCCCCGCCGCCCATTCGCGCGCCTGCGCCTGGCGGAAGGGCGCGCCGCGCGGGCTCATGATCAGACGTGGGCGCGCATCGTCAGCTCCGACCGCCGCATCGAGGCTGGCGGCGAGAACATCGGCTCGCATCACCATGCCGGGGCCGCCGCCGGCCGGCGTGTCGTCGACGGCGCGATGGCGACCGAGCCCGTGTTCGCGAATGTCGCGCGCCTCCAGCAACCACAAGCCCCGCGCCAACGCGTCGCCGGCCAGCGACTGGCCGAGCGGGCCGGGGAACATCGCGGGGAAAAGGGTGAGGATGGTTGCGGAGAACATCGGGCGACGCTTAGCGCGTTCGCCCGCTTGCCGCCACCCATCGATCTTCTTTGGCTAGACCTGCAAAATCGAATTGAAATCGAAATTCGCGCCCGGCGGGTTTTGGCCAACCCGCACCGTCTTGTCGTCGGGAAAATGATAGGGCGGGACCGGTAGGTTGTAGGGCGCGGGAACGCCCTGGAAGACACGGCCAGCCAGATCGTATTTCGAGCCATGGCAGGGGCAAAAGAAGCCGCCCGGCCAGTCGGGCGCCGGATCGGTCGCGCTAGGCTCTGGGTCGAACAGCGGAATGCAGCCGAGATGCGTGCAGACCCCAACCAGCACGAGGATCTCGGGCTTAACGGACCGGCTCCAGTTGGCTGCGTAAGTGGGCTGCTGCATTTGCTCGGAGTTCGGGTCGCGCAACTGGGAGAGGAGCTTGGGATTCTTCAATTCATCGAGCGCCGGCTGGGCGCGTTTGACGACGAACACCGGCCGCGACGCCCAAAGGGTGACCACGCGCTGGCCCGGCTGCAGTTGGCCGATGTCGATGTCGACCGGGCCGGCCGCGGCGATCGTGGCGGCGTCCGGGTTCATCTGGTCGATAAACGGCCACAGCGTTGTTGCGACGCCAACCGTCGCCAGCGATCCGGTCGCCAGAAAGAGGAAATCCCGCTTCGTTACCGAGTGGCCCCCATGGCCTATTGAAGCCGTCTCGGAACTCATCGTCATGCAGCGCGTCTCCAAACGAACAAGCGGGTCTGGGATCCCCAACCATGGCACCGGATGAACTCAACGGCGCGAGCGTCCTGTGTGTATCCGCCCCGTTCGTCCTTAGCAACCACCCACGCGCGCCGGAGGCTAGTCTTCGTCCTCGACTTCGCGCGGCGGCTCTATGACGATCCGACCGGCGTCGAAATCGATGCGCGGCGCGACACGCTTGGTGAACGGCAGAAGCAGAGTTTCGCCGCCTTCAGCCGCGGCGATCTCGAGAACGTCGCCACCACCATAGTTCATGAGCGACACGATGCGGCCAAGGGGCGCCCCCTCCGCGTCGACGGCTTCTAGGCCGACCAGATCGTCGTAGTAGAATTCGTCCTCGTTGGGCGGCGGCAATTGGTCGCGGCGGGCGAACAGCTCTACGCCTTTCAGAGTCTCGGCCGCCTCGCGGGTCGAAACGCCGGCAAGCCTCGCGACCAACATGTCGTCCTTCACCGGGCGCAAGGATTCGAACGCAAAGGCTCGTTTGCCCCCCTTGTCGGTGAGCGGCCCGTAGGCGCCGATGGCGTGCGGCTCGCTGGTGAGCGATTTGACGCGCACCTCTCCGCGCACCCCCTGCGGCGCGCCGAATACGCCCATCAGGATGAGACGGTCGGGCGCGCGCAAGTTGCGTTAGCGCGTTCAGGCCGCTGGAGCCGCCGCGGCTTTTTCAGCGGCGGCCGCCGCTGCTGCCGCGCGTTCCTGCGCCTTCTTCTTCGGCTGCGCCTTCTGCGGATTGTTGCGCGCCTCACGTTTGGCGAGGCCGAGGCTGTCAAGCAGGCGCAGCACGCGATCAGTCGGCTGCGCGCCCTTGACGAGCCACGCCTTGGCTTTCTCCTGATCGAGCACGAGGCGCGCGGCATCGTCTTTGGCCTTCAAGGGATCAAAGGTGCCGATCTTTTCGACAAAGCGGCCGTCGCGCGGCATGCGCGCGTCGGCGACCACGATGCGATAGAAGGGGCGCTTCTTTGTGCCGCCGCGGGAGAGGCGGATTTTCACTGACATTGATGTTTTCCTTTCAAATCAGGTGAGTTGTTACGGCTATTTCTTCTTCCCCCCGAATGGGTTGAAGCCGCCGCCCAAACCCGGCAGCTTCGCGCCGCCGCCGAGCCCGGGGAAGTGCGGCGGCAGGTTGAAGGCGCCGGGCGGCGGGGCGGCTGGAATGCCGGGCGGTCCCGACGGCGCTCCGGGGAGCCCCGCGCCGCCCAGCTGCTTCTGCATCGCTTCGATCTGTTCCGGCGATGGCATCGGCATGCCTCCGCCGAGCCCCATCATCTGGCCGAGCTTGCCCATCATGCCGCGCTTGGCGCCCCCGCCGCCCATGGCCTTCATCATGTCGGCCATCTGGCGGTGCTGCTTGAGGAGCCGGTTGACATATTCGACCGTGACGCCCGAGCCCGCCGCGATGCGCTTCTTGCGCGAGGCTTTGAGAATGTCGGGGTTGCGGCGCTCGTGCGGCGTCATTGACGAGATGATGGCGCGCTGGCGCTTAACGAACTTGTCGTCGAGATTGGCGGAATTGAGCTGGTCCTTGATCTTGGCGACGCCCGGCAGCATGCCCATGATGCCGCCCATCCCGCCGAGCTTCTCGATCTGCGACAATTGCTCAGAGAGGTCGTTGAGATCGAAGACGCCCTTGCGCATCTTCTCGGCCATCTTGGCCGCCTGCGCGACGTCGATATTTTGCGCCGCTTTCTCGACCAGGCTGACGATGTCGCCCATGCCAAGGATGCGGTCGGCAAGACGCGCGGGATGGAAATCCTCGATCGCATCCATCTTCTCGCCGACGCCAAGCAGTTTGATCGGCTTGCCGGTGACCGAGCGCATCGACAAAGCCGCGCCGCCGCGGCCGTCGCCGTCCATGCGGGTCAGCACGATGCCGGTTAAGCCCACTTGCTCGTTGAAATTCTTGGCCAGATTGACGGCGTCCTGACCAGTCAAGGCGTCGGCCACCAGCAGGATTTCGTGAGGCCGCGCGGCGTCGCGGATGTCCGCCATTTCCTGCATCAGCGGTTCGTCAATATGAGTTCGCCCGGCGGTGTCGAGGATCACGACATCGTAGCCTTGCAGGCGCGCGGCACTCTCGGCGCGTTTGGCGATGGCGACCGGATCCTCGCCGAAAACGATCGGCAGGGTCGCGACGCCAACCTGCTGGCCCAGCACCGCGAGCTGTTCCTGCGCCGCGGGGCGCTTCACGTCGAGCGACGCCATCAGCACCTTGTGCTTGTCCCGCTCAGTCAAGCGTTTGGCGATCTTGGCCGCGGTCGTCGTCTTGCCCGCGCCTTGCAGGCCGACCAGCATGATCGCGACCGGAGCCGGGGCGTTGAGATCGATCGCTTGCGATTCTGTTCCCAGCGTCTCGACCAGCGAATCGTGGACGATCTTGACCACCATCTGGCCGGGCTTGACCGACTTGATGACGGAAGCGCCGACAGCCTTGGTGCGAGTCCGGTCGACGAACGAACGCACAACCTCGAGCGCAACGTCGGCTTCGAGCAATGCGCGACGCACCTCGCGCATTGCGGCGTTGACGTCCTCCTCGGAGAGGGCGCCGCGGCCGGTGAGTTTTTCCAGAATGCCGGAGAGCTTTTCGGACAGGCTCTCGAACATGGCTCACGCTCCTTTGATCAGGCGGCGAATGGCGATGAGCGGATAGATACGACGGGACGCCTGTCATCCCAATCCGCTTATTCGCATTCGCGTTCCAGCCAACGCCAATCGCGCCCGGGGGCGCAACGCGCTGCCGGACGGGGACCGCTGGCCTCAAGGGACAGTCGGCTGATCGACAAGGCCAAAAACCTGACGAAGGCGGTTTGTTAGGCGCGTGCGGCAGGGATGTCAAATCGCCGGGGTTCGTTTGGCGGTGTGCGTCAGGCGCTAACGGCTGCCCTCAGCTTGCCCAAGGGCGGCGGTTCAGGCTCCCGCCGCCGAGACGCGCGTGAAGACCTGTAGCAGACGCCTCACTCTGCTCCCGATCGATCTCCGCACCGGGTCGTTGAGCTGTTCGATCGTGGATTTGAGACCGGCTCGTTCGCAAGCCGATCGTTCTCTAAGCTCTTGTCGAAGCCGGCTGATTTCGCGCCGGAGCGCAATATTGTCGACTTCGGTTTGACTGGGGAAACGCACCACATGCCCATTCTTGTGGATCGTGTCGCGCGCTATATCCTTGGGGATCTCATTCGTCACGCGGACTTTCGCTGCGTCGGCGACCCTCGCGTGCGCCGAGCGGGCCATTTCGGCGGTGACATGGGGCGGCAAGATCCTCGCCAGACATTCGTGCAAATACTCCCAATCGGTCGCGATTCGAGGGAACACCGGAAAGACCAGCGGGATGCTTGCCTCTGAAAGCTTCAGGACCAGGCGGTGAAACTGGACGGCGAGCAATCGCGCCTGATCGAGGGGATTGAGGGAATAGATCAATCCGCCCGGGGTGTGGCCATAGGTTTCCCATGATCTGTCCAGTCGCTCCGCCATCCACGGATTGTGTTCATGAATCGCCCGCTGCTCCAGGACCACGCGACTGGTAGCGGTCTCGACCAGGTCGCGCACCGGCACGATAAAGGCATCGATCTCGAATTGCTTGTTGGTGAGGATTTGCTCGATGCACTCGCTGATCCATGGCGACTTGACGACATAGGGGAGATCTTTGTCGAATACTGGCAAGTCCTCGAGCCCCGCATTGGCCTCCGAATTCCAGTCCGACCGATCGCCGTTCCTAGCCAACGTCGTGTCGAGACCCAGCTCGGTCAAATAGCGCACGAGAAAGCTCGTTCCAGCGCGTCCCGTTCCAGCGATGATGAGGTGTCTACTCGGATTCTGGGCTGGTGGATCGATCTGTGGCTCGACGCTCTCTGCCCATTGTCGGCTCCGATGGACCGCACCCATACCAGCGCTCCCAACGGCGTCGGAGTTAAGCCTTCGCCGAACATCCCAGTTGAACGCCGGCGACGCCGCCGCCAATTCTTCAATTCTTAACCAGTTCAATCTTTTGACTAACAAATGGTAAAACCTGCGCCAAATCACGGTTGTTTGATCTATACGGCGACGCGCCCGTGGCTGCTGCCGCGGCCGAGCGGATCGTCGCAGTCTGCCGCAAGGCGATCCCGGTCTCGGCCCAGGCCGTCGATTCAACCGCCCTCCCCGCGGTCTCGACATTGCTTGCACGCGGGATAAAGGCGTGGTCCCATCATCGCGGGGCGAAATTTGTCGTCGCCGCCGGCGGCATGAACAAAAAAATTCGCCGGAAATAGCGAGAGTCGATAAAACAGGTCTTAAAGCACCAAAGGAAAGCCAAGGATTTTGCTTAGTTTCGTTTTGCTGAAGCCGAGGCGAACAGCGAAAAACTAAGCCTCAAGCGCAATCCCGAATTTCTGGATCAGGAATTACCATGACAGTTGTCCGAATAGGCAACGACGTTCGAAGAAAGGGTCCGCCGATCGGAATGGGCTATCGCCCGACATGCTGGTAGGAGGGCGCCATGGACAAGGCGGTCGCCACTCCAACCCAGGCTGGACATAACCGGCCCCGCAACCCGGGCGTGCCGCTCGCGCCCGATTGGTTCGAGAGCGTCGGCGTCAATGCGAGCGCTGTCGAGCGCCGCGCCGCGACCCTGACCACGCGGCGGTCCGTCAAGAAAGAATATCAGGCCGCTTGGCTCATTAAGGCGACGACCTGCATCGACCTCACGACGCTGTCGGGGGACGACACGCCCGGGCGGGTCCGCCGGCTCTGCGCCAAGGCGCGTCGCCCGCTCGGCGAGGAGCTTCTCGCCGCGCTCGATCTCGCCGACCTTGGCCTGACGGTCGCCGCTGTCTGCGTCTACCCGACCATGGTTGGACCAGCCGTCAAGGCGCTCGAGGGCTCGGGGATTCCGGTCGCCTCCGTCGCGACCGGTTTTCCGGCTGGGCTCACGCCCCTGAAGCAGCGGCTGGAGGAGATTCGCTATGCGGTCGAGGAGGGCGCGCGCGAGATCGACATCGTCATCACCCGCGCCCATGTGCTGGGTCGCGACTGGAACGCGCTCTACGATGAGGTCGCAGCGATGCGCGAAGCCTGTGGTCGGGCGCACTTGAAAACGATCTTGGGCACAGGAGACCTGAAGACCCTGCGCAACGTCTATGCGGCCAGCATGGTGGCGATGCAGGCGGGCGCTGACTTCATCAAGACGTCCACCGGCAAGGAGGACGTCAACGCCACTTTGCCGGTGAGCCTGGTGATGCTCCGGGCTTTGCGCGACTATCGTGAGCGGGCCGGCGTGGACATCGGGTTCAAGCCGGCGGGCGGCCTGCGCACGGCCAAGGACGGGCTCGCCTGGCTCATCCTCATGAAGGAGGAACTCGGCTTGCCATGGATGCAGCCGGATCTCTTCCGCATCGGCGCGAGCGGCCTTCTGACCGACATCGAGCGCCAGCTCGACCATTACGCGACCGGGCGCTATTCGGCCGCCCATCGCCACGCAATGGCCTGAGGCACATCATGGGCGTCATCAAGGACATCCTGCGCACGATGGACTACGGTCCTTCCCCGGAAAGCAGCGAGCACGTCGGGCTTTGGCTCGAAGAGCATAAAAGCGGCTTCGGGCATTTCATCAACGGCGTCTTCACCAAACCCGGCGACCTGTTCGATGTCTTCAATCCCGCGACCGGGGAGCGCATCGCGCGCGTCTCCCAAGGCTCTGCCAAGGACATCGACGCCGCTGTCGCCGCGGCGCGAAAGGCTCAACCCAAATGGGCGGCGCTCTCCGGCTTCGAGCGGTCGAAATATATCTATGCGCTCGCACGCCATGTGCAGAAGCGCGAGCGCTTTCTCTCGGTCCTGGAAACGATCGACAACGGCAAGCCGATTCGAGAATCGCGCGACATCGACATTCCGCTGGTCGCCCGCCATTTCTACCATCACGCCGGCTGGGCCTCCCTGATGGACAGCGAGTTCCCAAGGACCAAGCCGGTCGGCGTCTGCGGGCAGATCATTCCGTGGAACTTCCCGCTGCTGATGCTCGCCTGGAAGATCGCGCCCGCGCTCGCAGCGGGCAATACGATTGTGTTGAAGCCGGCGGAATTCACGCCCCTGACCGCGCTCGCCTTTGCCGCCATCTGCGTCGAGACGGGGCTGCCTCCTGGCGTGGTCAATATCGTCACCGGCGACGGGGCGACGGGAGCCGCACTGGTCGCGCATGAGGGCGTGGACAAGATCGCATTCACTGGCTCGACTGAAGTCGGTCGAGCGATCCGCAAAGCGACCGCCGGCACCGGCAAGAAGCTTTCCCTCGAGCTCGGCGGCAAGTCCCCGTTCATCGTGTTCGAGGATGCGGACCTGGACAGCGCCGTTGAGGGCGTGGTCGATGCGATCTGGTTCAATCAGGGGCAGGTATGCTGCGCGGGCTCGCGGCTTTTGGTCGCGGAAGGCGCCGCCGACGCCCTATACGCGAAGCTCCGCGCTCGCATGGCAAACTTGAGAATCGGCGATCCGCTCGACAAGTCGACGGACGTCGGCGCCATTGTCGCCCCGGTTCAGCTCGAGCGAATCCGCCGGCTTATCCGCGAAGGCGAGGCGGAGGGGCTCGAATTCTTCCGCGCCAACGATTCGCTGCCCGATCGAGGCTGCTTCTACCCGCCGACCCTGGTCACCGGCGTGGATCCGGCGTCCGTGCTGGCGCGTGATGAGATCTTCGGCCCGGTGCTGGTCGCCACGACCTTCCGCACGCCGGACGAAGCGGTCGCCCTCGCCAACAACACCCGCTACGGCCTCGCGGCGTCCGTTTGGACAGAGAACGTCAATCGCGCGTTCGAGGTCGCCGCTCGCATCAAGGCTGGCGTCGTCTGGATCAATTCGACCAACATGTTCGACGCGGCGTCTGGCTTCGGCGGCTATCGCGAAAGCGGCTTCGGCCGCGAGGGCGGGCGCGAGGGCTTGTCGGAGTACCGGATTGTCGACGAGCAGAAAGCCAAGCCCAACGCTTCCCGTCCGCCGCGCCTCAACGCCTCGCCCGGTCTTGCTCCGACGCGAAATGTCGATGCCGGTCCGGATCGCACCGCCAAGCTTTTCATCGGCGGCAAGCAGGCGCGGCCCGATTCCGGCTATAGCTACGCCGTTCTCGATCCGGCGGGCAACGAGGTTGGACTGGCCGGGCTCGGCAATCGCAAAGATATCCGCAACGCCGTCGAGGCCGCTGCGAAGGCTTCATCCTGGGGAGCGGCGACGGCGCACAATCGCGCACAAGTGCTCTATTATGTGGCTGAGAATCTTGCCGCCCGCGCGGACGAATTTTCGCGCCGCCTCAGCGCCATGACGGGGGCCTCCGCGCGGGCCGCCAAGGCGCAAGTCGACGCCTCGATCCGCCGCGCGTTTGTCTATGCTGGTTATGCCGACAAGTTCGACGGCGCCGTGCACGCGACACGCTCGCGCTTTGTGACTTTGGCGATGAACGAGCCATGGGGCGTGATGGGAATCGTCTGCCCGAACGAGGCGCCGATGCTCGCCTTTGTCTCGCTCGTCATGCCGGCGATCGCGATGGGCAATTGTGTCGTCGCTGTCCCGTCGGCCAGCCACCCTCTGAGCGCAACCGACTTCTATTCGGTGCTCGATACGTCTGATGTTCCCGCCGGCGTCGTCAACATCGTGACGGGAGAGGCGAATGTCCTTGCTAAGACGCTGGCCGAGCACGATGGCGTCGACGCGGTCTGGTACGTGGGCGACGCGGATGGCGCGGCTCAGGTCGAAGCGCTTTCCGCCGGCAACCTCAAGGCGACTTGGACGTCGCGCGCAACGATCGACTGGGGCAAAGCCGAAGGCCGCGAGTTCCTGCGGCGAGCGACCCAGGTGAAGAACATCTGGACCCCATACGGAGAGTAGCGCGGCTACCAGACTTTCGTTACGGTGTAACCATGCGCGCGGAACCGTTCGACGAGGCCGGTCTTGCCCGCGAGATGAAGCGCGCCAATGGCGATGAACGCGCCGCCAGAGGCTAGAAGCGGCGCGGCCCTCTCGGCCATGATCGCGTTGCGGCCCTGGAGCAGATCGCCCATGAACTCATCCTGCGCCGCGCGCTCGGTCTCGCTCAATCCCCCCATAGCGTCGGTGATAGCGACGATTTCAGCCGGTCGGCTTTCCCGATAGAGCCTCAGCATTGTTGCGTAGAGGTCGTCGTTCAGGCCTGGGTCCCGGGCCGTAAGCGTCAACAGGGTGGCTGCGACTTGGGGGCGCATATTGGCGATGGCGGCGAGTTGTTCCTCCGCCGTTTCAAGGCCAATGACCTTCACTCCCAAGTCTCTTCCCGTCTCGGCGAGAAACTGGTCGACCTCGGGCAGATTGAGACTTTCGCGCTCCGCTTCGCACTTGGGGAGCCCGGTCAGGATGGCCAGGAACCATGGTTTCAGGTGGTGCGCGAATGCGGCCGGATAGCCTACACCTGAAATGTATTTCTCGATTTTTTCACGGTCCGCGGGCGCAACGGCCCCCTCGAATGTGTCATGGTCGCGATCCAGCGCGCTCGCCAGCGTAGCCGCGGTGATGTTGGCTTTTTCGACGACATCGATCGGTCCGCCGAGCTCGGTCGCCACGATCTTGGCGCCGTCGATCGATTGCGCCGCGCGCCGGGCGATTTCGAGCGCGGAGTCGTCGGTGGAGTGAATGGTGCCGAAGAGATAGGAGGGCGCAAGCCCGGGCTTCTCGATCCGCCATAGCAGACCGTCGCCGTTGACGAGATCGTCCGCTCGCGCCGACTCGGCTGCGGCGAGGCCGTCAACCTTGGTGAGATCGGAGCCCTGACAAGGCTTTGGCGGCTCCGCATGCGCAAGCGAAAGCGTGAGCGCGCCGACAAGGAATGCGCAGGCGCTCAGCGCCGCTCGCCGCAACACGCTCACAACTTTCTCAGCGCGACTTCTTCGATCCGGTGGCTCGCGCCTTTGGTCAGGAGCAGGTCGGCGCGGGGCCGGGTAGGCAGGATATTCTCGTGCAGGTTGACGAGATTGATCCGCCGCCAGATCGAGCGCGCTGTTGCCTCGGCTTCCGCATCGTTGAGGTCAGCGTATTGCCGGAAATAGCTGCGGGGATCGCGGAACGCCGTTGTCCGCAAGCTCATGAAGCGTTCAATGTACCATTGCTCGAGCAACGTGGTGTCGGCGTCCAGGAAGATGGCGAAATCAAAAAAGTCGGAGACGAACGGAATCTCTTTGCCGTCGCGGGGCAATCGGTTCGGCAGCAGGACGTTTATGCCCTCGAAGATGAGAATGTCCGGTCGGTCAACAACGATCGATTCGCCTTTCACAATGTCGTAGGTGATATGCGAATACACCGGAGCGGCGACGTTGTGTTGTCCGGCCTTAACTGCGGAGAGAAAGCGAAGCACCGACGTCCCGTCGTAGCTCTCGGGAAAGCCCTTGCGGTCCATGATGCCCTGTCGGATGAGCTCCGCATTCGGACGCAAGAAACCGTCGGTGGTGACGAGCTGCACCTGGGGCGTATTCGGCCAGCGGGTCAATAGGGCTTGCAGCACCCGCGCTGTTGTCGATTTGCCAGCCGCGACCGACCCGGCAATCCCGATTATGTAGGGGACCTTCCCATCCGTTGCGCCGAGAAAGCGCTGCGTCGCCTTGAACAACCCTTGCGTCGCTGCGACGTAGAGCGCGAGCAGTCGCGACAGCGGCAGATAAATGGCGACGACCTCGTCGAGCGAGATCGGATCGTGCGTCGACTGCAGCTTGCGCAGATCATCGATTGTCAGCGTTAGCTGAGTATCAGCGCGCAGTTGCGCCCATTCGTCACGCGTGAAGCGGCGGAACGGAGATTCGAGCGATTGGAGCCCAACGCGATTCATCAAAAGTCTCTCATTCGAGCCCGTCGGTCCCACTGGAGTGAGCTCTCACTTCGTTCGGGACGCTTTTTCCTGGTGGCCGCTTTGTCTTGACCTTTTGCCCAACTCGTCCATCACCGACGACAACACGATTCCTCGTGCGCGGAGCGCGACGAGCAGGTGGTAAAGAACGTCGGCTGCCTCGGCGCGAACGGCGCTCTCGTCTTGCGCCGCCACGGCGATCGAGAATTCGATCGCTTCTTCTCCGAATTTGCGAGCGCAATGGGCTGCGCCCCTATCGAGCAGGCTGCGGGTATAGGAGGTTTCCGCGCTCGCCCCGGCGCGGTCATCGATCGTCCGCGCGAGTTCATCCAGTGTGAACATCGCGCCCGCCCTGTCCTTCTCGCCCATTAGGCCTTTATCTCCCGTCGCATCGGCCGCCGCAACAGGAGGCCCGCGCCTGCTCGCCGCATGGAGCGCTTCTTGACTTGGCTCTAGCGGGGCCCATAAAGCGTGCCGGCCTTGGTGCGGGGCGATTAGCTCAGCGGTAGAGCACTCCCTTCACACGGGAGGGGTCGCAGGTTCGATCCCTGCATCGCCCACCATCTTCCTGCTTACGCATCAATGGCTTAGCTTGGACTTGCGGACGTTCAGGCGACGCTAGCGCTTCCGAGGTAACGCAGAGGTAACAGCGAGCGCCGCAATGTCGGCGCCGCCGGTCGCTCGAAATCCGGGGCCGCGAGGCGAGGTGACGCGCGCCAGCGTTTGCCACCGCTGCGATTGACCTAATGAAATACCGTAGTCAGCGCCCCTTCGTTTCCGCGTTCCTCGCTTGCCCTCAATGGCTCAAGCGCAATTGCCCTACCGAACGACGCAACCGCATCCAACGGTAATTGCGACTTTATCTGAGTATTCTTTAGTGAAATACCAGTAATAAGTAATTATTTCATGCATATCATCTTGGAGACATCTCTCTAATACCTTAAATAGTCGCTGGTTCTATCGACCAATCGTCCCCTCCGGAGGTCTGCCGCCCCTTCATTGGAACTCCGGGGCCTCAACCATCCCGGAACGTCTCCGGGTCTTGCGTGTGCTTAGATTGCGCAGCGGGTTTGAAGTTTTCTGGAAGAAAAATTCGCCGAAAAAATTTTGGGGCCTTCGGCGATTTTGCGCCGGCTGTTGCTTCGTCGGCGCGCGAACGTCGGACAGGGTCAGCGAGCTCCGGAGCATGGGTCCGACGAAATTCGGGCTCCGCGCGCGGTCTTGCAGGCCGCGACGTGCGTGTTCACCACCGCCCGCCAAAGGTCGACCTGCGGGCCATCCTGCGTTAACGAGTGCAGATGCCGAGTCGGAATATTCCCGCGTTGACCGGACTGCGGTTCTTCGCCGCAATGGCCATTGTGCTGTGGCACTCGCAGACCGGCTATTTTTTCAAGTATGGCGCGTTCGCGCCATTCTACCTGGCAGGCGCCGTGCCGTTGTTCTTCGTACTTTCGGGCTTCGTGCTGACGATCGGCGCCGATCGATACAAGTCGTGGAGTGATTTCTTCGTCGCCCGCATCGCCCGCGTCTGGCCGGCGCATATCGCGGCCCTGGTGTTCCTTTTCTGCGTCTTTTACCCCTACAGCCTGGACTTTCTTCACCACGCCCAAACCCTGTGGCGGCTCGCTCTTAACGGCTTGCTGTTACAGGCATGGTCGCCAATCCGAGCGGACTATTGGTCTTACAACGCGCCATCGTGGTCAGTGTCCTGCGAGCTGTTCTTCTATGCCGCGTTCCCTATGGCGTTTCTCGCGCTCCAGCGGCAAACATTCACACGAACCTTGGCAATCGTTCTGATCATCTTCAGCGCCATCGTCCTCACGGATACCGTCCGCCCCGGCATCGATCCAAACTGGCTGGGGAGTGTTCTGCCAGTTTCAGCTTTCGCTGCGTTCGCCGTCGGCATAGGCGCAGGTGTGTGGCGTAAGGCGCTGCCGGCATCAAGCGCAGGATATCTCACCGGGACCGTCATTCAGTGCGGGGCGCTTTTAGCGGCGCTGGTCGCCAATGCGCTCTTTGCATCGCACCCCATCGGATCAACCCCAGCTGGACAAAGCTTCGTTCTCTTGTTCGGCCCCGTCCCATTTTATGCGACGGCGCTGCTCGCGTTGGCCCGATACGATGGACTGGTTTCGCGAGCCCTGTCCAACCGCGCCATCGTCTACGGCGGAGAGATCAGTTATTCGATCTACCTTTTCCACCAGATTGTCATTCGTTGGCACTCCGGGGAACTGGCCACGTTCTCAAAGGTGCCGATTTGGTTGCAATACGCAGGCGTTCTTGCCGTCACCTTAATTTTGGCGGCCTCGGTTCACCATTTGGTAGAGCGACCATTTAGGCGTTGGATCATCGCGGGTTGCAAGCGTCTGACCGCGAGCTTCGTAACCCGTCGTCGCGCTCCGCCGCCGCCTCAAGGGCGCGCCGACGCTCCCGCCAGCGCCGACACGCCTCACGTTGCCGCGCCGCCACCTCCGGATGCTGTGGCAGACGCCGCTCTGCGCCCGAAAACGGCCCCTCCCACGCATGAAGCGGAACTGGCCTCCATGGCCGCCGAAACGGAACGCCTGAGCGACGCAACGCCGTCAGCGCGGCGCGTGCGCTTCGCGCCATGAACCACTCGCATCCGACGGCCAGAAGCTCCTCACGGGTCCGCTTTTGCGCTCGCGAGGCGCGGCCGCTGCGCGACTTCACTTCGATGAAAACGACCTTCGGAAGAGAAATGAACATCAGGTCCGGAAGTCCGGACCGCACGCCTCGCCGCTTTTGCAACAGGCCGCTCAACCACGAACGCGGCCGGTTTTCAATGCTCGTCCAGAACACGGTCTGAGGGTCGATGTATCGCGGTAACATCTCGGCCAACGCGGTCTGCGCGCCCCATTCCTCACGCCGGGATTTGCGCCGCCGAGCTTGGGCGTCCTCGGTCATCCGCCGTCGCCCGTCCCCTCATACGGCGGCGGCGCGGGCGCCGCCTGCGGCGCTATCCCGGCGACCGTCAAGATCGCCCTAGCCGCTAGTACCCTCGAGTGCAACGCCGCCTCGTTGTCCCGCGCAAAGGCGACCCCCGCAAACACAATTTCGTGCGCATTCTCGAAAGGAGCCGGCTATGGCCGACGTTCAGGTAACCTGTATCACCAAACCTCACCCCCAAAGCCCGCATGAGCATATCACGCATGTGGGAAACCCCAAGCGCGGGGTGGAACTGGCCGCGGGAACATGTGGTCGCGAGCATCGAGACGAAGACAAACACCTTCTTTGTGCGCGACCCAAAGTCGGGAAAGCGCGCGGACATCGGCGTTGTGCGGGCGGCTGGGCACGCTCCGTTTCTACGCAGCTATGCCGACGGCTACTGGAGCGATAATCTGCTCGCGCTCAACCAATGCGCGTCACCCTCGGATCGGAATCCGATATCCAGCTAGCTGTCGAGAAGATGAAGGCCGTCCTGTCAGTGATCAAGAAAACACGGTCGGCGACCGGGGCAAAAATGGCAGAACCGAAAGCGCAGCCTAGTTTGCCATCTCAGCCAACAATGCCACCGAAGCCGTAAGGCCGATCAAATCAGGTGTTCGAGGTATGGCCTCACGATGGCGGACACCTCGTCATACCTGTCCTCATCGAGAAGTTGGTTGGCTCGCTTTCCAACGTGCACGATAGTGGCGTCCGCCTCGGTCAAGCCGAACAAATCCTCGGTTGCCACGATAACTTGCGAGTCCGGTGGCCGTTCGTCGATGATGAAGCGCATTATCTTTTCCATGTCATCTTCACCCTGCTGATTGGGCGCATCGATCACGATGGGGCAGAATGCCGAGGAGGTATATTTTCGAGCGGTGTGCAGGAAGGCATAATAATAGGCGATAATGCCGCGCGGACCTTCGCTTCCGCGTCCGAAAGTCGCCGAGGTAATCGGTGGGGGTCGGCTATCGTCAATGCGAACCGAGAGATGACGCGAAAACTCGTAGAGTCGATCTTTGAAATAAGCCTTGATCTCCTCGGTCCGTTTAAGACTTAGCGAGGCGCGCATCGCATCGTTCGCAGCATCCTCCTCAATCCGCTTTCGCGCGATGTTATCTTCGATCTCAGCGATCTGTCCGCGGATGAGTTTTGCAGCCTCGTTTCTACCTTGCGCAACAAGGACGTCGTTGAACGAGACATCGGCCTTTCTGAAGCCGAGCACTTGATTGATGCGGGCGATCTGCTCTTCCAGGCTGGCGATATTCTGTCGCTCAGTCTGCGCTTTTGCATCCAGCTCGTGCAGCTTTTCCTGACTTATGATGAGCGAGCTAAAAAGCCCGTCTTTGTCCTGAGCGATCTCGAATTGGTCCGCGATTGCGTTGTTGTAATGTAGCCGCATGTTGGACACTCTACCTCCAACGGTCGCTTCAGAGCGGCTGCGAAATTCTCATCCATTTCAGCAAGCGTTGCTTTGACAAGATCGCGCTGCTCAAGCCAAAGGCGGCGTTCCTCGCTGACATTGGCGAGCCGTTGCCGGTAGTCTGACTGGTCCTGATGTAGCTTCCGACTTTCCTCAAGGAGCTGAGCGCTTTCCTCTTGGAAATCATTGAGATCAAAGGAGAGGACGATGTCTGTGACCACTTGCTGCATCTTGCGCAGAGTTTGCTGCAGAACCTCTCGTTCCGCTTCCAGCTCCCGCCGCTGGACCTGCAGGAGATTGCGGCGCGTCTGGGCCTCATAATATTCGTTCGGCTTTATCCCGGAATGGTACTAGGCTAGCGTCTTGGGCGAATTGTTGAAGTAGAGGCGGTTGAAGGAAGTCCAAGGCTTTTTCCAGCCTGCGTCCTGGTCGATATAGAAAGGCGCGAACATGTAAGCCGGAGGAGGCGTCACGGGCTGCTCCTGCTTGTTCAACATCTCCAGCCGGAAATCGAGCAATTTCGCCAGATAGTCGGTCAGGTCCTTGCCGATGGACCTCGTGCGAAGTTGGAGCGCACCGCCGGCATCAAAGACCGCGTAACTTCCGCGACCTGAAAGAACGGCGTAGGGCACATCATCGACTGTAAGGTCGAGAAGCGTCTCTACCTGAGCGCTTCGCCACGGTAGGTCGATGCGGGGCGGCTCGGCGCCGAGCGCGTCATACAGACTCTTTAGTACCGCTGACTTCCCGAACCCGTTTCCTGCCTGAAGGACGAGCGTTTCCGAGCTTAAGTTCAAGCTGAATGATCGCCTTTCGTTCTGCGACAAAAGGCAGAGACGCGAGAACCGCAGCATGCGCACGGTTGGTTTCCTTCATGCTGGTCAGCAGTCGACGGAGGCCGACAACGTTAGGTCTGTTCATTTGATCGCCTCGAACGACTCAACATAGATGGCGCCGGCCCTATGCTCATAACCGGTCGGCACCCATTTCTCCAGTCGCTGAGCTATCTCTGATATGCTGTTGCATGCATCGATCTCGGCCTGGTGAGCGAGTATCGCATCTGTCGCGACCTCCTGGAAACCGATGGCTCCGGGTTCCCCCAAGGAGCGCGCTTTCGTGTACCGTAGACACCTATTGTAGAGGGCAAGCGCCTGAAGGGGCGTCATGCCGGCAGCGATCAAATCAGGTTGGATGATCCCCCAACTCTCATGAAAACGACCGCGGCTTGTTGCTCGCGAGAACATGGCCTCTACATCTGCTCGGCAAAGAGTTTTGCGATCGTTGAATTCGTCTACGGTCGTGAATTCCTGAGTGACGCCGGTCTTCGTCAGAACATTCCCGCGCAATGTGTCATACAGCGACATAACCGGCACCGGGTCGGTGCCCCCGCGCGCGTGAGCGAACTCCAGTAGACGACCCCTCATAAACGTCTCTTGATTGCTGATGCCGAGATCGGTGCGCTCAAAGACAAACAAGCTGCTGCCATCCACTGCTGGCGCCCTGATGGCATCCTTAGCCACCGCATCCTTCAAGGTGGCGATTTCGTCTGAATGAAGATCGGCCGAGCTAACTTTCTGATGATCGTCGGTCGTTAAATTCCCATCGGCAAGTTTCAGCTTGAAGCCCACATTGGACATGAAACCAAGCTTGGTCACCATCTGCCCGAAAGCGCCCATGTGATGGTGCAGGCGCCCTAAGAAGGTAACAGGTGGTGGGCCACTACCATCCTTAGCAATCATATCCTTGAGCGACCACGATCCTTTGCTCCGGGAGTTCTGGGACTTGATCTGGTAGAAATCGACATTTTCTGGCTGAGCCGCTTTGTCGAACACCATCAGGTCATCGAAGTGGTCGAATACGGCGCGGTAGTCGTTGCCAGTCTGGTGCAGGTCCAGCATCTTCAATATCGAAGCATTTATCTGAAACTGGTAACGCGCTGTCGTGCGCGCACCCGATTTTTCACGGGGCTTGGCAGAGGATACCGCCGCTAGCAGTTTGGTCATTGAGCGGCCGTTGCGTCTGCCAGCCCAAGTTGACCGTCGGCGCTAACCGGCCTCACAAAACGCGCGCGCAACGCACTAAGCCCTTCCCCTCCCGTGCGCCAACTTATCCGGACGTGCACGGCCAGGAAAGAGGTTCAACGGCCCGAAATTGCCAATGGCTGGGCTAAAAGAGTCGCGGCTCTCGAAGAATTGATCTAGAGAGACGGTCCTTTAGGACGGCGGACGCGCCCGCGACCGAACCTCAGCTCGATATGGCTGCCTTCGCCAACGGCCTGACAAGCCTCAGCGATCTGTTCCGCATTCGCCCTAATCACATCCCAACGGTTGGTCGAAAGAACGATAACCCCCCAATCGTCCGGTCAGCCAGCCTCTGCTGCCAGCGCAGGTTCTAATCCGCAGTCACCAGCACATCGAACCCGACTCGCCCAGCTTCGTCCAGTAGCCGCCCGTTCGAGATCCCGGCCCAGCCCATCTCGGGGACAGTTTTGACGTCAAAGTCGCTCAGCAACCGCCTCAAGCCAGCGGGTACGGATTCATCAGGAGAATGCGCCGCATGCCGATCCTTGGCACCCCCAGACCAACGAGGCTGGTTCGGATAGAGGGCCGACAGCAGCGTTACTAGCCGAGAGCTCAAATGCAGGCTTCGAGTCAGGCCTATCTTGCGGCGCGGACACTTGCCGGCTCGCACTCTCCGACGGAGGCCCATCCAGTCGCCGCCAGCCGCGGCGTATCGCGGATTGACGATCGAAGTGCGTGTCGTAAGAGTTAGAGTTCTGTTGGGGCGTCGAACCCAAGACGTCGATTGGGCGCGACTGGGGCTGTTTTCGACAACGGGAGAAATCACGGATGAGACATTGGACCAGCGCGCTTCTCGCAGCCGTCACCGGGCTGGCGGCGGCGACCGGGGCATCCGCACAGCAGCATGTCCTGAACATGCTCATGCTTGCCGAAGACGCCCTTAAGATCCAGAAGGTCGTGGATGCCTATCAGGCCAAGCACCCCGATGTGGCGATCAAAATGCAGTCGGCGCCGTGGGATCAATACTTTCAGACCGCCGGACTGCGCCTCAGCTCGAAAGACACGAGCGTTGACCTCGTCTACGTGGACGTGCCGCTGATCGCCGGCTACGCCTCGAGGGGGTTTCTGGCGCCGGTCGACCCCGGCCTCGACACGAGCGCTCTCGTGCCCTCTTCGGTCAACGCGGGCAAGGTCGATGGCAAGCTCTACGCCCTGCCAATCAACAACTCGGCCCAAGTACTCTTCTACAACAAGAAGCTCTTCGCCGATGCCGGCGTTACGCCCCCCGATGGTCTTGCGCCGGGAGCGACGGCGACGCAGGCCCAGGCCAACGAGATCGCATCGTCGAAGCGCTGGACGTGGGAGCAGGTCGCGGAGGCGGCGCAAAAGCTGACCCAGAAGAAGGGCGGGAAAACCGCCGTGTGGGATTCAGCTTCGACCAGATCAACGAACTCTATCAGCTCCAGCCGCTGGGCGAGTCCTTCGGCACACACGTCATCTCCTCAGACGGGAAAACCGCGCAGGGCTATCTCGACAGTCCGGCGTGGGTGAAAGGCGCGACCTTCTGGTCGGATCTCTACAACAAATGGGGGGTGAGCCCGAAGGGTCTCGCGCATGACGAGCCGCCGCAGCTTTTCGCCAACGGACAGCTCGCGCTCTTCGCCGGGGGAACGCGGAATTTAGCCGTGCTCCAGAAGGCCGGAGTCGATTTTGGCGTCGCGGCCTTTCCCTCCTTCCGGGGTGGCAAGGTTCTGACTCCGACCGGAAGCTGGTTCATCGGCGTTTCCGCCAATTCGACGAAGAAAGATGTCGCCGCCGACTTCGCGAAGTTCCTGACCCTTACGGACGAAGGGACCAAGATCTGGTTCGATGCGAACAAGCAGCTGCCGGCCTACAAGCCGTTGCTCGAACAGATCAGCAAGTCGCCTGAGTTCGACGCGTTCCCGCAGGACGTGTTCCGGATTGGGGTCTATGACGCACTGAACACTGCCAAGCCCAGACCGACCATGGTCGCCTATGGACAATTGCAGGACGCGTTCCGCACCGCCTTCGCCGACATGTCGAACGGCGTTCCGGTCGGCGACGCGCTCGCGACCGCGGTCGAGACCTACGACGCGGCGATGAAGCGCGTGGCGCAATAAAGCGGGCCCACGCGGTCTCCCGGACCGTTTCGGAAGGCCGCAGAGACGCGACGATGGTCAAGCAAAGCTCTCAGGGTTTTGCTCGTGGCGCTGCTCGCGCCCGCCCTGGTAGGGCTGCTCGTTTTCCGCCTCTACCCGATCGCGATCGCGGTCATCTCGAGCTTCTATACATCGCGTTCGCGCTTGCGAACGCCTCATCGGGGTCGGAATCCCTGGTCGGGGTGCGGCCGGAGCATTTCGCGACGGACGGCCAAGTCCGCGACGGCCGGGCGGCTACGATACAAGCGGGACAAGCCGCCGCGCCGACCTTGGAGGGGTGAATTGACGATTTCCGATTCGGACCGTTTGCGTATGCTCACGCCTCGGTTCGGCCGGGTCCGAGCGGTCCTCGACACCGATACCTACAACGAGATCGACGACCAGTTTGCGCTCGTGCAGGCGATGCTTTCGCCCGACCGCATCGCCCTCGCGGCGATCTACGCGGCGCCGTTCCACAACAACAGGGCCATCGGCCCAGGCGACGGCATGGACAAGAGCTACGACAAGATTCTTCGGCTTCTCGGTCGCATGGGCAAATCGCCGGACGGTTTCGTGTTCAAGGGCGTGCGCGACTTCGTTGGTCTCGCCAAACAGGCGCGGAGGGCCGAAGCCGTCGACCACCTCATCGCCCGCGCGAGGGCAAGCAGTCCGGACGACCCATTGTGCATCATCGCAATCGCCGCGATCTCGAACGTTGCCTCCGCGCTGCTCGCGGCCCCCGACATTGTCAACAAGATCATTGTTGTCTGGTTGGGCGGCCACGCCCTCGAGTGGCCCGATACGCGCGAGTTTAACCTGAGGCAGGACGTGGGCGGCGCGCAGGTCCTCCTGGACAGCGGCACGCCGCTCGTCTTGATCCCCCCGCATGGGGGTCACCTCGCACCTGCACAGCACGGTGCCCGAAATCGAACGCTGCGTCGAGCCTCATGGTGAGATTGGCAAGTTTCTCGCCGCTCGCTTCAAGGAATACTCGGACGACCATCTCGGCTGGTCGAAGGAAATCTGGGACATGGCGCCGGTCGGCTGGCTCATTAATCCCGACTGGGCGCCGACGGTGCTTGTGCCGACGCCGATTCTGACTGACCAAGCGACCTGGAGCGTCGATCGGAGGCGCCCGCCCATGCGCTATGCGACAATCGTGAAACGTGATCCCATCCTAAGAGACTTCTTCTCGAAGCTGGAACTCTTCGCCACTTCCCGAGGCGCCGTTTTCTGACGTTCGGCTCCGTGACTACAACTGCGTGATGTCGCACGCCTTCATTAAGCGGGCCTATGGCGTCCGCCGGATCGCTCTCCAGGTCGTGATAAAATATGTTGGACTGAACGGCTCCGCCGTAGGGCGGCGCTTCCCGCGCGGCATTTGAGTTGAGGCTATTTTCCTTGGAGCTGGCGCCGTCGCGCCGGCTTGCTCGAACCAAGGGAGACCTCGATGACGCCGTT